>JAEEGF010645792.1_pt1 | contig 74922 bp, 61 predicted proteins | sample 9134171 | NCBI WGS metagenome assembly JAEEGF01 (sample SAMN16246542, study PRJNA631951) | gut metagenome | biome: gut microbiome; feature: rumen; material: AP-attached | host: Bos | place: Iran: Karaj | collected 2018-10 | reverse complement strand
CCGTCTCACACAACAGCTTAACAGCTTCCTTCAGAATACTTTCGCCATAATACGTGCCGCTATGCCCTCCAGCCTTCAGATCGACCTTCACAGGTCCGTAGATATCAAACTTGACATTGAGGCGCCCTCCAGACTGGTCGCGCACATAGTCGGCCACACAACCTATGCCAACACCTTCATTATAGCCACGCTCATTGAAGACGCGGTTGTAGAAGTTGGCAGGATCGGCCATCGAGAAGTCGGCATCGATGCACGTGACGAGTATAACAGGCTGGCGATAGGTCTTCTGAGGGTCGAACGTCTTTGTCTCTGGAAGCGCATATTTACGAGTTCCTGCACGTTCGGAAGGACGGATGCAAGAATAACGCTGAGCGCTGGCCGTCAGGACAGCCAGCGTCAGCATCAAACTTATCGTAAAAAGTCTTCTCACCTTTTTACCTTTTTACTTTTTTGCATTAGGGCACCAGGGCTTCAGCGTCTTAAAGAAGTCGTTGCCCTTATCATCAACAAGGATAAAGGCGGGGAAGTCTTCCACATCAATCTTCCACACGGCCTCCATACCAAGCTCAGGATACTCGACGCACTCAATGCTCTTGATAGAGCTCTGAGAGAGAACAGCTGCGACTCCACCGATGGAACCCAGATAGAAGCCACCATACTTCTTGCAGGCCTCTGTCACCACATCGGAACGGTTACCCTTTGCAATCATCACAAGGCTAGCACCGTTAGACTGGAACTCATCCACGTAAGGATCCATACGATTGGCTGTGGTCGGACCCATCGAACCGCAAGGATAACCCTCTGGCGTCTTGGCAGGGCCGGCATAGAGCACGGGATACTTCTTGAAATAATCGGGCAGACCCTCGCCAGCATCCAGACGAGCCTTCAGCTTGGCGTGAGCGATATCGCGAGCCACGATGATCGTACCCTTCAGGTTCACACGTGTAGAGACAGGATACTTGGACAGTTCAGCACGAACAGCATCGATACCCTCATTGAGGTCGATGACGATGGTGTTCTGACCCTCACCAGCCTTGGCATACTCTGCAGGAATCAGCTCAGAGGGGTTCGAGTCCATCTTCTCGAGCCAGATACCATCAGCATTGATCTTGGCCTTGATGTTACGGTCGGCAGAGCAAGACACGCCCATGCCAATCGGGCAAGAGGCACCATGACGAGGCAGACGGATCACACGAATATCGTGAGCCAGATACTTACCACCGAACTGAGCACCCAAACCAATCTTATGAGCCTCTTTCAAGAGTTTCTGCTCGAGATCGACATCGCGGAAGGCACGACCTGTCTCATCGCCTGTCGTGGGCAGACCATCGTAATACTTGATAGAAGCCAACTTCACGGTGAGCAGGTTCTTCTCGGCAGAGGTACCACCAATCACAAAGGCGATGTGGTAAGGCGGACATGCAGCTGTACCTAAGCTCTTCATCTTCTCTACGAGGAACGGAATCAGGGTTCCCTCGTTCTGGATGGTAGCCTTGGTCATCGGATAGAAGTAGGTCTTGTTGGCAGAGCCACCACCCTTTGCCACCATCACGAACTTATACTCAGCACCCTCGGTAGCCTCGATATCAATCTGAGCGGGGAGGTTACAACGCGTGTTCACCTCATCGTACATGTTCAGAGGAGCATTCTGAGAGTAGCGCAGATTATCCTGCGTGAAGGTGTTGAACACACCCAGGCTCAGCGCCTCTTCATCCTCGAAGCCAGTCCAGATCTGCTGACCCTTCTCACCATGAATAATAGCGGTACCAGTGTCCTGACAGAAAGGCAGAATACCACGGGCTGCCACCTCGGCATTGCGCAGGAACTGCAGGGCTACATACTTATCATTCTCTGAAGCCTCCGGATCGTTCAGGATCTGAGCCACCTGGAGGTTATGCTCGCGACGCAGCATGAACTCCACATCGTGGAAAGCCTGCTGGGCGAGCTGTGTGAGTGCCTCCTTAGAGACTTTCACAATCTGCTTGCCTTCAAACTCTGCGGTTGTGACACCGTCTTTGGTCAAAAGGCGATACTCTGTCTTGTCTTCGCCCACCTGAAACATGGGGGCATACTTAAACTCTACGTTTTTAGCCATAACTGTATTTGTTTGTTTTTTTATGAATAGAATTAATATCCGAATATCTCTTCAGTAGTAAGGCGACGGACGGGGCCTATCTTGCCCAGCGACTCCATGTCGAGTTCCTTCTCATCACCAAGTATCAGGTAACGCAGGGGCTTATTGGCCATATTGGCTTTCTCGAAGTTCACCATATCCTGAAGCGTCACTTTCTGCAGATCGTTGTAGATCTTCTGATTGAGGTCGAAGTCAAGCCCTAACTCCTTCATCGTGTGCCAGCGGTTGATGATACCCATCTTAGTGGTACGCAGACTGGCGAGTTGCTTGGTCAGACCTTCCTTAGCAATATTGAACGCTGTTTCGCTGGCGGGCATCTCATCGGTAATCTTCTTGAAGTGGTTGATGCAGTCCATCATCTTATCGTTCTGAGTAATGATGTGGGTAAAGAACGACTCTTTCTCTCCCTTTCTGCTGGCACGATTATAATAAGCCGCAGCATTATAAGCCAGACCACGGGCCTCGCGCATCTCCTGGAACACGATACCATTCATTCCACCACCGAAATACTCATTGAACACAGCCTGTACAGCAGCATCTTCGATATTCCAGTCGCGATTCTGATTGTGATAAGCACGCATGTAGATGTTCTTGGCTTCATAAGGTGCAATCCACACCTCGTTCTTGTTGGCCTCCTGCTTCACATAATATTTGTTATGAGGCACAGGCTGGAGTTTATTGGCTGTCGGATGTGCCTTATCGATGACGGCCGACAGGTCGCTAACATTCTTCGGGCCATAATAGTTCACGCTGTGCTCGTACTTACTGAGGGTCTTCACCAGATCCACAAACACCTGAGGATTGGTATTCTTGAGCTGCTGCTCACTCATGATGTCGCGATTCGAATTGCGAGGACCATAGATGCCATACTCACAGAGCGTGAAGTAGTTGTTGCGCTGATCCTTCTTAGCATCGGCACGCCCCTTCAGGATTCTATCAACCAAAGCATCGTAAGCCTCCTTATCCACCTTGGCATTGGCCATCAGATCCTCGAGTAGTTCCAAAGCGGGCTGCATATTCTCGTTCAGGCCGCTGAGACTGACGGTAATCGCATCGTCCCATACCATAGAAGAGAAACTGCAGGCCAACTCATAGAACTTCTGCTTGATCTGAGCGGCAGTCATCTTATCCGTACCTAAGAAATTGAGATACTCATCAGCCACGTTATAGCGATTGTCGGCACTCTGTCCGAACTCATAGCGGAAGGTCAGCTGGAAGAGGTCGTTCTCCTCGTTCTTCACATAATAGAGCGGCAGTCCCTTCTTGGTATTCACAAAGGTGAGATCCTTGTCGAAGTCAACGAACTTAGGTTGGATAGGCTCTACCTGCGTGTTCTGGATATCCTTGACAAACTGACTCATCATGTCGCGGTTGGCAGGAATAGGCGTGATGGCGGGCTTATCAATCTTTTTCTGCGTAGAATCGACACCCTGCTTCTTATACACGACGACATAGCCATCGGTAAAGAAGTTGTTGGCAAAGTCAACCAGTTCCTTCTTGGTAATCTTGGATATGCGGTCGATACGGCCAACCTCCTGTTTCCAATCCACTTCATTGATGAAAGCATCCACAAACATATCGGCACGTCCACTGTTGCTCTCAAGCAACTGATAATGGCTGCGTTTCTTATTATTGATGATGCTGGGCAGCAGATTGTCGGGGAAGTCGCCTTTCTTCAGTTTCTTGATCTCTTCGAGCATCAGCGTCTTCACCTCATCGAGGCTCTGGCCCTGTTTCGGAGTACCCAACAGTAAGAAGGCGCCATGATCGTGGAGCAGTTCTGTGCCGCCAATAGCACGCTGTACTTTCATGGTCTGGTTCAGGTCGAGGTCGAAGAGGCCTGCGCGACCATTGCTCAACACATCTTCCATCAGATCGAGGGTGTCTGCCTGCAGTTCATTGGCTTTCTTGGCACGCCAACCCATCCAAATCTGCTCAGCCTCTTGTCCGATGATGGTTGTATCCTTTGAAACCGTCAATGGGGGCAGAGCGGCAAAAACAGGTTGTTTGACATTAGCACCCGGTTTCCAACTGCTGAAGTACTTATCGATGATAGCGATGGTCTGATCGGGATCGAGATCACCAGCCATACAGATGGCTACATTATTAGGACGATACCACTTGTTGAAGTAATTCTTGATGTTCGTGATCGAGGGGTTCTTCAAGTGTTCCTGCGTTCCGATGGTTGTCTGGAGTCCATAAGGATGCGTAGGCCACAGCATCTTACTGATGGTTGCAAAGAGCTTACGCTGGTCTGACGTCAAGCCGATGTTATACTCCTCATATACGGCCTCGAGTTCTGTATGGAACCCACGAATCACCATATTCTGGAAGCGGTCAGCCTGAATCTTGGCCCAGTTATCAATCTCATTGGAAGGGATATCCTCCGTATAGCAGGTGACATCATTAGAGGTGTAGGCATTAGTGCCCTCGGCACCAATGGCTGCCATCAGTTTATCGTATTCGTTGGGAATAAAATACTGAGCAGCAATCTGAGAGACAGAGTCGATCTCATGATAAGCCTTCTTACGCGCCTCAGGGTTTGTCAACTTGCGATAAGCCTCATAACGCTTTTCTATCTCTGCCAATAGCGGAGCCTCTGCCTCAGGGTTGTTCGTACCAAACTGCTTAGTGCCCTTGAACATCAGGTGCTCCAGATAATGCGCCAGACCAGTGGTCTCTGCGGGGTCGTTCTTCGAGCCCGTACGTACTGCGATGTAAGTCTGGATACGTGGTTTCTCTGGATTGACAGAGAGATAGACCTTCAGTCCGTTGTCGAGGGTGTAGATGCGCGTCTGCATCTTATCGCCCGGTACCGTTTCATACTTATAGTCCTTAGCCTGGACACTCATCCCGAGTACTAAGGCACACAGTGTTAATAATAATTTAGCCTTCATCTTGATGCACATTTATAACTTTACTACATTAGTTTTCGTAATCAATCTCATGATCCAATTTCTCCAAGAAGTCGTCGAGTACATCCTTTTCCACATCGCCCATAGCATACTCCTTCTCTGCATCCTTACGGATCTCTGCAATCCAGGCGCGACGGGCCTTGATATAATCTTCATGGATATGAACGACATCCTCCTCAGTAATCTCGTCGAGACCATAATAGTCGAGAATCATCTGATAAGACCATGCCCAACGGTAATCGCTATAGTTTTCGTTGATCTCTACAAAACGGTCGAGCAACTGCTGGATGTTATCGATGTCTCCGTTCTTGATATCACGGACAATACGCATCTCCTCGCTCTCAGGCAAGAGCAGACCGCTAAGATCAGACCAACGACCTTTACCAACGAGGCTCGTAGGACGGCCGAAGAATCCTTCCTTCTGTGCACGCTTCAGAACAGCACCCATATAAATGCGCAGGGCAATATCATAGTATTTCAAACCCTTGCGGAGCGAAGAGGCATTGATGACATACTCATGGAAGTTGTAGGTTGACACATTATCGCCCGAAGCCTCACGAAGAGCCGTCAGGATCTTAATGCCTTCCATAATCTCTCCTACCGTAAAGGGCGAGAGCCAGTCGAAATTGATGATACTCTTCCGAGACTGCTTCGACCGTTTGTCGCGCTTCGGCCACTTCTTGATATCACGATACAGGCCAACGGTAGTGATGTTACGTCCTGGCACCAGATAGCAGTCTTCACCATAAGCCATCAGATAACTGAAAGGCAGATTACGGGTATCGGGATGGTGCATCAGTTTACCAAAGCACACAGAGAAGGCGCCTATCGTGGCAGGCATCAGAACGTAAGAGCCCGATGCAGTCTTCGTGCCACGCTCAAGAGTTCCGTAATGCAAAGGTCCCATCTTATAGGCATGGTTCGAGAAATTCGTATTTGATCCTGCATTATAGAATGAGAACTCACCGCCTATCAGCAGCGAACTCTTATGGTGACTGGCACAGAACGGACCGCAGAAAGCGGCACAAGCCTCACCATTTGCCATAAACGAGTTGGCAAAGAAGAGACTGGCCTCTGCCGTAAAGCCGTTAGTAATCTGGCAGGCCTCACCTACAAAACAATCCTGCATCTTCACAGAGTTATTGATAGAACAGCCATCGCAAATAATAGAGTTCTCACAGATAACACCTGTTCCGATAAACACGGGCGCATCCATTGAACTCATCACCGTACACTCCGACAGACGGGCTGCGCCACTGATTTCACAGTCGCCTTTAATAATGGTGTTCGTGATATCCTTGGCATTAATGATTTTCACATTATTACCAATATAGCCACGATCCGGACGTGACACACGCAGTTCATCCTCAATCATCTGCTGGAGCATCTTCTTCAATTGTCTGTCGCGGTCGTGCTTCACCATGAAGGCTGCAATCTGACTGTTCAGTTCGCGGAAGATCGTGACGTTGCCATCCCCCATCTCATTCAGCACGGAGATGACAGAGCCTTCGCCATAAGTGGCATCGTCGGTAGTCTCTAAAGTACAGATATTCGATATATAACAGTCGTTGCCGATGGTATAATTGTTAATGTAGTTACCCACCTTCTCTATCAGACAGTCATTGCCTACGGTGACATTGCGCAGTGTAGCGTCGTTGATGCCAGAGTGTTTCTGAAAGCCCTTGGTCACCTCTACCATCTTATGGAAGGCACCCAGACGGATGTCGCCATAAAACATGACGCGATGGAAATTATAGGGTTTAAACTCTTCATCTACCAAAACACGCTGCCAATCTTCTGCCCAGCAGACGTTGTTTTCTAAAACTTCAATTTCTGTCTGTGTTAAATTCCTGTAATTACTCATAGTCTTGATATAAAAAATCGTTATAGGGATATTTCTGAACATGGAGTTCGCGGACACGCTTATAAAGTGTTTCCCGCAACTCGTCGATATTCTCTTTCTGTCGGGCAGAGATGAACAGGCACTCCAGATAGTGCTGGTTCTCACCGCTTCTGGCCATCCAAGTCTTCTTCAGGTCATCAAGGGTGTAATTCTCCTTGGTAAGAGGTGTCAAGTCGTCTTCCTCCTTCTCCACCCAGGTATAGGCATCAATCTTGTTGAACACAAGCATGGCAGGCTTATCCGCACAGCCCAGTTCTTTCAATGTTTCCTCCACCACACGGATCTGCTCCTCGAAATCAGGATGAGAGATATCCACCACATGCACGAGCATATCGGCCTCGCGCACCTCGTCGAGCGTGCTCTTGAAGCTCTCCACAAGATCGGAAGGCAACTTACGGATAAATCCTACGGTATCAGCCAGGAGGAAGGGCAGATTATCAATGGTCATCTTACGGACTGTGGTATCGAGGGTGGCAAAGAGTTTGTTCTCTGCAAACACCTCACTCTTTGAAAGCAAATTCATCATCGTGCTCTTACCCACGTTGGTATAGCCCACGAGAGCCACTCGGATGAGACGACCTCTGTTCTTGCGCTGCGTGGTCTTCTGCTTGTCAATCTCAGCGAGACGCTGTTTAAGCAGAGTGATGCGCTGGAGAATAATACGACGGTCCATCTCCAACTGAGTCTCACCAGGACCGCGAAGTCCCACGGAACCTTTTCCGCCACCAGAACCAGAGCCACCGCCCTGACGCTCTAAGTGAGTCCACAGCCTCTGCAAGCGGGGTAGCATATAACGATGCTGAGCCAACTCCACCTGCGCCTTAGCCTCAGCAGTTTGGGCCCGCATGGCGAAGATATCTAATATTAAAGAGGTGCGATCGAGAATCTTCACCTGCAGTTCCTTCTCGATATTGCGCATCTGCTTGGCACTGAGTTCATCATCGAAGATCACCATACCCACAGGCTGGGGAGCATTGGTCTCATCCAACAAGCCCTCAGCAAAGAGGCTCGCATCCTGAGCGTCTAACCAATCGTCATAGGCATCCTGACATTTCTTAATATAGTCCTTGATTTCCTGTAGTTTTCCACTACCCACATAAGTAGTCTGACTCGGGCCACCTACCTTCTGGGTAAACCGCTTAACCGTCACAGCACCTGCAGTGTCGGCCAAGAACTCCAGTTCATCGAGGTATTCCTTCGTTTTGGCCTCGTCCTGTTCCTTGGTGATAAGACCCACCAACACGGCCGTTTCGGCCTTTACCTCTGAGATTACAAATTCTTTCATAATGGGTACAAAGTTACGAAAAATACATTACCGATGATACAGATTAACACAGATTAATAAAAAAAATCAGTAATATTTGTGCATTTTTTTTGGAAAAGTTGTACTTTTGCAACAAAAATATTAAGAACCAAAAACAAAATCATTATGAGAGTAATTATCCAGAGTGACTATCAAAAGATGTCACAGTGGGCAGCAAACCACGTTATTGAGAAGATCAACGCGTTTAATCCGACTCCTGATCACAAGTTCGTATTAGGTCTCCCAACAGGTTCTTCACCTGTAGGCATGTACAACTATCTCGTAGAAGCCAATCGTGCAGGCAAGGTTTCATTTAAGAATGTGATTACCTTCAACATGGACGAATATGTAGGCTTGCCCGAAACCCATCCTGAGAGTTATCATGCTTTCATGGCCCGTAACCTCTTCGATCACATCGACTGTCCAAAGGAGAACATCCATATTCTAAATGGCAATGCCTCTGATCTTGTCGAGGAGTGTAAGCACTACGAGGAGATGATTGAAGAAGCCGGTGGCATCGACCTTTTCATCGGAGGTATTGGTCCTGACGGCCATATCGCCTTCAACGAGCCAGGTTCTTCTCTGAGCAGCCGTACCCGCATGAAGACACTCACCACTGATACCCGTATCGCTAATTCCCGCTTCTTCGGAGGCAAGCCTGAGAATGTACCAGCTCATGCCCTCACTGTAGGTGTAGGCACTGTGATGGATGCACGTGAGGTCATGATTCTCGTGAATGGTCATGCAAAAGCCCGTGCTTTGCAAGCAGCTATCGAGGGAAGCGTGAACCACATGTGGACCATCTCCGCCCTCCAAATGCACGAACATGGTATCATTGTCAGTGATGAGGAAGCTGCTGACGAACTGAAGGTTTCTACCTATAAATATTTCAAAGACATCGAAAGCGATCAGTTATACTAATGAGAAAACTTTTTCTTTTAGCAATCATCATAACGTCATCAGTCCTAGCCTGGGCTGGTGACGTTAAGGTTTCATCACCCAACGGACGATTGGTGGTGAACGTTAATTGTAAGGCAGGCAGAGTGTATTACAATGCCATCCTCGACGGGCAACAAGTGCTATTACCGTCTGCTTTAGGCCTCAAGACCTCTGTGGGCGATTTCACCAAAGAACTATCAATTGTTGATTCCTTGTTTTCATCTGTTAGCGAATCTTATCAGATGCGTGGCACCAAGGCATCTTCTGCCTCATACAAGGCCAACACATTGACATTAAACCTTCAGAACAAGGACGGGCGCACCTTCTGCATCCTCTTCCAAGTATCAGACAACGACATAGCCTTCCGCTATCAGATACCTCGCCAGAAAATTCGCAAAACAGAGTACAAGCGCGCGAGAATCCTTTCTGAACTCAGTAGTTTCAACTTTCCAGAAGCTACAACCACTTTCATTTCTCCTCAGATAGGTCCGGAAACTGGTTGGGAACAGACCAAACCCTCTTACGAAGAAGGATACTCTGCCGATGCGCCCATGGCTGTTGCTTCACAATACGGGCATGGCTATATCTTCCCTGCCCTGTTTCATCTACCCAATGCATGGGTCCTAGTTTCGGAGACGGGTGTTGGTTCTAACTACTGCGGTTCTCACCTCTCTGACTATCAGGCTGGCATGGGTTATACCATTTCTTATCCTGATAAAGGCGAGAACAATGGCTTTGGTGCAGACTTTGCGGGTATTCCTCTACCTGGTGAAACTCCATGGCGAACGATTACTGTAAGTAATGATTTAAAACCTATTGTAGAGACCACCATCAGCTACGATGTCGTTAAGCCTCTTTATGAGCCATCTTGCGACTATCAGCCAGGTCGATATACTTGGAGTTGGCTCATCTGGCAGGATAACTCTATTAACTACGATGACCAAGTAAAATTCATTGATCTCGCCTCGGCAATGGGCTTTGAATACTGCCTCGTAGATAACTGGTGGGACACACAGATTGGTCGCGAGCGTATTGCTAAGCTTTCCCAATATGCTCAGTCAAAGGGCGTTCACCTCATGCTTTGGTATAACAGCAATGGCTATTGGAACGATGCTCCCCAAGGTCCTCGTAACTGCATGAATACAGCCATTGCACGTGAGCGCGAGATGAAATGGATGCAGAGTATCGGCATTAAAGGTATTAAGGTCGATTTCTTCGGAGGTGACAAACAAGAAACAATGGCACTATATGAGGATATCCTCTCTGATGCCAATCGCTATGGTCTTCAGGTTATCTTCCATGGTTGCACCATCCCTCGCGGTTGGGAACGTATGTACCCCAATTACGTAGCCTCGGAGGCCGTTCTGGCTTCAGAGAACGTATTCTTCAACGAGGGAGCAGCTATCAAAGAACCTTTTGATCTCACTCTTCATCCTTTCTGTCGCAATGCCACTGCTGCGATGGATTGGGGCGGCATTATCATGAATAAGTATCTTTCACCCGATAATAAGAGCCGTCATCCACGTCATACGACAGACATATTCGAGATGGCAGCAGGTATTATCATGCAGACCTCTGTCCAATGTGTAGCAATGCAACCCAATAACCTTGTAGAACTGCCACAGTTCGAGCTTGATTTCCTGCGCCAGATTCCAACCTGTTGGGAAGAAACGCGCTTCATTGATGGATATCCAGGAAAATACATCGTTCTGGCACGCAAGGCTACTAATGGTCAGTGGTATATTGCGGGGCTCAATGCTCTCAAAGAGCCACTGACACTTACCCTTAATTTGAAGGATTTCAATCTTTCCACTCCTAACATATATATAGACAACAAGTCTGGAGCACCTAGCCATTCGGTTCTAAAACTTGATAAAAAAGGAACTGCCAAGGTGACGATCCAACCTAATGGAGGATTGATTATCAAATAGCATTAATCCCAGCAGAATCTGCTGGGATTAATCACTATAAATACAAGCAAATATTATCGTTCCTTTTTGGCAATAAAACGATTGATGGCTATATGAAGCGCCACGTCTAAAGCAACTTCCAATAGGAGGATTAAAGTTAAGTCGCATCCTAAATGAATCAATAGTAATGTGAATGCCACCAGAAAAGCAGAGGCTCCTAACAGGAAAGCCATGGTACATTTGGGCGAAAGGCCTGCACGCATCAGCTTGTGATGAATATGATTGGTATCTGGCGTAAAAGGATTTCGCCCCTGACGAATACGCGCTAACATGACACGTGGAATATCCATCAACGGAATCAACAAGGTTGACAAGCCTATCAACAACATGCCTTTGGGACTGCTATCTTTATCCAAGCCCGAAAGATAAACTATCAAGAAGCTCAACAGGAATCCCAAAGTAAGACTACCAGTATCACCCATAAAGATCTTCTTACCTCTATCGGCACTGCCAAAAACATTGTAGAACCAGAAGGGAATCAGAACACCCAACATACCAAAAGAGGCCATACAGAACAAATACTGTCCTTTCATAGCAGCAGCCAAGCCGAATGTAAACAATGCTATTGAGCACAGCCCAGAAGCCAAACCATCAACACCATCGATAAGGTTTACAGCATTCATCACATAGACAATCAGGAAAACCGTGATGGCCACACCGAGCCAGGCTGGAATCGTATGAAGCCAGAATAGGCCAGAGAAATCGTTAAGCCATAAGCCCGACAAGGGAAACAACATGGCACAGAGAAACTGCACCACAAACTTTGCCTGATAAGAGACGCCTATCAAATCGTCGGTGACACCAGTAAGGAACAAGCCCATCATACCCACGGTCAACAAAATAAAACGGGCCATATAAGAATCGACGTCTGCCAAGACCCCATCCATGGAGAATAAAATCCAGAAGCCTACTGTAAGACAGAAACTCATCAGCAACACAGGAAAGAACGTGACACCACCCAAACGGGGAATAGGACTGGTATGCAGCTTTCGGTAATCGGGAATATCATAAAGGTGCTTCTTACGGCTGAGTAACAGGACACGCGGTACAAACAGCCATCCAAGAGCCAGGGAAACAACAAAGGGGACTATAACAGAGAAACAAGTACGGAAGGTATTCGCATCGATACCCATAGATGTGATGACCTCTATCAAATTAAACATAGCGGCCCTCCCCCTTATTTTTATAATACATGATGACCACCTGCATAATCAGCCAAACACCAACATTAGTTACCAAAAGGAGAGACAGATCGGAACCCATCATGACACCTATCACATTCAGACCTATATAGCCTAACGAGATTATCATCAATGTCAGTAAAATCATGGCAGGCTGTAAGCCAGCAGTCATCAGACGATGGTGGATATGGTTATGGTCACCACTGCGGAAGATGTTCCTACCATTCACCAGACGGGTAATGGCCACACGCATTACATCGAACATGGGAATCAACAGGGTACCAAAACAAATCATTCCAACCCCTGTTGGCAACTGGCTGCCTCCCATCTGACCTACAACAATTACAACAAATGCCAACAAATAACCAATAGTAAGGCCGCCCGTTTCACCAAAGAAAAGTTTACGCCAACCGAAAAGACGCCACCCCATAACATTGCGGAACATAAATGGTAACAGGACGCCTATCATGCCGGCACATAACATCAGGATAAGATACTGATGTCCCCAGAAACAGAGGAATCCCATGACACTATAAGCTATCACTGCCAGACCTGAGGCAAGCCCATCGACATCGTCAAGCATCGGGATAGTGTTAGAAATATACATCACTGCAGCTACCGTAAGAGGGATTCCTATCCAACGAGAAAGTTCATATACGCCGAACAAGCCTTGAAGATTGTTAATCCAAAGGCCTGACAACGGGATCATCAGAGCAGCAAGAAGTTCAATGATCAACTTTGAACGCATGGAAACACCGATGAGGTCATCCATCACACCTACCAGATACATCGCAGTAAGACCAGCGACCATCATGACGAATTCCACAAAATAATCGGCAGTCTCACCATTAGTATTAAAAGAGCCTCCCAACAAGAAAGTACCTGCCAAAGGTATGCCGACACTAATCACCAAAATAGGAAAAAGCGAAACGCCCCCCAGTCTGGGTACGTTTCGCCTTTTCTTTCCAGTTAATTCCATAGAAGTCTCATCTGCCAACTCTTTTTTCACACTTACCACAAGGATGTGGGGGATTATATAGAGTGACAGAAAAACCGCCAAGAATAGGGGAATAAGTATCGAATAATATATCATTAAGTATCTTGCCTCAGCCTAAATCGGCGACAAAGATACTACTTTTTTTCATATCAACCAAATTTTTGACGGACAAAAAAAACAAAAGGGAGAAAAAGTGGTCAGTGACGTATCAGGCCGTTTGACAGCGACTCTATTCTGTCAACAATAGCTTCACGACAGAAACGCGTATTCATCAAATGTTCGGCAGAAGCCTTGATACGCGCCTTGTCTTCATCTGTCAAATTCAGCATCTCACGGAATCCTCTGGCAATATCCTCCACATCAACGGGATCGCAACATACACCAAGGCCATTCTCTTCTATAATTTCTCTTCCCGCACCTTTGATAATACCCAAAACAGGCTTTCCTGATTTCAGATAAGACTGGAGTTTATAGGGCTCCGTTTTATCAACACCAGCCATCGGTGTCAGAGGCAACACCAAGTAATCATTCTTCGACAAGACGCTGTTTATCTCTTCATAGGGAATCCTACCATGGAAAACAACGTTCTTACACCCCACATCTTCTGCAACTTTTTTCTCATGATCAAGAGTGGAGCCATCCCCAACGATATTCAATACAGCATCATTGAGTGAGGCTCTTGCAAAGCCGCGTAAAGTGTTTTCAAGGTTCTGAGCCTTGGACACGTTGCCAGTAAAAACAAAGTTAATCTTAGAACTATCAAAGGATAATGAAGTCGGCTTTTCCTCAGAGTCCACCATCCAGTTTGGTGCATATGTCAATTCCGCGTCTGGGAAATACTGATGGATGGTATCACCAAAACGCACACTGCTGACCATGATTGCATCAGCATGCCCATAGACCTCTTTAATGACATGATTGGTAATGGTAGAAACAGGCGGAACATTGGGGAAGCCATACATATAGACTGTATCTGGCCATATATCATGGGTCCAAACAATGACAGGAATGCCGAATTTCTTTTTGGCATAGACGGCTGGGAGAGCAACAGAAAGAGGACCTGTATGATAAACGATGATAATATCTATACCATCAACAAGCTGGGATATAACTTGTTTCCCTCGTTTAACATAATAAAAATAGTTCTCAATCTTCTTGAATTTACTATCCCGATAACCTTCAATAATGTCAAACCGATGAATTTCAATTTCCCCCCATTTCTCTACAGAATACTTATCATTACTATATCCGGGATAAACATGACCAGCAGGATAAGCGGGCTGACGGGTCATCACTTTAACATGATGACCTCGTTCAACCATAGCTTTTGCAAAATCGTTGACATGGAAGTTCTCTGGATAGAAAACTTCTGTGACAATTAGGATATTCATGCTTTGCGCCAGATCATTTTATTGACGATACCCACATAACTCTGAATAATCTTAACAACCTTGGTTGAAACATTCTCATCGCTGTAAGCAGGTACAGTCAGGCCAGCATCTCCATTCTGCCACATTGACACAGCAAGGTCGACAGCCTGGAGAACATATTCAGAGGTGATGCTACCGATGGTGAACACTCCCTTGTCCATAGCCTCAGGGCGTTCCGTAGATGTTCGGATAGAAACGGCAGGGAACTTAAAATAGCTGCCTTCCTCAGGTATCGTACCACTATCGGAAACAACACAGAAGGCATTCTGCTGCAGTTTGTTGTAATCGAAGAATCCAAGAGGTTGGTGCTGAATGACACGTTTATCAAACTTGAAGCCTCGCTGTTCGATGTACTTCTTTGACCGAGGGTGACATGAGTAGAGAATAGGCATATCATACTTTTCCGCCATCGCATTAACAGCATTCATCAGGGAGAAGAAATTGGACTCAATATCAATATTTTCCTCGCGGTGGGCAGAAAGTAAGATATATTTACGTGGCTCAAGACCAAGCTTGGTCAATACGTCACTATTGTTGATCTTATCTATGTTTGCAGTTAGTACCTCTGCCATCGTAGAACCAACACAATAAGTGTACTCTGGACGGACTCCTTGATCAAGGATATAACGTCGTGCATTCTCTGAATAGCAGAGATTGACATCACTCGTAACATCAACTATACGGCGGATGACCTCTTCTGGAAGATTCTCGTCCTTACAACGGTTACCAGCCTCCAAATGGAAGATGGGGATCTTCAGACGTTTTGCAGAAATGACACACAAACAAGAATTAGTATCGCCTAATACAAGGATGGCGTCGGGTTTTTCTGCATCAAAGAGTTCGTACGACTTTGCCAGCACATTACCCATCGTCTGTCCAAGATTGTCACCGACAACGCCCAAATAGAAATCAGGTTCACGAAGGCCCAATTCCTCAAAAAAGAGCTTGTTCAGATTATAATCGTAGTTCTGCCCCGTGTGTACGATCTTCAAATCGAAATATTTATCACACTTCTTGACAATCTCTGAAAGTTTGATAATCTCAGGTCGTGTACCCATGACTATCATCAACTTAAGTTTACTCATAATGTTTATCTTTTTAATCGTTATAATATTTCGGATACAATTCACGATGTGACTGAACCCACCGTCTGACATCTGCAACCATCTTGTCATAAGAAGGCACAACAATGTCTGCATCGCCAAAATCCTGTACTAATGACTTATCAACTCGTTGGTTATCTATTCTGAGTACTTCACGCCCATGAGGAAAGTGTTTCTCAAAGAGCTTCAGTAGTTCATATTTACTGATTGACGATGTAGGAGTACTTTGGAAAATGCCATGCTTGCCTTGAGTTAACAGAAGTTCGATTTCACGGGCATATTCTTCGGTAGTCACACCAGTCCAGATGGCATTGGCAAAACCATTCACCTGGCCTTGTTGGCGAAGGAACCAGTTCAACAGACTACCATCATCCTCTTTCAAAGAAGGTCCAATGAGTGACACGCGAATGGTGATATCCTTATCGTTTATTAGTTCACCGACAGCCTTGGTTCTGGCATAAAAGCTCTTTGCATCAGGCACATCATTAACAGTATATTGGCCTCGTTCTCCAGAAAAGATACAATCAGTACTGCGATGAACCACCACAATAGAAGTGCCTGCAGTAATCTTCTCCAAGCAATGAGGCAAATAGCAATTAACATAGGCAGCCTCTGCCTTGTCCGCTTCTGCATCTTGATTGACGACAGCAATGCAATTAATAACAGCCTCTGGACAGTATTGTTCTATTGTCTGCTGGATTAATACCACATCATGGTAATTTCCTGTCACCTGACGAACCAGACCAAGGTTCTCTTGATCATACCCCATCACTTCATGACCTTTTTCCTTGAAATATAAGGCTACAACATGTCCTATGGTATTGTTACATCCTAATATGAATACTTTCATCTTGATTTTATATTATTCAGAACGGATATCACGCGCCTTTGCCCTAGGAATCAATCCAAGGTCTTCCTGGATGAAGCGCAATTTCAACAACAACTCCTTCATTCCCACTACATCTAAGCGATGAGTATTATGAGAGTGATAGTCCTCGAACTTTGAGATTTCCGAGTTACCTTCAGTAAAATACTTATCGTAGTTCAGGTCTCGAGAATCACAAGGAATACGGAAATAATTCCCACAATCCTCAGAACGCATCATTTCTTCACGGGTAACAAGCGTCTCATATAGTTTCTCACCATGGCGAGTCCCAATGACCTTGACCTCTGTTTCACCATACTTAGGGTCAATCTGTGCATATACCTCCTTCAATGCTTTTGCTAAAGTCTCAAGAGTTGCTGCAGGAGCCTTCTGTACAAACAAATCACCATTACGGCCATGGGTAAAGGCAAAAATCACCAAATCGACAGCATCATCAAGAGTCATCATATAGCGTGTCATATTAGGATCTGTTATAGTAATGGGCTTACCTTCCATCATCTGTTCCACCCACAGGGGGATAACGCTACCACGGGAAGCCATCACATTGCCATAGCGCGTGCAACAGATAGTAGTTTTAGCATGATCACCAAGAGCACGCCCTTGAGCGATGGCCACCTTCTCCATCATAGCTTTTGAGATACCCATCGCGTTGATCGGATAAGCTGCCTTATCTGTGCTTAACACCACCACATTTTTCACCTCATGAGCTATGGCAGATAGTAACACGTTGTTTGTGCCCTCAACATTCGTACGAACAGCCTCCATGGGGAAGAACTCACACGATGGCACTTGTTTTAAGGCCGCTGCAGAAAAGACAAAATCCACACCACTCATGGCAAAATCTACAGCCTCGCGCTGTCGGACATTACCGATGTAGAATTTCACTTTATTGCAGACATCGGGACGCTGCGCCTGAAGGTAATGGCGCATATCGTCCTGTTTTTTTTCATCACGAGAGAAAATGCGTATCTCCCTAATATCGGAATCCAGGAACCTGCGAAGAACGGCATTGCCAAAACTACCGGTACCACCTGTTATCAACAGGGTTTTATCTTTAAATACTGACATATAGAGTTATTTACTTATTCTTTCCAATATCTTTACGAGCTTATCTGCACGCTGCTCGTAATTGTCGAAATGCTTCAACTGAACTGTTCCGTTTGCAACAAGCTGTCGTGCATAAGCCTGATCCGTAGCCACTCTATAAATGGCATCAGCTGCAGATTGGCAATCTACCGCATTATAGTAACAAGCAGCCTCACCGCACAAGCCACGAGCAAACTGAAGATCAGTAGTTACAATAGGTTTCTTCATCCGCATCGCCTCTGGGTATGTCGCCGTAAAGCATTCAATCAATGTAGGCATGAACATGATGTCGCACTGAGTATAAAGCGAGGGACATTCCCTAAAATCCACCTTACCTATAAAGACGAAAGCTTCGCGTATATCGTCAGGCACAGGCATCTCCTGTTGGTCAAAGGTAAGAACAAATCGTACAAGGAAATCAGGATGATTTGTCTTTAAACATCGAACCACACCAATGAGTATTTCAAAATTCTTATGTGGATAAAAATTAGAGACGGAAAGGCATGTCGTACCCGTGAACTCTGACAAAATAATAGATTTCTGCCATGCATCGGGTGTATCAAATACCTGATTATAATAATTGGTGATGGTAAACACTTCCCTATTCCCAAAGAGGTTTTCAAGTCTTTTGCTGATAAAGGGGTTCTCCGTCCAAAAGAAATCTGCACTCTGTTTGAATGAATATTGACGGATTTTACGCCACCAAAACCATTTTATGCGCTCTCTTTTTGTCATCCGAGCATAAAAAGGCGACTCTAAAATAACCAACTGAGCCATGGCGAATCCACTAAGATGAGGAACCTTAGGACACCATCGCGAGGGACCGAAAATAGTCAAGACTGCATCGACACAATGCCCAGACACAAGATTATCCATAAACCGGTCACGCCCAGTAATAATGGTCATTAGGTTATTAGGCATATTGTAAGAAAAGACCTCCACATGCTGGAATTCTGCTAACTTTTCCTTGGTTGATGACAAGCTAGAAGACAGCACCACCACAAAATGATGTTGCGGAAAGCGGTTGAGTTGTGAACAGAACGAGTCGGCAACTTGTATCCCACCGCCTATTTTAAGATTAGAGCAGTTTATCAAATAATTCATGGTACATCTTTTTTGCCATCCCCCGATAGATACGGTTCGAATAATGGCCATCTACTCAACGTATAATGAAAATACGAAAATGCAAAATAGGCAATAGTCAAAAATAGAACACCACGCAATAATCCTATAGGTGAATACAGATACCATCGGAAGGTTGTACTCACAACCCAGACAGACAAGCACTTAAAATAACCAGAAGAGCATTCATCGAGATTAATGACAATATTTAGATAGAAAGCTACCAAAAAAACCGCCAACACAATTCCGATTCCCCCTAGATAGAAATAGAAATAAAAAGGAATCAGTCCACCACCATAATGTGCTACGTAAGTATTGGATATAGATGTCAAAAGCATATCAGGGTCAGTACCAATAAAAATGGATTTCACAAACTCCCAGAAGAATACCAAGACCTCTTGAGTAGTAAACTTATCAAGAACATAAACAAAAGACTCAGAAGTATAATAAGCCGAATAGGCAGTATCGAGTGCGAAGCCACTCCTTGCTAAGGATGAAAGAATTGAACCTATATCAGCATTACCAGATAAAAGTTCACCTCTGACAACGCCAATCACACTCATTAAGACAAACATAACACCTATGCCCATCATTACCTTGGGCATGCTGACGCGATGCATGAATAACATAACATAGGCCACCAAGATAAACTGTATTGCCTCGATTCGGCCACCAAAGATAAAACTCTGTAAAGAGAAAATCGCCACCAAAAGCAGCCCCATTCTGGTATGCCACTTTAGATTACCAGAATAATAAAAAAACAACATAAACAAAATAGCCGAATACTCATAGGCCGTACTATGGCTACCACGCTGACCTTCAACATCCGGGATTGTGAACCCAAGAAAGAATATCGGGATCAGCAGAGCATACATGACATATAAGATTATAGGATCACAATTAGCAGAATCAACGAAAACATTAGTCTTGGAGCCAGGAAAGACATAATCCCACTGGACAAATAAGAACAAAAGAGCATTGAATAGGGTAAGTATATTTAGAGAGGTGACAAAAGAATCTGTTGACAATGGCTTCGTGAAAATGTCTATGATAGCATCTGTATAATTGGCATATATAATACTATAATTACAGAAGAACAAGATAAAAGCAACAATGAACAACAAGAAATTATGACGAGAACGAGCAACCATATAAATGTTTGCCAAGATGACATACAAGAATGACACTGGAGTCAAATCGACACCCAGGCCAAATGCTACATATGATATAAGTAGAAAAGCGCTAAGACCAATTAAAAAATATCTGAAGAACATCATTTTCCTCTCAAAGCATAATATACAACAAAAAAGAAATTCTTCAAAGACACAATAGTTCTGTTAGCAAGCACTTCACCCAACAATGGTTTAAGCAAGCCCATAAAGCGTTCCTCTAACGACACATGCCTATTGACATCAGAAGATTTATGGAATCCAACCGTACTCTTTCTGCTCAACATATATAGGTGATTATATGCTGTCACATCCTCGTCAGAGATAACCTCATCATTAATCATCTTACGTCTGAAGGCATTCAATATGGGCATATAAGCATTGCCCTGAACAACATGCATCAAAGACAAATCTCGAATACGATACTTAACGAGAGGATAGGGCAAGATACAAACTTTACCATATTTCATCATTTTAGAAAACAACACATGATCCTCACCTAATACTATACCAGAATACCCACCGACCTTGTCATAAATGGACTTTCGATACATGCAACCAGAATGAGAAATAACGCTATTATCGGCCATTTTTCGCCTTATCACGTAGTCAGACAAAACAGAAAAAGAATGTCCCAATTGTTCTCCGTTTTGGCTAATATAGATCATTTGAGAAGACACAAGCACATAGTCCTGATGCGTATCTAAAAAAGACGATTCTTTTTCTATTCTATCAGGTAAACAAATATCGTCAGAATCAATAATTGCAATATACTGCCCCCCGGCCATATTTCCTGCCAAAAAGCGGGCAATGCCAACACCTGTATTCTCGTGATAGAAATACTTGATTCTACTATCATGATAAGATTTGATGATTGTTTCTGTAGTATCAGTTGAGCCATCATTCCATATTATGAATTCGAAATCGGTATAAGTCTGCCCCAGAACACTCTCTATAGTCTCCTGAATATATTGCTCTGCATTGTAGCAGCACATGACGACAGAAACGTTTGCCATAGTTATGCCTAATTATATTCGTTGGATGACTCTCTTCATAGCCTTCAGATAACCCATCCCATATCTCTCGTCTGGCTCAAGGTAATTGCCCTCACCCCATTCATTCCACGATTTAATCACCAACAAAGGCAACTCATTCTGTATTTGAATCTCATAAATCTCTTTAAAGAGATGTTCCCACTTCTGAGGTGTGCTCTGATGTAATATTATTCCCTTTTTACCAGAGCGCGGAGAATGGTCAAAATTTGGTACGAGACAAGGGATATAGTCGGGATGTTCCTTGAAATAAGCTATCGTCTCTTTGACATATTGTTCATACACTATAACATGAGGACGATGGAGGGTCTTATCGAGTGCCCGTCGCGTAAGAGACCAGTTTCTTGCATAAACCGTTTGCAAATTATCATAGACAACTGCATCATACCCCTCCTTCACAATGACATTCGCCCGTTTCTCTCCTTGAGCCAGTCCGAAGAAATAGAACCCTTCCAGACCATGTTCGACAGCCATCCGGTTCCATATTTCCTTCATCAATGCAAAGGAGGGAATGGCATCTGCCTCAAAAATGCCGAACACCAACTTGCCATTGACCTTCAGATACCGATTGTCCATAAAGGCCGGCAGCATTGCATTAAAATGGGCGATATAATCCTGTTCACCAGGATAGGTCTGTTCCATCAGTAGACGATTCGGCTTGTTGGGATCCCAGGTCTTCTGATACCAGCTGTGGTTAGCCCAACAGAGACAGAACGGGAAATCTGGTTTGCCAGAATCCACCACTTCCGTAAAGACACGATCCAACAGCCTACGACCATTAAACCAATAATGCCAATAGCAGAAGGCATCCACACCAGCCTCACGAGCCAGATCGGCCTGCGCCTCACGGGTCTCAGGAAGACGTAAGTCATAAAAGCCTAACTTCCCTGGCAACTTAGGCTGATAATGGCCTTTAAACAAGGGGCGAGCCTTCGCTACATTCGTCCATTCTGTAAATCCCTCACCCCACCATTTGTCGTTTTCAGGTGTTGGATAAAACTGTGGAAGATAAAATGCTATTACTTGAGGTTTCTTCATATACGCTTAATAATCTTTGCCGGCACACCAGCAACCAAACAATTTGGTGGAACATCATGAGTAACGACTGCATTCGCTGCCACAATCACATTTTCACCGATATGAACTCCTGATAGGATAGACACTTTATCACCTATCCATACATTGTTACCAATGACAACGGGACCTTTTGACACCAACTGACGCTGGACAGGAGGTATCAAGGCTTCTGCCTCCGACAAACTACCATGGGCATTATCACCAATATAGACATAACGCCCCGTCAAAAGTCCATCACCAATTGAAACCCTATCACACGCAGAGATCTGATTATACTCACCAATACAACAATGATTACCGATAATGATGGATGGACGGACGGCTTGCGCTTCAGTTTCTCTCCAACACCCCATCACACCATGTCGGCCGATGCTCGTGTAATCGCCAATCTTAATACCCTTGAGTTCCTCACCTTGCAATAGACAAGGATAACCAACCCAAGAATGAGGTCCTATGCCACCCAAAGCTTGTCGTATCCACATCGTATATAATATATTCCTCTGAGCACCCAACCACTGGCTTATCTGGTAGGGATAACATTTACTTACTATCCACATCACCAATGAAAGTAACCCCTTAAGTCGATCCTTCATATATTTTTTCCTAAAAATTTAGTCAAAAACTGCTCGTTGGACCTCTGTACACTCTCATAAGTCAGGATGTCTCGAGGACCGCAAAGAACTGCATAGCCATACTTATCACGGTCATCATCATTGATATAATAGCCAAAATGTTCATGGGCTTTAAGTCCTTTATGTGTCTCAAAAAGAACTGTAATTCGAGGATCCAGGAACTCTGTGATGTTCGTAGATGTCACACTATAAGAGCCTGCGGGTATATCATATCCAAACCACATGGAGGAATTCTCGCCATTCAGATAATTGCCGGGGGTAACCTTACCACCATGGAGCATTTGGATATAATCAGCTAAATAATCATGCCCACTGGCAGCCCATACAGTATGACTACAAATAACTCCACTGCTACGAGCACCCATTTCAATAGGAGTAAACGTGCCGTCTGACTTCATAACGATCTCAAGATGGCCGAACATGCTACATAGTCCTAACGCCTTGTAGCAGGCTATTCCAAAATTAGCAATACGGTTCCAAATAGCATCATCATACTTACGAGAGTTCCAATGATGAATAACGGTCACATGATTATTTATGGCATAATTTGAATGATACTGAATAGAACTGCCATAACAATTGACATTTCCATATGCATCGCCTAACATATCAACAGTGAACTCTTCTCCCTCAACAAACTCTTCAACCAAACAATGATGATCAAACGAATAATTCCGCGCTTTATCCAAAGCTTCCATAATGGTCGCCAATGTTGATTCTTTTTCTAGAATAGTAATCCCTCTTGAGCTGGCTCCCACATTTGGCTTTACGATAAGTTTCATGCGTCGGGAGAGTTCATAAAGATCGTCTATAAGAAACTCCTCATCTATCATGGAGAGACGATTGAACATCCCTGACTTCATCCAACTGTCCCGCATTTGACGCTTAGACAACACCTTATCAAAAATCTCGGGCATGGTGTTGTTGCCAGCCCATCGATTGATGGCATTTACTGTCGGAGCTGCCAGATCGATACTCGACAAAGCACCATCTACCTTACCTCTCAGGTTTAGAGACTCTAATTTCTGAATAATCCCATCTTTGTCCTTTACATCCATTTGGATAAACAGATCGCCTTTAACGTCTGGATTGTCGTTCCAAGCAATAACGATAACTTTATACCCAAACTCATTGAGTCTTACAACTTCTCCATGAAGCAACTTATGGCCTCCTAAAAGAACAAAATAATCTCTCATGACTGAAGGTAGTCTTTATCAAATAATTCCCAACCATCTTTTCACCAGCACAACGGGGGCATGTAACCATGCACGCCCAACCATTCTATAATAGGACCATTTGCCATAATAGACTGACATGCTTAACTTGATATTGTCTAAAACAAATGTTCGGTTGGTAGGAAGGACGACATCAGAGAGATAAAGCGTTTGCAAAAACTGATATAATTCTTTCTTCACTTTGTCGAAAGATTGTCCAGAGATACGACCAGACCGGCAAAGACCTTTCATAAAATCCAAGAAAACCACTGCGAAGGTATGGAAAACATCATAACCACCTTTCCCCGACTCATCGCCCATGTTCTGATATTCACGATTCCATATCACAAAATCAGACACCGATCTCACCCCAAAAAGTAGCGACATATTTGGGAACAATTCGTTCAGCTCAATATGATCGATGACAGACAAATCTTTTTGCCAAAAACCGATACCCGCACTCCAACTGCACCAATATGACAGATGATAGACAAAATCGTTAGTTGTTGGACATTCTATTATTTCTGAATCAGAGTTCAGTCTGCCATCAGAACAATAGATAAGAGGCTGAGTGTCTTTATATCGCTCCACCAAAGCAATCATTGCCTCAATTGTACCAGGCAAAAGAATGCTACGATGGTTGATCATTTTGCAGAATAAGCCACGACCGTCTTTCAAACAAGTCACAAGGTTCAAGAAACCTTCGTCCTTTGTCTGACGATAACGCAAATTGGGATAAGATAGTTTTGAGATGTGCTCTGACAGTTGAGAGTCTTTACCATTATCAGTAATCACGACCTCAAACTTAGTTAAATCATACCCCTGCGCATAGATACTTTCAATGACAGGCATAACCCACTTCACAGCCCCATTAGTAGGGATACACAATGATAGTAACAAAGGGTTACCCATGATATTGATTAAGTACGTTAATCACAATATCTACTTCTTCGTCAAAGATTACTTGACTTATTGGCAAACTCAACTCCTGCCGATGAATTTGTTCTGTAACCGGCAAGTTCCACTTATTCCAAGATAAATAACACTCCTGCTGATGGGGAGGTATAGGATAATGAATCAGCGTCTGGATACCGTTTTCCTTAAGATAATTCTGCAGTTTATCACGAGACTCGCAGAGTATTGGAAAGATATGAAAGACATTACTTTCATCTGGCATCTTTGTTGGCAATTTAATTAAAGGATTGCTTATACCATCAAAATACCGACGGCCTACTTCCTTGCGCCGTTCATTATCTTCATCGAGATGATACAGCTTTACATCAAGCACTGCTGCGTGGATTTCATCAAGGCGGCTGTTTTTGCCTTGATACTTAAACACATATTTGCGCTGTGATCCATAATTTGCGAGAGCACGAACGACTTGTGCAAGTTCCGCATCATTTGTTGTTACCGCCCCCGCATCACCTAATGCACCAAGATTTTTTCCTGGGTAGAAAGAATGCCCTGCAGCATCGCCTATAGAGCCAGTACGTTGTCCTTTGAACATACAGCCATGAGACTGCGCATTATCTTCGACCAATTTAAGGTTGTACTTCTTGCATAGTTCACCGATTTTCTCTGTGTATGCACATCTGCCATAAAGATGAACTATCAATATAGATTTCGTTCGCAAGGTTATAGCCTTCTCTATGGCCTCATCGTCGATTTCCAGTGTATCCAGCTTCGGCTCAACCAGCACCGGAACTAGCCCATTTTCTGTGATTGACAGTATTGAAGCAATATAAGTATTAGCAGGAACAATAACCTCATCGCCTGGCTGCATAATGCCCATCTCAATATAGGCACGGTAAATCCAAATAAGGGCATCCAAGCCATTCCCCACCCCAACACAATATTGGGATCCTATATAATCGGCATAATGATGCTCAAACTGCAAATTCTCCTGCCCCTGGAGATACCAACCGCTATCTACAACCCGATTAACTGCATCGTGTATTTCATCAGCATACTTATCGGTAATGCCTTTTAAATCCAAGAACTTAATCATAATGATCTGATATATTTCAAATATTCGTCATAATCCCTGATATAATCTTCCTCTACGTATCCTTTAGAAGCTAGTACCAAGCAAATAGAACCAGATGAGAATCCTTGCTCTGTAGCCCATATACCAGGAGGAATATGCAATCCATAAAAAGGACGATTTAACAAAATGGTTCTTTTATTCAAACCATCGTCAAGTAACACCTCGAAACTGCCACTTGCTGCTATCAGGAACTGATGACAGTCCTTATGAGCATGAGCACCTCTAGACTCACCTCCTGGTATATCGTAAGAATAGAACACTCGTTTTACATCAAATGGCACATGTACATTATTATATACATAGGTAAGATTACCCTCTTCTTCATGATTTTTTTCAAGGGAATAGAGTTCACAGTCAAAAACCGTCTTCCTATCCTTTACTATTCCACCTTCTATAATCTTCATAATCCATAATATAGTCATCAGCATCATAGTCTGTATCAGACAAAATCAATGCCAATGAATTTGTTGAAAAATTATTCATCACGCGCCACAATCCTCTTGGTACCAGCAATCCCATATACGAGCGGTTCAAATGAAAGGACCTTCGATTTTCTCCATCATCAATGACCACATCAAAACTACCAGAGAGTGCCACGATAAATTCGGTATTCTGACGATAAGCATGTCCACCACGTTCTACGCCTCCTGGCACATCATATATCCAATATGAACGTTTAATTTTGAATGGAACCTGCTTAAATTCCTCTATAATTGAAAGATTACCTCTACCATCAACAAATTTAGGCAAATTCAACAATTGGCAATCAGATACTTTCATGTTTTGTCTCTTTATAAAATCCCATTTTCAGTTTAAGTTGCATCAAAAAGCGGTAAATAGTATGATCCATGACACGATTTTCATGCTCATGTTCATAGAAATATGACAAATCAAGTTTTGGATTTTTCTTAAAATAGACATCCGTCATCCGGCGTTTCCCCTCATACACATCCCAAGCCTTCGACCAATAGTGATTTATTTGTATAGAGAAACGATCTTCACGATAGAGTGCTGAAAGATGCCACGGGTCATCAACAAACCAACCAAACTGATTGGCTGGTAACACTTTAACAATTAGGGATTTTCCCAAAAGCGGGAACTTGACCTTAGGGAAATGATGGACTGTAGCCGTGAACTCAGCAATATCATAATCGGTGTTAATCAAGCATTTTCCCCAATGATAAAGACGATCCCAACTCACAGTGTATTGGCCAATAACCAGATCATCCACATTATGATAGAGCTTTCCTGAAGTACCAAACATACGCCAATAGATCAACAGCACAGGATATTTGTCATTTTTGGAAAGCCAATCGCTTAGGTTCTTTTCGTATCTTGGACAAAAAAACTCATCAATATCAAGAAAAGATACCCACTGCGTCTCATTCCGATATGTTTCATAGAAATGCCTATATGCCTTGATTTGTGCCTGATCATATGGCCACTCTACCAAAGTAACAAGCCCTCTGTCTATATATGGTTGGAGTACATTTATATAGCCATCCTCAGACTTATTATTATAAAGGTAAAAATGGTCTATACCTATCATTTCGTGGTATTCCACCCATTCCTTCAGATAAGGTGCTTCATTTTTAAAAATGCCACATATACTAATATGGTATTTCTTCGTATAATCAGGTCTCCTTAAAAAAGGACGGACAATAAGATTACAAAGAAGAAGTCTGCCAGCAAGCCGGCTATAAGTAGAAAGTGCCTGCAATTTACTCATCTATAGACCCCTTTTTTACTTTTACAAACAACATATTTCCATATTTTAAGACAATCTCGTCATGTATTACCCATAATAATCCTACATATATGAGAGACAACATCACAAACCCGACAACAATCTCCAAAATATATGAATGTGGCAATATCAGAGAAATGCCGTAGGTAATAATCCCACCTAATGTACATGCAATAAAATATGGTATCACATCCTTCATCTGTTCTAAGTAAGAATAACTAATAAATTTATGTGGTGCAGACATATTTACAATTGTAGCCCATAATGAAGTTAATACTAAGGCTATCATTAAGCCAAACAAGCCCTTATGCAACAAGACAATGATAAATACCAGATAGACAGGTTTCTTAACGAACTCCAGCTTGAGAGTATATTCTGTATGATTAACTATCTGTAACAATACCAACGTCAGTGACTGTACATAGGAAATTAGGCTTGCAATCAGTAACACTTGAAATACAGGAACAGCGCCTTCCCATACTGGTCCCCAAAGAAGAAGGATTAATGGCTTGGCAATTACAATTAATATACCACTTATCAATGCCATTACACACATCACCAAACGAGTCAGTTCTTTATACTTATTCTTCAACATAACAGAATCCTCCTGAACGTTAGCCAACAAGGGAACTGCGACTTTTTGAATCACACCATTGCAAACCTGTTCAGGTTGACACGATAAAGAACGGCCCTTTGAGTAAAGCCCTAAGTCTGATTTACCAACGTACTTTCCAATTAAAACTGTATATATCTCATTGAACACAGAACCTAAGAAATTTGCACCTATCAGTTTAGACCCAAATCCCCAAAGATAGCTCATAGAATTCATACTGAATTCCATTGTAGGCCGCCATTTCGCAGCAATAGCAAACAGAATTGTTCGCAAAAACGCTGCTAAAACAGTCTGCACTGCCAATGCGTAGATGCCATAACCTCTATATGCAAGCCACACAGCCAAAAGCCCTGAAGGAATCTGAGCAGATATGTTAATAACAGCTTGCTGGCGCATCTTGAGCTCCGCCGTCAGAATTGCATTCTGAACTATGCAGAGCGAATTAAAAACGACCGCCAGACAAACAAAACGTGTCAATAGTACGAGTTGGTCATCCTCAAAAAAAACTGCAATCCATGGAGCTGAGATATAAAGAATTATATACATTATCAGCCCCATTAATGCACTAAAATAAAATGCTGTAGAATAATCGGCATTAGTTCTGTCCAGTTTTCTGATAAGTGCATTGGAGAAACCCGCTTCAATAAAAACATTCGCAAATGCAATAAACATCACACTGATACCTACCAAGCCGTATTCTTCTGGTGTTAATAATCGTGCTAGAATAATGCCTATTACAAACCCGATGATTTGCGCCCACACCCTATCAAAAACACTCCATATCGTCGCTGAAACAACTTTCCTCATAAATCAATTAAGCGGTGCCTCTTCTAGAATTCTGTCAACAACACATTTAGAGGCATGTCCATCTTCAGCACTGCCGTAGAGTTTCAAAAATTCATTAACATACGGACTAAAAGGATGAGCAAAATCCAGTGCTCGTACACTTTCAATTACCTCGTCATTATTATGACAATGCGGGTAAGGCATTTCATAATATTCATGGCGGATTCCACGTTGGGCAATATATTCTTCTTCGTCTGTGACAAATAAGATAATAGGATTATTCATAAGAAGATTATCCATCTGGACAGAAGAATAATCTGTAATTAGCAAGTCTGTCACAAGGAAAATATGCTGAACATCCGTATACATTGAAACATCTCGAACATTATCTGAGAAATTGAAAGGTAATGCCTTCCCTTGTAAATTCGGATGAGCACGAACAAGAAGTGTCCATCTGTCACCTGTTTTATCTTTTAAAGCCTTAAGCAACCGGGTGGCATCAAGTCCATAGCAATCCATATTACCATTATCTCTAAAAGTCGGTGCATAAGTTACGACCTTCCACCCCTTTTCTATGCCAAGTTTTTCCCTAAGTTTATCTTTAAACTCTTGAGTTGCATTATAATAAATGTCATTGACTGGGAATCCCTTCTCCATGACTTCTCCTTGAAACCAGAAAGCCTTTCTATACAAATCTGTAGTCCACTTACTATCAGAGAGCATCAGGTCGGTCATAAGTGAGTCTTGCATACTTCGTTTCAAATAAAGGGGTGGCAACTTATCAATCGCCTCTCCTTCTACCAACTTGAACGGGCAACGCCCATGAAGCGTCTGTATTTGGAACTGGGCTTTTTTCTTGATAAACCGGATAACATCTCCTTTACTGTTTAAAATAATAATTTTGGACGTAGCCAGGTGATAGGCTCCACACCAACCAGTCTTATGACAAACCTTGACATATTCCGGAAATACTGATTTGTCATAATCTGACAACCAAACGATTTCATAATTCAGCCCTCTACGGAGAATCTCTTCAAGAATTGCTTTCGGATTACAATCATACACCTCATTAACCATCACTATCTTATGAGGATGTACTTTGAAAAGCCAAAAGAGATATTTATAGACTAAGACCTTTATGCCACCTGCCTCAACCAAAGGTATCCATAAGACTTTTTTTAGCCATTGGGGAACAAGTGCTTTTATATTCATTATCTATTATTTATTAAGTGCAATGAATTTATCCAAATCTGCAGGTGTACCCGTACCATGCATCTGAGAAAACTCAATATCATAAATACCGAACTTTTCCCCTTGAGCTATAGCATAATTATAGACAGGGGCTACGTAGAACTCATTATTCACGCGATCATTGTGAACAACCATATCCACGGCTCCATTTACAAACGAACTTCCTTTAGCATAATAATATATGCCCACGGTAGCATGGGTTGAAATCGGCTGTTTCTCTCTCACCTCTTCCACAATTCCATGCTCATCTACCTTTGCAAAACTATAGCTAGGATTCATTGTCTCATCTGTAAAACAGAGAATAGAACCGTCAAGATGTCTGTTGTCACTATCAGCAATATAGTCAGCAACATTCATATCTACAATCTGATCAGAGTTGGCTATCAGCAATGGCGTATCGTTATTAATCAAGCGGTGGGCATAAAGTACTGTACAGGCAGCCCCTTCCGTCAACTTATCAATCATAACATACTCTACATTGTAATGCATCTTAATCCACTGAATGGTCTCTGGTTCACTCTCATAATGATCTCGGCGAACAAGCAGGATAAACCTAGCATTCTGAATGTTCAGGTTGTCAAGCACATGACAAATCATAGGTTTGCCAAGAACGTCAATAAACGGCTTCGGTGTCTTATAACCAGCCTTTACAAATCTGCTTCCGGCACCAGCCATCGGTATTACAATATTAATCATAAATCAATTGAGGCCAAGAAGATTTTTTATCAGGTTCTCTTTTGCTAAAGCCCAGACTGTAACACCTATAAACGCAAGGATAAGGCAGACTAATACAATTCGTTGCCCATTTGGCCCTGAGGGACCAAGGGGAACCGTCGCACGCTGAAGTGTCGTAAATGCAGGTGTTTCTTCCTGCACTTTTGCCTGAGCAGCCAATACTTGAGCACTGATTGCCGTATAATTGTTATATTGTAATTGCATCTCATTTTCCAGATCCGTTTGTTTCTGACGAACACTCTCTAGGATAACATCCTGATTGGAATCCATGAAATCGGCATACAACTGCCGAGCCCGCTCATAATCTTTCTTGGCAGTACGATGGAGCATCTTATAATATTCCAAATCATGACGGGATTTTTGAGTTCGATATTCTGTAAGGAAATTCTGAAGACGGGCTTGAACAGAGTCTGCCAACAAGGCTGCAATATACGGATCCTGAGCAGTAACATTAATGGAAATCAAATCTGTCTTTTTGTCGATCTCACATACCACATTTTTATTGATAATGGCAGCAATGCGAGCCTGTTCACCAGTCAATTCGAAATTATTAACCAGTGTATCCCTTTTCTTTTCGGGAGACATCAATCCAAAAAAGTCCTCCCACCAAGGATACTTCCATTCGTTTTTAAGATAATCGTAATAAGTCATCGACAATTTTTCATTCTTGCGATGTAACTTGACTGGAAATAATGATGTCTTAAAATCAGTACTCTTTATCAAGTCAGGATAAAGGAATGGCGTAATAGCGTCACCACCCTGGTTGGCAGAATTTCCAAGATTAATACCAAAAGAACTGGCTATGGACATTAATGCACCTGTTCCAGTTCCTTTAGAGGTCTCTGGAGCTAACAAAGTTTTACAATTATAATATGTTGGTATGGAAAAAGCTATCAAATTACCTGCCACAAATGCAGCAATCAATGCTATAGCATATAATCTCTTGTATTTCTTAATTGCTATCCCTATCGCCTTCCAATCTATTGGTTTTGCTTTAGGTCGCATATTTGTCTGATTCTGTTCCATATTCAAATTAGAAATTCTTAATCAAGTTGGTAACTGTAGCAATCATGGTTACCATCGTTGCCAGAGAGGTACCAAGTGACGCAAACATTGAGATATTCTGGCTAGCAGAACGTGTCTTGTTCGGTACGATAATCTCACAACCAGGTTCTATCTTGCCTTTACTAGCCTTAGACACGGTTCCATTTTGATATAAAATATAAGCCTTTGAGCGTTTAGCACCAATACCATAGCCACCAGCTTGGTTGATATACCACTTATATCCCTTACCATCCATGTAGGCAACCGTATTAGGATACATCACATTACCATTGATCTTAACGGTTCCATTATACTCAGGTACTACAAGCCGGTCACCTTCCCTGAGTACGACATCATAATCACTTCCAGGATGAGCAAGTGCCTTGTCCAACTCAATTCCTACATAATAAACACTATCCTGAGCCACCTTCGTGGAGTCCAAACCAGAACTTGCTTGCATCTGAGCCATAGCCAGCAAACGGTCTAAGCGGAATTTCTCATCCTCGTTCAAGGGGCGTTCGATACGAGCGCCACGGATGTAGGCTTGATTCGTTACGCCTCCTGCCGCCTTGACAACATCCGTAAGACGCAGGTTTTTCTTGGCCAGCGTGTAAGTGCCCGGGAATAATACCTCTCCCTCAACAGAGATATTACGCTGTGGCACATAGCCCGGACTACGACGGACATAGACTTCATCATAAGGCATAAGTGTAAAGTCTCTGCTCCCATCCACAAGCAAACCTTCCTTCAATGTAAACGAGAAAGTCTTTGCAATCTCCTTAGCGTCAGCAGTAGCTTTCGAGTCCATAATACGACGCGCCACATCTACTCTGGCCGTTGAAGCTGCATCTGTCAGACCTCCTGCCTGAAGGATAAAGTCTTCTATTGTCTCATTGTCGGCATATTCGTAAGTACCTGGGAATTGTACTTCTCCATGAATAGTGATGGTGCGCATATTGGCTTTCTCTTTCTGAGTAGCAATGGTCAGCACGTCCTCGTTCTCCAAAGGTATATCTGCGACTGTACCATTCAAGATTCCTTCTACATCAACAGAAATCACACGCCAAGTACGGTCTGCTTTCATACGATGGAGCACGGCATGTGCCGTAAAAGCATCCTCTGTAACGCCATCAGCCTGTTCAATCAAGGTCTTTACAGTTGTCACACCATCGCCAATATGATATCGTCCCGGTCTGAATACAGCACCTACAATCTCAACCATATTCTCATATCTAGGCTGAATCGCACCCACTGCCACAGAGTCTCCGTCAGCCACACGGAAACTGTTCATATCGAACTCATTAACGTTATAGACTGAATATTTATCACCGGCAGTACGATTCACACGGACAGACTTCTTATAAGCATCTCCCGTAAAGCCACCCGCATATTTAATCAGCGTGGCGATACTCTCATTCTTTTTCATCTCATAGGCCATCGGGCGTTTTACATTACCCGTGACATCTACGATACAGTCGTATGGACCAACCATAATGACATCATTATCGGCCAAACGAATGTTTGAAGACTGTTTGCCATTGAGAATGTAATCATAAATATCGACCGAAGCCACTTGTCTTCCTCCACGGAACACTTTGACATCACGGAGAGTACCCAATTTATTGACACCACCAGCCATATACAACGCATGGAATACACTGGCAAATGCACTTGAGGTATAAGTTCCCGGGGCTACGACCTCACCCATCACATTCACAGTGATAGTGCGCGACTGGCCAAGTGTCAATCGCACCTCAGAACTCTTATAACGTGCGCCTAAGGTCTTACGAATCTTGGCGTTAGCAGCCTGAATGGTAAGTCCGCCTATATGGATTGGCCCAAAATTCATCACGACGATGGTTCCGTCAGGCGTCACCTCTAATTCCTCTGATCTCTGAGAAGCCCCATAGACATCCACAAAGACTTTATCACCAGGACCAACAACATAAGAGGCTGGTGTAGCAATATTCATATTCGGTTCAAAAGAGAGTCGGCGTTGATTGAAAACATTACGTCCAAACACCGTCTTGCCATTAATGGTCAAGTCTGTAGTATCAGGGATATAGACAGCAGAACGGCCATTCAGCATACCGTTCTCATCCAGCATAGAACCCATGTTATAATTATACATACCAGTTCCCGTCATATAGCCAGCATCCATACCATTTACACCATACATGCCAGTCTGCATCTGAGAACTATTACTTGCGTACTTATTTTGGTTTATATTGTTACCATAAGCATCAACTCTAACGGATCCGTTATTGCTCCGTTGACGGCTACCTGTCGTAGAAACGTTAGATGTCGTCGTTGTTCCAGAACCAACTGTTTTAGTCTCGCCTGTCTGTTCATACTGACTACGAATACGTTGTAACTGCTGCATAGTAGCTCCTCGTTGCAGAAGGCTTGTCGCAATCTGTGCCTGAGAAGTTCCCGCTTTCATTTCCCGCTGGACATACTGAAGAACCTGTGTATCGCTCATCGTCTGCGACCATCCTAAGAGGGCACAGCATGAAAGAGCCATCAGTAAAACATATTTTTTCATTCGATTGAAATATTAATTTTCTTTTTCATCAATAGGTTTGCAATACCAACGCGTAATCCGCAATTCTACCGACAAACCTGCCAAAGTCTTTACAAACCAGTATTGTTTCTGCTTCCTATACAACCTGCCTCGGACACCCGAGAATGGACCATGTACGATTTCCACTTCCTTTCCCACCTTGATGTCATCGTTTAATGAGAATTCTATCAGACCTTCAAAATCCGGATCACACAACAACCTGAATTCAGCCATCTCACGGCTTGGAATTTCAAAAGGACAATCCGTTTCCTTTGATTTCAGTACATACAAAGGGGTGCGGCATTTGGACAGCAAGCCATCTAATTGTTCTTTCGGAAGAGTATTCTCAAGAAATACGTAATCATGAATCACGGGTATCAGTTGTTTAGACTTTCCGTTACCACCGGCAAGCCGTTCCTTATATCGCATCGGGACAAAACAAGTCAGTCCTTTTTCTTTAAGAAACTCACTTAACAGCCTCTCGTGCCTGTTAAATGTGCGTAAAACTATCCAACTAAAATCTTTATGTTCCATTCTGCACAAATCTTTCCCTTCTTCCGATTTGCCTTTTGAACAGCGATCAGAAGTATCATTAATCATTTGACCATCAAGGATATAGGTCATATCGTCCACCTCCGCGCAAGAGCCCATGGCTCGCAGATTCATAGGAGTCAGTCACTATAACGGGTGCAAAGGTAGTAAAAAGTCCCGAAATGGCAAAACATTTCGGGACATATTTATTTTTTATACATTATTTATTCGCGAAGATTTTTACATAGGGATTCTCTTGGTCACCTGCTTCAACATCCAGGCAAGCGGAATAGATAACGCAATTGTCAACCCAGCTGTTGTCCAATACCCCAAGTTCATAGGAATCAACCACTCAAGTATAAAATGTTCATGTACGAGATAGAGTTCCAATGTAATTGCACCAATGAAAGCAAGTGTTTTAAGGCTCCATGCAGGCATCCGTTTATATAAATCAGTTAACAGGAGCATCAATGAAATACTCATGGGAATATAGACCAACCGCTCTATGAACATTGGGAATTCGCCATGAATCATCTGCTCGAGATAAATACACAACACACTCGAAAAGACAAAAGAAATCAAAAACAACCACCTGCCAGCAGGTTCGATACGTTTTTCACTGCGCACCAATTCTCCAAAATTAATACCGATAAAAAATATTGGCAAACGGCTCCAAGTGATCTCAAGATCCCAAAATCGCAAATTGAATGGTCTAAAATATTGCATGAATACACAAAAAACAATTAACAACACTGGTAGCCAACGATAAATAGGATATCGTTGTATTAGCCTCATATAAAAAGGTGCCAAAAAGTAGAACAAAACTATTGTTGCAATAAACCAGAAAGTAAGGCTATGACTACGCCAATAGGACCAGTAAAACGCGATATCACAGAAAAGCCGAATATAGTCTTTCATAGCAGCTCCTTGCCAATCAAAATTCATCAGAAAATAGACAGAAGCAATAATAATCCATGTAGGATATATGCGCAGCAAGCGCTTCCTATAGAAATATTTCATAGACGGATTTTTCATCCATGAAAACCACAGACCGATACCACTGAGAAACAAAAACATCTCCACGCCGATATTGCCCATGCGGTACAATCCGAAAAATATTGACTCACGCTCCAACGGCTGATGAAATAGCATGATAAAAATAATAGCGACTCCCATCAACTCTGAACGATAACGGCTCAGACTTTTCAGTTCAATTTCTTTTAACGCCATCTCCATCTATACAAACTATATTATACACTTTTACTTGTTTTACGGCAGCAAAGGTACAAAAAAAAACCGAAATTCTAGCCACACAATCATTCTTAAATTCATATATGCATGTAATCTGACTGCTACATCTCACCTCATAATTCCACAAAACCATATTAAAACTATTTGCAACACAAATACAAAAATCATTCTATTGTCAAAAAGGCTCCAACCTTCCGCATCATTAGAAATGAAACACAAAAAACATATTTCTTTGTATTTTTACCACAATAATAAAAAAATATCACTATTTTATTGTAACTTTGCAGCAAAAACATGTCTTCAGACATAAAGGCTAGTCAATTTTACAAAAAAATGATTATGAAATACTTACCATCTGTCCGTCCTTTTATTCACGAACTACCTATTATTCTTGTTTTCTCTATTTTAACCCGCATATGGTCTATTTTTACAGATGGGTATGACGTGTCATGGTTTTGCAACCTATGCTATATTGGTGTCTGGTGTATCTACGCATATATAATTGCATTCTCCATTTATTATACAAAAAAGAACTTCGTCCGATGGCTTTGGTACATAGTATTATTTACCATATATCTATTTTCTGCCTTTATCTACTATAATTTTGAAATGGAGTTAGGACCAACCCCGTTGTCATTGGTTATAGAAACAGATAGTCGTGAAACAGAAGAATTCTTTCAAACATTCCTATTCTCGGATGCAAGTATAAAAGCCTACACGAAAGTAACTTTACTAATTCTTTTTACAATCCTCATAGAATTTACGTATAGGCACTATATCATAAAACGCATCAATCTGTCAAAACGCCATTATGCAGCCTCTATAATGCTACTTGTTCTATTTGGACTTGGAATCTATAATTGTAGATATTATCTAGTATATTTTAATTTGAGTAATGGCGACACGCTTGATGACATAGCATTACCAGCTCCCGACATATATTCTCGTATGATGATTGCTCCAAGTGCCATCATAGCATCTTCAAACGCTATGAGAAAAGCAATTCAGATGTCTATTGATGACGAGGTGGTCACAACTGATATTGCAAAATCCGATTCAATTAACATTATCCTAGTAATAGGCGAATCCTACAACAAACATCATGCGCAACTTTATGGATACTCATTACCGACAACACCTATTATGTTGTCATTACAAGAAAAAGGGAATCTCTACGTATTTAATGATGTAGTAACACCTTTCAACAGAACGAGTCCAACAATGAAGAATATGATGAGTTGTAATAGCATAGGAGAATCTGAAAGATGGTACGACTATCCTTATTTCCCATCAAAATTCAGGGAAGCGGGTTATAATGTCTATTACTGGGACAATCAACGTTACATGTATAGAGGCGCACTATATGAATTCACATTAAATAGTTATCTGTACAATGATTCATTAGCAGAAAAGACATACTCAAAAACCAATTCAAAAGCATTCGAATTTGACGGACAATTAGTAGAAGACTTCAAGCAACAGACAGATATTGATTCTTCTGCTTACAATTTCATCATGTTCCATTTATTGGGACAGCACTTTACCGCATGTTCACGTTATCCTCATAATAAGCAGTTCGAACTTTTTACATCAAACGACATCAACAGATCTGAACCATATTTTGATATTGAGAAATTGCAATATATTGCAGAGTACGACAATGCTACACTTTACAATGACTATGTGATTGGTGAAATCGTCAGCTATTTTTCAAAAAAGAATGCCATCCTTATTTATCTGTCAGATCATGGTGAAGAAGTATTTGATTACCGTGATTACAAAGGACGTAGTCCATCTGAGCCTTTGACCCGCAAACTCCTGAGTTATCAATATGACATACCATTTATCATATGGTGTTCAGACAAATTCAAATTAAAGTACCCAGAAACTGTTCTAGCTATTCAGAACGCTATCGGAAAGCCATTCATGATTGACAATCTTTGCCAACTGATGTTTCACATAGGAGCTTTACACACCAAATATTATCATCAAGAGCGTGATATTCTGAGTTCGAAATATATACCAAAAACGCGTTTTGTTAATGAGCGCAGAATCGATTACAGCTCAGTAAAATAAATAAGAAAAAAATTGCATACACTGCATACACTAACCATTTATCTAACTGATAATCAGATCATTCATTTAGTGTATGCAAACATTATTTTTGTGTATGCAAAGTTTTTGTCGATTAATAGCAAACAAAAAACCTACAAGGAATGCAATATTTGTCCCACCCCCTGGGACAATTGGTCCCACCCTATGGGACGGTTTGTCCCACCCCATGGGACAAATTACCAGTCTGCAATGAAATTAAGACAACCAATCAGTAATGGCAGAGGGCATGATAATGGAAACAAATGGTTTTGGATACACCAAAATGACGTTATACGCACTAAAACAGCGGTTGCATACACTAAAAAAAAAGGCTGCATACACTAACCAACAGACTGATTTCCAGACTGATAAATAGTCAGTGTATGCAGTGTATGCAAAAACTAAAAATATTTTTCACACGAAACAAATCAATACACAAAAATCTTGTAATCCTTGATGCTTCCCGGGGCGCCTTCTTCAGCACGGGGAAGATATTCAAGACCTGTGACTGTTTGTTCGCTGCCTAAATCGATAACCATCAGATGAGGCAAGTCTGAGCCCTTGGCAGTACGCCAATAGGTTGACTCCTGAAGGTCAAAAGTCTTATCTGCGGTATTGTTACCACGATGAATCTCCTCACTGTCTGCATACTTTATCGTCCAGGGCTCTCGGCTCAGTCTGTTTCCTTTCACATCAGATACATAGATTTCTGCTACAGCAACGTTAGCATCACCTGCCTGCGTAGAAAGTGCTTGCAACGCAATGTAGCGGCCTTTCTTCGGAGAGGCAAAGCGCACGGTCTGCCAGCCGTTACCTGATGCAAACTGACCCTCAGCAATTGGTGAAGCAGAGTTCAGGTCTGGTTTATCACCTGGATTGTTGTGAGTCCGAGATTTTTCAACATTCAGTTTATCGAGTTCCGGCATATTTTGTGCAAACAAGCATGGATGCAAAGAACGGGAACCATCATCAGGTTGGTTCTTTCTGTAAAATGGCTTAATCCGACTCTTCATCGCCTTAATAGCAGAAGGCACATAGGCTGCCAGAGACGGGCCGACAACATCCAGCACAATCACCTCGTTCTGTCCTTTATTCAACCAGCATCCAGGCACATAAAGCGTCTGCTGAGGACCTATTGACCAGAAGCGGCCGACGGCATGTCCATTGACATAAACCTGTCCTTTTCCAAAGCTTTCCATATTCAAATAGGTGTCACCGACCTTCTTCAGACGGAAATAGCCACGATAGTAGCCAGATCCCTTAAAAGGAGCGTTTGTCAAGCTATCACGCTTAGCTTTATCAAGTGCCTTGACTGCCGTCTGGTAATCATCGGGGATTGTCATGATAGTCCATCTTTTCAAGTCCCAAGTACAATCGTGCCCGTCTTCTTGAGAGGCCAACGTTACATTCTCAGTAATACCCTTAAAGTCTTTAATGGCACGACCGAAATTAATTCGTCCCATAGCTTCTACGAGAATCTTCAGTTCCTGCCCTTTCTTGACTGCAGGAATACGCAAGCTCTTTTCGTTACGTACACGATCGATCTTACCAATATACGTGGTGTCTATAAAAACCTGTGCAAAATCATGGCAATCGTTCAGAGTCAGCACGCTTTCATGTGGTATCTCTGGCAACATGGTCATATAGATCATGGATCCCCAACCCTGATCAAGTTCCTCCATCGTACGAAGCGGACTGTCCATCACCAAAGAGTCAACACCCAGCATGATATCTGCACGCTCAGTCAGTTCAAAGCGGGGAATACTAATGAAATTAGCTGGTGCTTTAGGGATTTCCGGCAACGGACCGTCATTGTATTTCTTCATCGTTTCACGTAACTTGAAGAATTTGGGGGTCTGCGCCCCATGCTCGTTGATGGGAGCATCATAGTCATAGCTGGTTACATCTGGTGCAAAGCCGGGACTATTTGCACCAGCCCAATGACCGAAACTCGTTCCGCCATGAGTCATATAGAGCGAGAAGCTAATGCCCTTCGACAGCATCTCGTCGATTCCTTCCACCATATCCTTTGCAGGCCGAGTCTCGTGGTTGGCACCCCACTTATCAAACCACCCGCTCCAGAATTCCGAGCACATTTTCGGTGCATTAGGCCGTAATTCACCTAGGCGCTTAAACTGAGCATCAATATTGGCTCCCGTACCGAAATTCATGGTCCACACAAGATCATCGAGTCCGTTCTTTTCGAAATTGCTGGCCCAGTCACACTGGAACAATGTCAGTTTTTCACCATAAATACTGCGAAGACAGTCACGGATTTCCGCTACATAGGGTTTATTCTCCCCATAGGAGCCATACTCATTCTCTACTTGTACCATAATGACAGGACCTCCATTCTGGATGGTCAGCGGTGCCAACTGCTCACCGACCTTCTTCTCGAAGATTTTCACACGTTCCATGAAATATGGGTCCTGTTCACGCAAGCGGATATCCTTCTTCTTCAACAGCCACCAAGGCAGGCCTCCCATCTCCCACTCTGCACAGACATAAGGGCCCGGGCGCACGATAACATACATCCCATTCTTCTGGGCAAGTCGGCAGAACTCTGCCACATCGTTGTTATCCGTAAAGTCAAATTCTCCCTCACGCTGCTCATGGATATTCCAAAACACGTAGATACAGAGTGTATTCATACCCAGCGACTTGCACAGCTGTATACGGTGTTCCCAATATGGGCGAGGAATACGGGGGTAATGAACCTCTGCTGCTTTTACGACAAAGGGCTTCCCGTTCAACAAGAACGTCTTGTTACCGACGGTAAAATCATCAGCCTGCACCAACAAGGCCATCGACATGAAAAACATCAATAGTAGTAGTCTCACCTTCTTCATTTGTATCATTTCTTTAGTTAATGGTTGCAAAGATACAAATTTTTAGACACGGAAGAGATGAATTCCGGAGTTTTTTTATATATTTGCAAAAAATTTGTAGATTATGAGAAAACTAACATTACTCATTCTGACGATGGTCTTCGTACAGATAGCGAAAGCAGAAGACGGTCATCAATTATGGCTGCGCTACCAGCCTGTTAATAAAGCTAAGGTAACTGGTCCCGAGTGTTTGGCAGCAGACAAACTCAGAACGTACTTTTTAGGCGAGAACGCCACATTGGTTCTTGACCCATCCATGAAAGAAGACGCTTATCAGATTAAGGGCAGTACCGTTACTGCCAAAAATGAGATCGGCTTACTCTATGGTGCCTATGCACTGCTGAGAGGAGAACAGGGTTATTCTGCCCCCTACTTCAATCTTCGCATTCTGAATCATTGGGACAACCTCGACGGTTCTATCGAGCGTGGTTATGCAGGGCGTAGCATCTTCTGGGACTTGGAGAACGGACAGCCGAAAGCCGTCAACACTCCTCTCATCGAAGAATACGCAAGCGCGAATGCTTCTATCGGCATTAATGGTACTGTACTTAACAATGTGAATGCTTCTCCCAAGATGCTTTCCGCCATATATATTAATAAGGTGAAAGAGTATGCAGACATTCTGCGCCCTTATGGCATCAAGGTGTATCTCTCTGTGAATTTCGCCTCACCAATGTCGGTTCCCATGAAAGGTATCAATAATGGGAAGGTATTGAAGACAGCCGATCCGCTTAACCCAACAGTCAAGGCCTGGTGGAAGGCTAAAGCCAAGGAGATCTATCAGTTGATCCCGGATTTCGGAGGCTTCCTCGTCAAAGCCAATTCTGAAGGACAGCCTGGTCCCTTCGACTATAACCGTACCCATGCCGACGGTGCAAACATGTTGGCAGATGCTGTTGCCCCTTATAAGGGCATTATTATGTGGCGTTCGTTTGTCTATGGTGCCAAACATAAAGGAGAAGACCGTGTAAAACAAGCTGTATCTGAATTCAAGGAACTCGACGGCAAATTCCGTAGTAATGTGATTCTCCAGTCGAAAAACGGCCCACTTGATTTCCAGCCCCGTGAACCTTATGCTCCCATCTTCGACAACATCCGTAGGACGAAACAGATGGCAGAGCTCCAAATAACACAAGAATATCTGGGCCACTCACGTCATCTGGTATATCTTGCACCCATGTGGCGTGAGTTCTTCGGCTTTGTGGCACCAGAAAGGCTGGTTGGTATTGCTGGTGTAGCCAATATCGGACTTGACAAGAACTGGTGTGGCCATCATTTTGCACAAGCAAACTGGTATGCTTTTGGTCGTTTAGCATGGAACCCGATGCTTACCAGCGAGTCCATCGCCAAGGAGTGGCTTACCCAGACATTTAAACCTCTGCAGGATGACCTTTCACCTCTCACTTCTCACCTCTCACCTCTTTTAAGCATGATGCTACGAAGCCGAGAAGCATGTGTCGATTACATGATGCCTATCGGACTCCACCACATCTTTGCTTTCGATCATCATTATGGCCCTGAGCCCAATGGGTTTATCCCCCAATACCCCATCGAGTGGTGCCCAGTTTACTATCATAAAGCCGATTCCCTTGGTATCGGATTTGACAGAACACATACTGGTTCTGATGCCACAGCACAGTATCGCGAGCCATATTGCTCGATGTACGACGATATCAACACTTGCCCAGAACGTTATCTGCTTTGGTTCCATCACGTCCCCTGGAGTCATCGCATGAAGAGTGGACGTACGGTTTATGAGGAGATGCAGTTCCATTATAACCGCGGTGTAGAGGAAGTAGAAGACTTTGTACGCATCTGGCAGGAGGTCAAACCCATCATCGACGAGCAACGCTGGCAAGAGGTTAACACCCGCATGCAGCATCAACTGGAGAATGCCCGTGAGTGGCGTAAAGTCTGCCTCGACTATTTTGGCAGTTTTTCCAAATAATAAAAAATGAGAATCCCGTCGATTGACGGGATTTCTTTTTAGAATGCTATCTCTCCCGAGCCTAGGCAACGGTGATGCTGTTCATCATAGATCACACAGAACTGACCAGGGGCGACACCATGAATCTTGTCCTTGGCATGCACGATAAAACAACCTTCCCCCGTCGGTTCCAGGATGGCAGGCAGATACCCTGGTGTGTGCCGGATCTTGAATGTAATCTGACGTAAATCAGAGATTGGCATCGTCAGAGAGTGAAAATCGTGAATAGCGAAGTCTTGCTTATAAGCCGTTTCAGGATCGTATCCGTGTGAGACATACAAGATATTATGTTCAACATCTTTCTTCACTACAAACCAAGGACCTCCGCTGAAGCCCATACCCTTACGCTGTCCGATAGTATGGAACCAGAGCCCTTTGTGCTCGCCGATGCGTTTCCCCGTCTCGAGTTCAATCACATCACCTGGCTGTTCTCCCAGATAGCGACGGATATAGTCGTTATAATTGATCTTACCAAGGAAACAGATGCCTTGCGAATCTTTGCGCTTTGCATTCACAAGATGTTCGCGCTCAGCAATCTGTCGTACCTCATCTTTTACATAATGTCCGATTGGGAATAAAGCCTTCCTTAACTGCCAGTCATATATCTGAGCCAAGAAATCGGTCTGGTCTTTCACAGGATCAGGACTTGTAACGAGCCACTTTCGACCGTTCTCATCCACTTCTGTCTGGGCATAATGTCCTGTAGCTATCAGGTCGTAGTCATGGCCCCGCTTTTCATCAAAGGCTCCAAACTTGATGAGTCGATTACACATCACGTCAGGATTCGGTGTGAAGCCCGACTTTACCTTGTCCATCGTATATTTTGTCACCTGATTCCAGTATTCCTGATGGCAATCTACCACCTCAAGCCTGCATCCGAACTTGCGGGCAACAGCTGTTGCCATCTCCAAATCCTCCTCTGAGGAACAATCCCACTCTTCCGCTTCCTCTGGACCAATCTTGATATAGAAACAGTCCGGATGAAGCCCGAGCCTTGCAAACTCATAGACCACAACGCTGCTATCCACTCCACCCGAGAGTAGCACCGCTATTCGCTTATTTCCTATTTCCTGAATATTCACTTCCTTATTACTAAAATCTGAATCCTACAGCAGCATAGGCTCTCCATTCTGCCAGACGACCATTACCCTTGTCATTATGATAAGGGAAACGATTATAATGTCCGAAAAGCCTAAGATAGCAATTATTCCAATTATAAACCACCGCCAGACGGGCATCGAAATTAAGGCCAATACGGTTATTAGTCTTATAAACCTCTCCCATTCTCAGCTCCAAGTTGCTTTCATCTATCTCTCCGTACTCCACATCCTCGTCTTTCCCGTCATTAAAGTCAATTATAATATCGTCAGTAATGTCTATACCATCCTCATAGAATCGGTAGGCGTATGCACTGATACTATTGTAGAACTGCAGCATGGGCATCACCATCACGTTGACCAGCCAGCCTCTGGCGGGCACCCAGTTGTAAGCATAGCCAGCCCCTACACTGGCCTGGGAGAACTTCAATTTTCCAATATTTTTCATGAAAGCCACCAATGGCCAATTGGATTTATCATCGAAGGATACGCTGGTGTGATAGTACATCAGCCCGGCCATCAAAGAGCCAGCCGATTTTCTCTGTATAAGCGATTGATCGTAAGCTGCTGCATAAGAAAAGTGCTTACCATTAAACATATAATAACCATCGAGGAAGAGTGACCTGACACGAATCGGATCATCTAATTCAGCTTTTTCCGTTTCGTTGTAACTCTTCTCAGTACTTGAATAGTTAATTGTTACATCCGGCGTATCGCTACGATAGGTATTGATACGGAAATTAATACCGAAACTTCCTCCCATCGCCCCCAAAGAGAACGTTGTTCCTTCACCTGTCAGATCCTTCGACCAACCAAATCCATACCCTCTATAGCCTAGCCACAAACCTGCTGAAGTGGAAAAGCCCGTGCTTGTCTCGGCAGTAAGAGAAGCTACTCCACCATTCGGCCTGGGAAACTCAGATGTCATCTTCAGAGTATTCTCACTGGCATCCGTTCTAACTTCTATGGCCCAAGGTTTCTTTGGCTGCTCTATATAACTGCGATCTACCGTTGCCACAGCCATAGAATCAATCAATGTCTTCACCCACATCACCCCCTTGACGATAAAGGGCTGCTTCTTCCCTGATTCGCCATCACCAGCACAGACGGACAAGGGAATTAACATCATGAGAAAAAACAAGATCAATTTACGCATACCTTATATATAATAAACTATTCGGATGCAAAGATACAACATTTTTCGTAATTCTTGTTAAAAAACAGAAGAAATTCATTGTCAACTCAAAAAATATACATATCTTTGCGATATCAAAATGATATCAATCTTAAACAATTAAACATTATGGAGAATAAAGAGTATGTTTTCAAGGGAACGGTGATCAACGGCTTTGTGATGCTGTTTGTCACACTTGCACTGGCCATTGCCTCTATTATAGGCATCGTATTCAGCATCATTCAGCTCGACGGCAGCGACGGCGCCTGTGGCGGATGGCTGCTTGGTGGCAGCATCCTGTTACTCATTGCCGACATCGTATGCATGTGCAGTTTCATGCAGCTTGAGCCGAACGAGGCCAAGGTCATCAACTGGTTTGGCAAGTATGCTGGAACTTTCCAGCAAGTAGGCTTCTATTGGATCAACCCCTTCTACGGTCAAAAGAAGGTATCCCTGCGCGCACGCAATCTCGATGCAGAACCCATTAAAGTCAACGACAAGACGGGCAACCCCGTGATGATCGGACTAGTACTGGTATGGAAACTCAAGGACACCTACAAAGCCTTGTTTGAAGTGGACACCCAGACGATGGCTGCCAATCCCAATGCAGTAGGCAGCGACACCAAGGGACTGATGAATGCGCTGGAGAACTTCGTCCGAGTTCAAAGCGACGCAGCCTTGCGTCAAGTGGCTGGTCAATATGCTTATGACGATGAGGACACGAAACCTGGCGAACCTACCTTACGCTCAAGTGCAGAGGAGATTAACGAACAGCTTGAACAGAAACTCGACGAACGCCTGGCCCTTGCTGGCATCGAGGTGGTAGAGGCCCGTATCAACTACCTCGCCTATGCTCCAGAGATTGCAGCCGTCATGCTGCGCCGTCAACAGGCATCCGCCATCATCACAGCGCGTGAGAAGATTGTAGAAGGTGCCGTCTCGATGGTGAAGATGGCGCTCGACAAGCTCTCCAATGAAAACATCGTTGACCTCGATGATGACAAGAAAGCCGCAATGGTATCAAACCTGCTCGTTGTGCTCTGTGGCGACGATGCCGCTCAGCCCGTAGTCAATACAGGTACACTAAACCACTAATTCATGGCAGAGAAAAATACCAAGAGTTTTATCCTCCGCGTTGACGCTGAGACGATGAACGCAATAGAGGCCTGGGCTGCGGATGAGTTCCGCAGTACCAACGGCCAGCTACAGTGGATCATCACCGAGGCCCTGCGCAAAGCCAAACGCCTGCCAAAAAAGAAAAAACAAACCCAAACAGAAGAAAACGATGAATAGGAAAAAAGCATTGATATTGATTATGGCTCTGCAGTTCATGCTCCTTGCCATGCTGATAGTACTGTTTATATCTCATGTCATGAGTGTTTCGGCCTTCGCATCCGCAATAATAATTGTAGGTGTTGTTTGCACCATAGCAACACTACTGGCTGTCCGCAAACTCCCACCAATGTAAGACTAAGCAGATAAAAATGGAACAGAAGAATACTTTTGATTTGAAGTCCGTCAAGGTGCATCGTACTTCAGAGGCCATCATCTTTGAGACAGCCTTCGTCATCATGGCTATCATCGTATGGGGCATCATCACTTGGATGCTCTATCGTGCACCCAACATCGTACCCACCCATTTCGATGTTTCAGGGAAGCCTAATGCCTATGGCTCGCCTACAGGTATCATCATCCCTTGCATCATCTTGACAATAGGCGCTGTCGTCTGTATGGCGATAGCCTATTTCCCGAGACGCATCAACATGCCTTTCAAAATCACCAATATCCGGAAGGTGGAACTGGCCATCCGTTTTTCCCGAGTGATGGGCATCACCTTCCTGTTGATTCCCCTGAGTGTGGCCTATATGACGCTGGGCATGTCGTCACCTTCGCCCACTCCCTTCTTGGTGGTCTTTGGCCTGCTCTTTTTGGAAATCATCTTTTTCTCAATAGTCATCTATAAAGCAAAATAACATGGTAGAACTGAAGAACGAACAACTCTCCATCGTCGTATCGGAGAAAGGAGCAGAACTCCAGAGCATCAAGGATGCCAGTGGTAAAGAATATCTGTGGCAGGCAGACCCGAAGTATTGGAGCCGTCACTCCCCCATCCTCTTCCCCATCGTCTGTGCCGTCAACAACGAGACCTATCGCGTGGATGGGAAGGATTATCACTTGCCTCGCCACGGATTTGCCCGCGATGCCGAGTTCAAGCTCATCGCCCAAAGCCCCCGCAAGGTGACTTTCGCCCTCGAATCGTCTGAGGAAACCAAGAAGGTCTATCCCTACGACTTCACCCTCTCCATCAGCTACACACTCGACGAGAATAAGATTGGCGTCATCTGGCACGTCCACAACACCGACACCCGCGAAATCCATTTCCAGATTGGTGGGCACCCAGCCTTCAACGTACCAGGCATGAAAGCCGGTGAACAGCAGAGCGGCATCATCCGACTCGACAACGAGGAGCCGATGGATGCTCTCCACAGCTATCCCGACAGTTCTCACACGATGGACGAGGTCCCCTTCGTAGAGGCCGAGAACGGTATCATCGAATTCTCTAACAACACCTGGCGTAACGACTCCATCAAAGTACACAAGAGCCAACTGCATCGTGCAGAACTTTTAGGGAAGAATGGCGAACCAGAGGTTACTGTCGAGTTCCGTACGCCTGTTGTAGCCTTCTGGAGTCCCTATGGCAAGGAAGCTCCCTTTGTCTGCATCGAACCTTGGTATGGCATCGGTGACCCGAGTGGTTTCAAGGGGGAGTTTAAGGATAAGCCCCTGATGAACCACCTCCAGCCTGGAGCCTCGTTTATGTCGCGCTACGACATCATCATCGGGCACAAGGCCTAAGAAAACAATTTTCCTAACTAGGAAATAATTGTTGCCTAGTTAGGCCGCAAAAAAGACTAATCCCTCCATCTCTCGCAAGGGGAAAAGATGGAGGAATCTTTTATTGTCACTTGAAGCTAACTTACAGATGTTTTTTAGGATAGAGAGCATCCCACCAGGTAGGATCGTCTTTCAGCCAGCGGGCGAACCAGGCCATCTGCGTGGCAAGCCATTTCTCTTTCTTAGAGTAGTCGAGGATATGGTGATTCTCACCTTCCACCTCGACAAGGGCGACCTCACGCCCCAAAAGTTTCAGGGCGGTAAACATCTGAAGGCTCTCTATCAGCGGTACGTTGGTATCGGCATTGCCGTGCAGAAGCAGCAACGGGGTGTGAATCTTATCAGCATTGAAGAGGGGCGACTGATCAACGTAGAGCTGACGATGACTCCAAGGATAACTGTTGGCCATCGACACTTCGCTATAATTGTAGCCCCAATAGCCCTCGCCCCAATAGCTGGTGTGGTTTGTAATACCTGCATGAGAGACGGCTGCGGCAAAGATATCGGTCTGCGTCTGCAGATACTGGGTCATAAAACCGCCATAGCTGGCACCCATGCAACCAATCTTCTTCGGATTGATGAAGGGATGGGCCTCACAGATTTTCTTGGTGCCCTCAATAATATCCTCTGCAGGTCCGCGACCAGCAGTGTTCACATGGCGCGACGCCCACTTCTGCCCGAAGCCTGTGGCGCCACTAGGCTGGAGGATATAGGCCACATAGCCCAACGAGTTCCAGTACTGCGGCGCGTAAGGTGACTCGAAGTAACGGCTCACAGGCGAGCAGCCACCATAATAATACACGATCATCGGGTATTTCTTAGAGGCATCAAAATCTTTTGGCAGATAAAGGCGTCCATAAACGGTATCACCTTTACTGTTAGTGAAGTTCCAGTCTTCACAAGTCCCAATCTCAGCATCGCCTAAAGCCTGACGCCCATCGAAGAACGTCTGGTTATTTCTATTCTTCAGATTCAGCACATAAGCAGAAGCTGGCTCCATCGTCTTATAAGAAAGATAGGCGACAAACGGTGCATGAGCAGCCATATCGTAACGATATGCATAATCGCCCTTCGCTGGAAGCTTAGATATCTTGCCAGTCTTTGGATTGAGCATAAAAAGACTGACGTAGTCGCGATCTTCTGCAGAGAAATACACCATGCCGTCAGACCAAGACCAGTCGAAACTTGATACTGACGGATCAAACTCCTTGGTCATGGGGGTCACTCTCTTCGAAGCGATGTCATAAAGGAACAGTTCGTACTCCGTCATGCTTGGTGTACGATCTGCAGGCAACTGGCATCCTATGCGATTAAAGGCCTCGGGAGTGCCCATGAAGATAATCTGACTGCCATCAGGAGAGAAAGAACCGCCACCAAGGAAACCTTCGCCAATGAATAACGTATCGGCCTTAAAGGTCTTAGCATTCATCACGATAGCATCACCCACCTCCGTCGGACGCTTAGACAAACGGGAGTATGAAGTTCCTATAAGCAGTTTGGTTCCATCGGAAGAGATATCCTCCAGGTACGTGTTCTGATGCCCGAAAGTCATACGTTGGGTAAGACCTGTAGCGATATCATATTTACTGAGATAACTACGTTTTCTCCATCCAGGCTGGCGATCGTCCATCTCCAGTACCTCAAAGACCTCTTCATCTTCTTTCGGTCCTTCTTCCTCAACAGAAAGAATCAGATAGTCTTCTGTCGGACTCAACGTGTAACTTCCCTCAGGAATACCATAGGCAAATCTTGCACGGTCGCCCGTAGTGGGATTCACTTTGTAGAGCACGCGCTTATCACCCTCCTGTTCCTCTTCAATATATGCAATCGACTTTGGCATCCAGCGCACGTTCTTGGAGAGAAGGTTAACCAAACGTCCAGTCTTTGTATCACGCAACTCATAACTCCATTGGGAATTGCCGCCACGAGCGGTTGTCTGATAGGCAAGAACCACGTAACTACCATCAGCAGACAATGAGATGCCTCTTACGCGCTTACCGTCTGTTAGATCATGAACCATATAGGGGTGACGCTTCTCAAGTGCATAAGGAACGGCCACTGGCGCATCGAAATATACCTGGATAGAATCGGTGTCTTTCGGTTCTGCCAGAAACTGGATGGAAAAAGTATGGTGCTCGGGAGCCAGTTTCAGTTCTTCGCCGGCCTCTTTACCATCAATATACATCTTATAGTTCTTAGGTCCCTTAACAACGACTTTGCCTTTCAGGTAGTCGCGGTTATTCACATAGAAAGTAAGAAGACCCACACTCCGACTATCTGCTACTGACGGCAGTATTTTTCCGGAGAACACTTCCGTCATGGGTGCATCGAGCGACATACCTTTCCAAAAAGCTGTCTCATCGAATTTCTTCCCTTGAACATCAACCGTATCAAGCGATACGGGGGCAGAAACAGGATAGGGACCCGACAGATTAAACTGTCCGATATCTGTTCTCGTCTGAGCAACAACCGACTGAGACAGGCACAATGTCCCTAAGCAAAATAGAGCAAAAGATTTCATCATTTCATACAGATTAGTTTGTTAAAAAGCTTCGCGGTATTTACCGCCGTCCTTATCTTCCATCATGGAGAGATAAGATTGATAACGGCTTTGGGCAATATAGTGGTTTTCAAGAGCCTGAAGCACCGCGCAGCCAGGCTCATGGGTATGTGTGCAGTTAGAGAAACGGCAGTCTTTGGAGAAACGGAAGATCTCTTTAAAGTAGCTCGTCAGTTCTTCGGGTTCCATATCAAAAGTACCAAACCCTTTAATGCCTGGCGTGTCAATGAGATAACCACCACACGACAACTCTATCATCTCACTAAAAGTAGTAGTATGCTGGCCAGTATTGTGAGCATCACTGATCTCTGCCGTTCGAAGGCTTGCACCAGGAACGAGCCGATTGATAAGCGTCGATTTTCCAACACCGCTGTTCCCGCTCAGCACAGTTGTTTTACCTTGTAATAGTGATTCCAGTATTTCGACGCCTGTTCCCTTTTCTGCAGAAATTGCTACGCATTGGTATCCGATATTTTCATAAAGGGTCATCATCATCTGTTGATAACGATGCTCATCCTCATCGAGAAGATCAGTCTTGTTGAAGACAAGAATGACTGGGACACGATAGGCTTCGGCAGAAGCCAAAAAACGATCAATGAAAGTCGTAGAGGTCTGGGGATAGTTTATCGTAACAATCAAGAATGCCTGATCCACATTAGCGGCAATAATATGACTTTGTTTGGAAAGGTTCTGAGACTTCCTGATGATATAGTTTCGACGATCATCAATGGCCGTGATAAACGCTGTTCCTTCTTGATTAACGACTAATTCAACCCTGTCGCCTACAGCCACAGGATTAGTGCTACGAATACCCTTCAGGCGGAAGTTGCCTTTTATTTTAGACTCAATCAGCTGGCCATCGTCTGTACGGACGGTGTACCAGCTGCCAGTATTTTTGACGACGAGGCCTTTCATCCTACACCGTCATAATCTCCTTGTTCTTTGCTGCAATCAGATCATCAAGTTTCTTGATGTACTTGTCATGCAATTTCTGCAATTCAAGCTCTGCATCCTTTTCATTATCCTCACTGAGACCATCCTTAATGGCTTTCTTCAGTTTATCCTTAATATCCGCACGCACATTACGAACTTCCACCTTAGCCTTCTCTGCTATCTTGTTGCACTGTTTCACAAGATCCTTACGGCGCTCTTCAGTGGGAACAGGGATGTTTAGACGGATAATCTCACCATTATTCTCTGGCGTGATGCCCACATCAGAATCCATAATAGCCTTTTCAATATTACGGATTTCCTTACGGTCCCAAGGCTTGATGGCGATGGTACGAGGATCAGGCACGCTGACATTAGCCACCTGGTTCAGGGGCACTTTGCTACCGTATAATTCAACGCGCACACCATCGAGGATGGCCACATTAGCACGACCTGCACGAATACGGTTCAGTTCCTCTTCAAGGTACATAGCAGCCATCTCCATGCGCTCCTCGCTCTTCTTCAAAGTTTCTTTTACATCTAACATAATCTTTCAGTTTTAGCTTTTTCTGATGACAAAAGTAGCATTTTTCCCCCAATCCTCCAAATAATTCACGTTTTTTTTTGTCGTTTCGTGCAAAATGCGCATTTTTCGCATCAAATATTTTGTTATTTAATCAGTTTTGACTATCTTTGCCGAATATTACTACATGGCATCTGATGAAAAGAACCAATAAACTAAGACTCTTGGCGACCCTCAGCCTGCTGGCTTACGTCTCTCAGGCTTTTGCGCAAAAAGAGAACATGGAAACAATCGCCGACATCCACCACCTTGCAGCTTATCTGGTGGCGGGACTGCTGATTGCAGTCTTTGTCATGATTTTCTCTAACCGTGTGTTCTATTACCGGCAAAAGGCTGTAAACCTTAAAGCACAGCAGCAGAACACTCAATTATCGCTGGTGCTCGACTATAACAAGACTCAGATATGGACGTATGACACTGCCGGGGAATTCTTCACCCAATTGTCAAATCATGGTGAAGAGCGCACAGATTATTCACCTATAGACTTCTCGATGTTCTACCATCACGATGATTTCAGCAAATTGTTGAAGACCATCACCAGTGTTGTCAGTGGGAAGACTCAATCAGGCATCACGACAATCAGGAGCAGGAAGACTGAGGACAGCAATACCGATGAGCCACAACGGCTTTTCACTGTCAACATCTCCATTCTCCAGAACGATTCCCAAGGCAAACCAGCCGTGTTATTGGGAATACAACGGGATATCACAGACGAAAAACTCAAAAAAGAACATGCCGCCAACCTGGCTTTGCAATACCATACGGTATTCAATTCCTCACTGGTGGATATGATTTATTACGATGCCAACGGCACAATGACTGACATCAACGAGAAAGCATGTGACTCTTTTGAAGTAGCTGACCGTGAGAAACTACTTGCCTCAAAGCCCAATATTAAAGACGTTCCGTCGATGCAAGACCTCGATTTGCAACATATAGAACTGCAACATTCATCATCTATCACCGACCTGTCGGATATAGAGAAGCCCATCGGTGGATTAACCGGAGAACATTGGGGCAACAAAAAGTCATATTACGAGCAGATCCTTTCGCCAATACATAACGAGCAAGGTGAACTGGAAGGCATTGTTATGGCAGGACGTAATATTACGGAAATGGTGGAATCGCAACACCACCAGAAATGGGCAAGTCGCCAGTTAGCCAAAAAGACGCGTGACATTCAGGCGTATATCGACAATATCAACTACTCACTCCATGTGAGCAATGTGCGCATGATCAACTATAATCCCGATACCCATGTCTTGGAGATATCGAGCGACCTGAACAATCCGCTATATAAGCTTCCACAGATACGATGCGTCACACTACTGCAAAAATATGAACGCAGAAGAGCGAAAGGACTGTTCCAAAGAATGGACCGTCGCCATCCGGGAACATTCAAGTCAACATTCGAGACCATCTTCCATGATTCAGAGGGGCGCAACATATACCTTTCTTTCAGTGTAGTACCTGTTACGGGCAAAAATGGCATCACACACTATTTCGGCATGTGCCAGGACAACACAGAGATGGTCTATACAGAAAAGAGGCTGATGGTTGAGACACAGAAGGCACAAGAGACAGAGTCTTTGAAGAACACCTTCCTGAAAAACATGAGCCACGAAATACGAACGCCACTGAATGCAGTACTGGGATTTGCAGAACTTTTCAACAATCCCCATGCAGATGAAGACGAGCCCATCTTCTCAGAGGAGATTAAGCGTAACACCTCTGAACTGCTTCAATTGGTTAACGATATACTCTACATCTCACGCCTCGACGCAAAGATGGAGGAGTTTAACAAGAAGGAGTGTGACTTTGCCACGCTCTTCGACGGATACTGTTACATGGGCTGGAGTACCGTATCACCCAATGTCGTTGTCTCTACAGAGAACCCTTACAACAGTCTGAAGATAACTATCGATGAGCAGCACCTTGGTTCAGCCATCCAGAAATTATGTACATTGGCCGCCCTTCACACAGAAGAAGGCACCATACGTGCCAAATATGCATATCACCATGGGGAACTGAGCATATCTATCGAAGACACTGGCAAGGGTATCAGCAAAGAGCAGTTGCCACACATATACGATCGCTTTGTCAGGAACAAAGATATCTCTGAGTTCACCACAGGACTCGATTTGCCGATTGTAAAGGAAATGATTGAACAGATGGGAGGTTCTATTGAAATACAATCCGAAGAAGATAAGGGAAATAGCGCATACATTATCATCCCTTGTGAATTGAACAGTATGGAAAAGAAAACGGAAATCATCATTTAACCGCCAGCGTCATGAACTATCCACTTGCAAATATCATAGCTATAGCCATTGGTGCCGACGACATGATTTCTGTCATGATGGTGCTATTGATTCTCATCGTATTTCTTGCGACTTGGGCTATTAACCGTATCAGCGTACTCCGTATTCGAAAGATCAGCAATCAGAGTAAGGAGATATCCACGATCATGCAGCACACGCTTGATATCACCAAGAACTATGTGCTTAGAGTCGATGTTCGTGAAAGAACAGCCTACAATCTGCATGGGAATATGCTTCCTGAGAAAGGCATTGCTTTCGAAAAGAGCCTTGAGTTCATTCATCCTGACGACCGCCCCCTTTTCAGGAAGTTTATCATTGATTTAGTCAAAGGAGAGACCACTAATGCAGAATGCGTTTTCCGTTGGGATATCAGCGGAGACCAGCATCTGGGTCAATGGTGGTATATGCGCGACCAGGGTGTTGCAGAATATGCCAACAAGACAGACAAGCGCCCAACCAATATATTCTGTACTCTGACAAATGTCACAGAACAGGTCCATTTGGAAAATGAAGAGAAGAAAATGACAGGTAAATATAAAAAGATGTTTGAGCAGTCTATTGTAGGCCTTGCTTTCTACGATAGCGACGGACATCTGCTTACCGTCAATCAGAAAATGCGGGAAATTCTCAACTTCCAATCAGAAGACGACCCTTACTATTTTGGTCATACGATTTATGAGATGCCGTCATTCCGTGATGTACTAGACAAACAGCTCAGTGAGGATTTCTATTTCTGCACATTAAGTGTCATCGTAGAGCGTAGTGTCTATTGCTATACAGAGTTACGTCTACACCCCATCCATGATGAGAATGGTCAGTTACAATTCATAACCCTCTCCATCCGTGATGTCACTCAAGAACGTGAACTCTATTTGCAGAACAAGCAGAACGATATCGACATACGCCGTGCAAATGCAGAAATCCAGGAATATGAGAACGAGCTTCAGTATCTGATGGACGCTTGTGATATGCGTTTCTTCCGTACTACCTATCCAGAACGGGTATGTACTTTCTATAAGAGTATGAACAAAGCGGAAGACAAGATGCCCTTCGACGAACTCATGGAGCACTTCGTTGACAGTCCCTTCCGCCAGGGATTGACAGACTTCGAAAATTACTTCAATGTTCCTCGTACCGACCTTACCCAAATGCACCCCTTCTTCCATGAAGGCGACGAGTTGCAATGGAACTTCATCGACAGTGTGCCCTCCTTCAACAGTGAGGGGAAGTTGATTGGCACCTATGGTGTCGTCCGCAATGTGACGCCACTCATAGAGAAACAAGAGCAACTGAAGCGTGAGACAGAACGGGCCAACCAGTCGGGTATCATGAAGAGTGCCTTTATGGCAAACATGACACATGAGATACGTACCCCTTTGAACGCCATCGTAGGTTTCTCAGACGTGCTGCCAATGCTCACCGCCCCAGAAGAGAAAAAAGAGATTATTCGCGTTATCATGAATAACTGCGATATGCTGTTACGCCTCATCAATGACATGCTGGCTGTCTCTGAGTTAGGCGATGGAGGAATCCACATCCAGCCAATCAGAACTGATTTCTCACAAGATTTCAATGACATCTGCACCTCATTGGCTCAACGCGTACAGGCAACTGAAGTGGAGTTTATCAAAGATAATCCATACGATTCTCTTATGGTCATCATCGATAGGGAGCGATTGACACAGGTCATCACAAACTTTGTCACCAATGCCGTTAAATATACCCAGCAAGGACACATCAAGGTTGGCTATGAATATCGTGAGGATGATGGCGGTGGACTCTACATCTACTGCGAAGACACTGGTGCTGGCATCAGGAAAGAAGATCAGGACAAGATTTTCGAACGATTCGTCAAGCTCAATGACTATGTCCAAGGTACAGGACTCGGACTCAATATCTCTAAAGCTATCGCTGAAAGTTGTAACGGCAAGATTGGTGTCATTTCCGACGGCGAGGGAAAGGGTTCCACCTTCTGGGTATGGATTCCCTGCAAGAAAACAGACAACACCGAACCCCATAAAAAATAAAAGATTCATGAGGCATACTTCTATCTGCACACTGCTCCTCTGCTTGCTGATGGCATTTCCCCAGCAAACTCAAGCACGGGCTGACAGTACGAGAATATTCACCACTGAGCATCCATTGGTTTATGAAGATGCATGGGACTTGTGGCCCTATGTATTCCTCAACGAGAACGGTGATCCTGACGGGTATAATATCGATCTGTTAAAACTGATCTTCAAGGAGTTGGATATTCCATTCGTTATCCGGCTGATGCCCACCACAGATGCCCAAAAAGACCTGAATGAAGGCAAGTCCGACTTAATGCTTCGCATGGATGCGGAGTTCACAAGAGACAAAGGGCACTTCAGCCAGAACATTGTACAACTGTTCACCCATAGCGTAGTTACCCCAAAGGACCAACCAGTCAATATTGAATCTGGCAAGAACCTCAAACGCCATACAGTGATTGTGCATGATGGCAGTTATAGCCATCACCTGATAGCTAAAAACCATTGGGCTCACCGCATCGAGGCCTATGACGACATGAAGGAAGCCATACAGAAAGTCAGTTCTCTCGATAATGGCATCATCGTATGGAACACCATGTCACTTAAATGGCTCATGCAGAAATTCCATACCGACAATCTGGTCATCACTCCCATTGACTTGCCTTACGGCGAATACAAGTTCATGTCAAACAACGTGCGCCTGCTTGAACAGATTGACAGTGTTTACACTCAACTTAGAGCCGACGACCGTCTGCAGCCCATTCAGAACAAATGGTTTTACCCAGAACGTACGGAGACAGGTATCCCATCATGGGTCACAAAAATGGCTATGGCCTTGGCCGTCATTGCCTTGGCTGTACTTATTTACTATCTGATTTATCGGTTCCGCGAGCAACGCATGACAATGGCTGTGCGTAAGAGTAACGACCGGCTTTCACTGATTCTGAGAACCAGCAACATCAGTCTATGGACTTATAATGTCTTCACGCATACATTTACATGGATGGACGAGCAAGGCAAGGCACAGCAGAACTCCACGCTCGAGGAGTTTGTTCATCGCTACCGCACAGAAGATGTCAAACGCCTTCAGCAGGCCATTGATGATATCGCCCAAAAACGGAAAGAAAATATCACCTTGGATATCGAAGTCTTTGAAGACAATGATCACACAAAGGTGCAGAACTATACCGTTGCCCTCTCAGTCATGCGACACGACAAAAACGGCAGACCATCATCCATCCTTTGTACCCGTAGTGATGTCACCAAGGAACTGCTCCGCCAGATTCGTGTCAAAGACACGATGCTTCGTTATCAGGCAATCTTCAACTCTGTTATGGTAGACATGGTGGCATACGATGCCAATGGATATATCACGGATATCAACCAGAAAGCCCTCAGTTCTTTGGGTACCGATTTGAAGACGATCCTCGATCTGAAACTGAGTATCAGGGATGTTCTTGGTGTGGAAGAGATAGACTTAGAGCATTTTGATACGATTTACGTCACACAGATATACAGGAAATCCCTACCAGACACCCGTCCTCTGAACCATCTGTTGGAGCGCGAGTTTCTCTATTATGAATTACAGTTAATGCCTGTACGAGATGTTCATGGGAATCTGATTGCCATCTATGGAACAGGCCGCAATGTCACAGAAATAGCTCTATCCTACCGGCAACTGCAGTGTAATATGCTTGAACAGCAAGAAGCCAACGAAGAAATAAAGGAGTACATCCATAACATTGACTATGTACTCTCCGTCGGTGGTATCCGTGTCGTCAGATATAATACTGACACCCATCTGCTCACCATTTATCATGAAGCAGACACAAACGGTATTACACTCACACAGACTCGCTTAATGAACCTCGTTGCCGACACCTCAAAGAAAAAGGCCGAACGCATCCTTAACAGTATGGACAACAAAAGCACCGAGGCATTACATGCCGATATCAAGACGGTTCTTCAGTTCAAGAGCAGACAACCTCTCTACCTGCAGTTCCATTTCATCCCTACCTACGATCACGAAGGCAAGCTCAAGGAATATTTCGGCATGGGCCGCGACATCAGCGAAATCAAGGCTATTGAGACAAAACTGGCTCAGGAAACCATCCGCGCACAGGAAGTCGAGGTCATCAAGAACGCTTTCCTCCACAATATGAGTTTCGAGATACGAACACCACTCAACGCTGTTGTTGGTTTTGCAGAACTATTCCAGATGGAGCACAGCCAAGAAGACGAAGCCGTGTTCATCAGCGAGATTAAAGAGAACTCTGCGAAACTGCTACGACTCATCAATGACATTCTATTCCTCTCCCGTCTCGATGCAGATATGATAACTATGAAAACGAGTCCTGTGGATTTTGCCACCGCCATCGCATCGAAAGTCGAGGCTGCCTGGGCTCATGAGAAGAAACCTGGCGTGGAATACGTTCTTCAGAATTCGTTCCGCAAACTTGTCGTTGAGATCGACGATTCGAATATCAGTATCATCATTGAGAAAATCATTCTGAATGCAGTCCAGCACACGACCTCAGGACGAGTGCTTGTACGCTATGACTATCTTGGCGACCAGCTTATTGTGGCCGTTGAAGACACAGGCTGCGGCATCCAAGACGATATACTCGCCCATATCTTCGAGCGATTCGTTACGGGCGACAGTAACACCTCCAGGGCAGGATTGGGGCTGAGCATCTGTCATGACCTTGTCGAACACCTTGGCGGTTCCATCCATATTAAGTCAACGGTTGGAAAAGGCACAAGTGCCTGGTTCTCCGTTCCGTGTAAAGCCCTTGAAGTCGAACGTATTTAAAATTGTAACTATACATGAGCAGAAGCATCATCATATTCTTCATCACGTGCATTAGTGGAATTCTCGGCATCTTACCTGCCAAGTCCCAACTGATCAGGGAATACTCTAATGAACGTCCGCTTATTATCGTCAGCGACTGGGAGTTTCCTCCTTACGAGTTCCGCAATGACCATGGTGAGCCTGACGGATACAATATCGAAGTGATGAACCTCATCCTTAACAAACTGGGCATTCCCCATCAGTTTGTCATGCAGGAATGGTATCAGGCTGTCCAAACCTTTGAGAGCCATGAGGCAGACCTTATCCATGCCCTCTCAATTAACTATCGCAAGCATCCGTATGTGATGACCCAGAACATGATCACCTATTACCCCGTAAAAGCTGTACGGCGCAAGAGTCAGAAGCCACTTTCACAGATCAGCCAACTAGGTGAAGGCGATACACTGATGTTGAAAAGCAACGACTACGCAGCCCTCCGTATCCAGTTGGAGCGCGCCCCGCAGTTCTATATCGAATACCGCTCGCCCAAAGAAGCCCTAACAGCCATCCGTAACGGACGCAATTCCTATTACGTCTGGGGTGAAGTGCCTCTGAAGATGAAGATTCGCGAATATGCTTTGGACAGTCTTATCCTTGATGCCGTTGACATTCCACCTGGTGAACTGCGTTTTATAGGCTACGACAAGGAACTTATTGATGCCATTGACGACACCTATGCCCGATTGGAACAGGCTGGTGACCTCCAGTCCATTTACGACAAGTGGTTCTATCCCGAGCGCATTCACAACGACTCATCGCCCTTCGCTCTCTTTACACTCGTCGGCTCCATCGTCGCCATCATTATCATCTATCTGCTCAGCCGACTCATCCGTAACCGACTGAAAATGGCTGTAAACCGTTCTGCCGACATCAACAACATCATGAAGCAAGCTCTCCAGATGGGAAACTTCTTCGTACTAGAGTATGATATCCGCTCAGACCATTTCCGCAACACTTACGGTCACATGATATCAGATGAAGGTCTGTCACTTGAAGAATTTGCCTCATATTTCGAGCCCTCTGCTCGTGCGGAATTTATCCAACACATCAAAATACTGTCCAGAGGTGAGAACCAGCAACGCTATATTAGCCGCCGCTTCAACGTCGGAACAGCGCTCGAACCTGAATGGCGCATGCTCGAAGGTAATGCTATTGTCGAATTCAGCGGTAATCTGCCTCAATACATCGTATTTGCCCTCAAGGATGTCACTTCTGGCGTAGAAGCAGAGCGCATCAATCGGGAAATGGGCAATAAATATGCAAAAATGTTCGAGACCAACCTAATTGCGATGTCATTTTACTCCAAAGACGGTTGGCTAATAGATGTCAATGAGAAGATGCGTGAGCTCTGTGGCTTCGACACCGAAGCGGGAGTATTCTTCCGCAACACCAACATGTTTGATACCGATATGCTTAAAGGGATATATCAACGCGGTAGTCAGGAACCACTTCATGTCTGTAACCGCATGTACTATCCTTCCGTCAAACTCGACAAGTATATTGAGATTCGTATCCGTCCTATCAGTAATGATATGGGAGAGATACGTTTCTACGTTGTCACCTCCCGCGATATTAGTCACGAGCGCCAGATGTATATTGAGCAGCTTCGACATCAGAAGGAGATTCAGAAAACCAACGAGGCAATCAGTAATTACGAGAAACAATTCACTTATCTGCTAGAGAACAGTGAAATGTTTGTATGGCGCTCTGACCTGAATACTCACACTCTTACTTATTCCCATTCATTGCGCAAATCAGAATTCACAGAATCAATGGACGACTACGTCAAGCGGATGTACCAAGATGATATGGGTGATGCTGTTTCTGCGATTAACGACGCAACGGCAATGAGCAAGCCATTCAATGTCATCCACCATTACCGTTATTCCCAATACTCCAAAGATCCTGTGTGGTACGCTATCAGCGGCATACCCACCTATGACAAACAAGGTCAGCGTATCGGCTACTTCGGCGTTTCGCGTGATATCACCAAACTTATGGCTGCCCAGCAAAAGCTCAAGATGGAGACTGAACGCGCTGAGAATTCCGGAAAGATGAAGAGCGCCTTCCTTGCCAATATGACCCACGAGATACGTACGCCTCTCAACGCTATCGTAGGATTCAGCGACCTTCTGGCTGTTATTGATACACCTGAGGAACGTATGGAGTTTATACGTATCATTCGTAATAACTGCGACATGCTTATGCGCCTCATCAACGACATCCTCGAGGCTTCCAGCATGGGGCAAGCCCTTGCTATCATGCCAACAGAGGTGGATATAGCCATAGCCTTCGATGATATGTGCCAGACCCTTGCACAGCGCGTACAGGAACCTGGTGTTGAATTTATCAAGGACAATCCATACCAGACGTGTCTGACCGTACTTGACAAGGGGCGCATCCAGCAGGTGCTCACTAATTTCGTCACCAATGCCGTCAAATATACCCACCAAGGTCACATCAAGGTAGGTTATCACTGGGATCGCCGTATCCCCCTTGACCAATCCGGAGAAACCGATGGACTCCTTTTCTACTGCATAGATACTGGTGCAGGTATTCCAAAAGAAAAGCAGGCCAGTGTTTTCGAACGATTCGTCAAACTCAACGATTTCGTTCAGGGCACAGGTTTAGGACTTAGCATCTGTCAGGCTATAGCCGACCGATGCAATGGGCACATCGGAGTAACTTCAGAGGGTGAAGGGCACGGCTCCACCTTCTGGATGTGGATCCCTTGTGAGAAGAAAAACTAACTCACTATTATAACACTTATGCAGACCAGCAAATACCTTTTAGCAAATGAGCGCGACGCCCTATGGGGACTTACCGTCAGCACCGTAGGTTATGAAGAAATACAGCCCGGCGACCCTTACCCAACAAAGGGGCATGCCGACGGTTACTATTTTGACCTCGAGAAAGGGCGCATCCTAAACGAATACCAGTTACTTTACAATCCTGAGGGCGAAGGGTGGTTTCAGAGCACCCATTGTCCACGTACCCGTCTCAAGGCTGGCGACATGTTCCTTCTTTTCCCTGGCGAATGGCACAGTTATCACCCCGACCCCCGCATCGGATGGAAAAGCCATTGGATAGGGTTCAAAGGCAGAAACATGGACGACCGTGTACGTGCAGGCTTCCTGACGCCTGATAAGCCCATCTACCATATAGGCTATTCAGATGTCATCGAATCACTCTACCGAAAGGCGTATGAAGCCGCCGTTGAAGAAGCAGCCTACTCTCAGCAACTCATGGCAGGTCTTGTGAACCACCTTATTGGAAAGATGTACTCTCTGGAACGTAACATCGAACTCGGTCAGAATCTGCAACAGGTTACCATGATTGGAAAGGCGCGTCTCCGCATACGAGAGTCCATCGAGTCGAGTGTCACGATTCAGCAGATTGCAGAAGAACTGGGTGTCAGCTATTCTAATTTCCGCAAACTGTTTAAGGAATACACCGGACTCTCTCCTGCTACTTATCAGCAAGAGCTGCGTCTCTTACGAGCCAAGGAACTGCTGACGACAACCGACCTTAGCGTCAAAGAGATTGCCTACCGCCTCAATTTTGAGAGTCCAGACTACTTCTCTTCGAAGTTTAAGGCTAAGATGGGCTGCAAGCCCAGCGAGATAAAAGCACGATAAAAGTCCCACCCCCTGGGACAAAGTGTCCCACCCTATGGGACTACTTGTCCCAGGGGGTGGGACTAATTTTGCCTAGAATAGTATTCTAAGCCATGATAAACGTACGTTCAATCCAGTAGATAAGAATACCTGCTAAATAGCCCGCAAAGGCTACCCAGGTAATCTTCTTCATATACCAGCCGAAGGTGATCTTCTCGAGTCCCATGACAACGACACCAGCAGCAGAACCGATAATAAGCATAGAGCCACCAACACCAGCACAATAGGCCAGCAACTGCCAGAAGATGCCATCAACAGCCATATCACCTGCAGCTGCGACAGGATACATACCCATACAACCTGCCACAAGAGGCACATTATCAACAATAGATGACAACACACCGATAATGCCAGTAACAAGATAATGATTACCCTCGAATGTAGAATCGAGAATCTGACCAAGCATGGTAAGTACACCTACCTCTTGAAGAACAGCGACTGCCATCAGGATACCCAGGAAGAACATGATAGTCGAGAGGTCAATCTTGGAGAGAAGGTCAGACACGCGTTTGGCCATCGTATCATCCTCTGAAGTGTTGTAATGGAAAATCTCTGTAACCGTCCAGAGCACACCAAGGACAAGCAGGATACCCATGAACGGGGGCAGGTGGGTAATCGTCTTAAAAATAGGCACGAAGCACAGACCGCCTACTCCCAGCCAGAAGATAATGTCACGCTGAGTTTTCGTGAATTGGCTCACATCGGCCTTCGGCAAATTATGCTCTTTGTCAAATTTGCCACTGAGTTGATACTGCAGGATGAAAGCTGGTACCAGCATCGAGACAAGCGAAGGGATGAAGATCTCTGTGATAACACCTTGAGTCGTGATAACGCCCTTGATCCACAACATGATTGTCGTGACATCACCAATCGGAGAAAATGCACCTCCGGAATTTGCAGATATCACCACGAGTGCCGCATAAATCAGACGGTCTCCTCGGCTCTGCACGAGCTTGCGCAGCACCATAATCATGACAATCGAAGTCGTAAGGTTGTCGAGAATGGCTGAGAGGAAGAAGGTCATAAAGGCCACACGCCACATGAGCTTGCGCTTGGAGCGTGTCTTCAATGTGTCGCGCACAAAGTTGAAACCGCCGTTTGAATCGACAATCTCAACAATGGTCATGGCGCCCATAAGGAAAAAGAGGGTTCCTGCGGCATCACCCAGATGATGCTCTATGACCTCAGCAATGTGGTGGACGACACTGTCTGCTGCCACTTCAGGATAGAAGGATGCGGGGCCCATCATGAGCAGAGTCCAGCAACATACACACATCAGCAGCGCGATGGCTGCCTTGTTAACTCTTGTCAGGCCTTCAAGGGCTATACACAGATAGCCTACACAGAAGACAATGACAATGGCGATTGTTAATGTTGACATTTGCTTTTATTACTTTAATTGTTTTCGATTTGCGCTTGCAAAGATACGAAATAAAATCAAATATTGTAGTCCAAAAATCAAATTATTATGGTAGTATTATCAAAAATTACGTACCTTTGCCAACAAATTAGTAAACCAAACATATTTCATGATATGAATAACAAAAAATATTTCTTCGCTGTTGACCTTGGTGCAACCAGCGGCCGCACCATTATCGGCAGCATTGAAGATGGAAAGTTCGACCTGGAAGTTGTCACCCGTTTCCCCAACAACCTCATTGAGTTGGGCGGTCATTTCTACTGGGATATCTATGCCCTTTACTTTGAAATCATCAAGGGTCTGAAAGAGGTCTCGAGAAGAGGTCTCGAGATCACATCCATTGGTATCGACACCTGGGGGGTGGATTTCGTGATGATTGGTGAAGACAATCATATATTAAGGAACCCGCGCGCATATCGCGATCCTTTTACATTCGATGCCATGAACCATTACCTGGAGAATGTCATTTCAAAAAGGGAAGTCTATGACATCACTGGTATCCAACTGCTGAACTTCAACTCGATCTTCCAGCTCTACGGCATGAAACGTGAAGGAAATGCTGCGTTGAAACATGCTAAGAAGATTCTGTTTATGCCCGATGCCCTTGGCTGGATGCTGACAGGTAACGAGGTGTGCGAATACACCATAGCTTCTACTTCGGAGCTGCTCGACCCAAGAACGAAGCAACTCGATGAACGTCTTCTGACTTCACTCGGACTGAGCCGTTCGATGTTTGGGAAGATGGTTAATCCCGGAACTGTTGTTGGCGTTCTGACTGATGAGGTTCAGCGGATGACAGGTTTAGGCCCCGTGCCCGTCATCGCAGTTGCTGGCCACGACACAGGTTCTGCCGTTGCAGCCGTACCTGCCAAGAACGAGAAATTTGCCTATATGTCTAGCGGCACATGGAGCCCTATGGGTATTGAGACAAAGGACGCCATCATTAACGACCTGAGCTACGAGCTCAACTTCACCAATGAAGGTGGTATTGAAGGAACAACACGTTTCCTAAGAAATATCTGCGGCATGTGGATTTATGAGCGATGCCGTCTGGAGTGGCCAGAAGAGGTTCGTAAGCTCTCCCATCCCGAGCTACAAGGTTCGGCTATGCAGGTAGAGGCATTCAAGAGCCTAATCAATCCCGACGACCCCATGTTTGCCAACCCCTCGTCAATGATTGAGGCCGTCCAGCAATATTGTAGGCAGACCCATCAGCCTGTGCCAGAAACGCCTGCAGGAATCTGCCGATGCATCTTCGATTCACTGGCATTGCGCTATAGGCAAGTGTTCCAGTGGTTGCAGGAATTGGCACCGTTTAAGCTCGAGGTACTACACATTATCGGTGGTGCCAGCCTCAACAAATATCTGAACCAGTTTACAGCCAATGCCACAGGTGCTGTTGTCATTGCAGGTCCTCAGGAGGGTGCTGCTATTGGCAATGTCATGCTGCAGGCTAAGACAGCCGGATTAGTGAAAGACATCTGGGAGATGCGCCAGATAATTGCCAACTCCCAAGAACTCACGAGATTCGAGCCCCAGGACAAAGCCGTCTGGGACGAGGCATATGAAAAGTATCTTAAGATTATTAACTAATAAAAAACGAACTCTTTATGAAAGCAGAACTAATCGAAAAAGCTTATGCCGTAGCGAAAGATCGCTATGCAGCCATCGGTGTCGATACTGACGCCGTCCTTAACCAACTTCAGCAGCAGCAGATCTCCCTGCATTGCTGGCAGACCGATGATGTGGTCGGTTTTGAGCGCAACGATGCCCTGAGTGGTGGTATTCAGACAACAGGCAACTATCCTGGACGCGCCCGTAATATCGACGAGGTACGCCAAGACATCGAATTCGTGAAGACCCTCATCGCAGGTAACCACCGTCTGAATCTTCACGAAATCTATGGTGACTTTGGAGGTCAGTTCGTGGACCGCGACCAAGTAGAAGTTAAGCATTTCCAGAGCTGGATTGACTGGGCTAAGGAGAATAACATGAAACTTGACTTCAACTCTACTTCATTCTCTCATCCCAAAAGCGGAGAACTGACGTTGTCGAATCCCGACAAAGGCATCCGCGACTTCTGGATTGAGCACACCAAGCGTTGCCGTCGTATCGCAGATGCTATGGGTAAGGCACAGGACGATCCGTGTATCATGAACATCTGGGTGCACGACGGTGCCAAGGATATGCCTGTACAGCGCAAGAAGTATCGCGAAATTCTGGCAGCCTCACTCGATGAGATCATGGAAGAGAAACTCGATGGAGTAAAGAACTGTTTCGAAGCCAAGTTGTTTGGTATCGGCCTGGAGAGCTATACCGTTGGCTCTCACGATTTCTATACCGCTTACTGCGCTACCCGCAAACAGATGTACACACTGGATACAGGTCACTATGAGCCCACTGAAAATGTTTCTGACTTTGTCTCTACCTTGCTGATGTACGTGCCCGAGCTGATGCTACACGTATCTCGCCCTGTTCGCTGGGACTCAGACCATGTAACCATCATGAATGATCAGACACTCGACCTATTCAAGGAGCTTGTTCGCAGCGATGCCTTGAACCGCGCTCACGTAGGTCTTGACTATTTCGATGCTTCCATCAACCGTATTGGTGCTTACCTCATTGGCACGCGCGCCACTCAGAAATGTATCCTGCAGGCTCTGCTCGAGCCAAAGGCAAAGCTGCGTGAGTATGAGGACAACGGCCAGAATTTCGAGCGTCTCGCTCTGATGGAAGAAGCCAAGAGCATGCCATTCGGCGCTGTATTCGACTACTTCAACCTGAAGAACAACGTGCCCGTTGGCGAAGAGTACATCGCTGCCATCCAGCAGTATGAAAAAGATGTCACCTCAAAGCGTAGCTAATGGAAATCGTATTAGGACTTATCATCATCGCCATCGGCGCATTCTGCCAGTCGAGCTGCTACGTACCTATCAATAAGATCAAGGACTGGTCGTGGGAGTCGTACTGGATTATTCAGGGTGTGTTCGCTTGGTTGGTGCTGCCATTCTTGGGTGCTCTGCTGGCTGTGCCGGCAGGGCATTCCCTGTTTGAACTGTTCACAGCCGAACAGTCATTCAATATTTGGATGACCATCTTCTTCGGTGTTCTTTGGGGAGTGGGCGGCTTGACCTTCGGCCTATCCATGCGCTACTTAGGGGTAGCTCTTGGACAGTCGATTGCCTTGGGAACATGTGCAGGACTTGGAACCATCATGGGTCCTGTGCTGCTCAATATTTTCTTCCCAGAGCTCAATGCCTTTGAGTCATTGACATTCGCAGTGATCCTGGGTGTGGTAGTCACTCTGATCGGTATTGCTATCATTGGTGTGGCAGGTTCTATGAAAGCAGCTTCACTCTCTGAGGAGGAGAAAAAAGCTGCCGTAAAGGATTTCAACTTCCCCAAAGGCCTGGCTATCGCCCTGCTCGCAGGATTTATGAGTGGATGTTTCAACGTAGGCCTGGAGTTTGGAAAGGGCATCAATTTCGGAGAACTGACCGATCCAATGTTCCGTACGTTGCCTGCTACTTTGCTCGTGACATTCGGAGGCTTTGTTACCAATGCCATCTATTGTTTTTATCAGAACCAAGTCAACAAGACCTGGGGCGACTATACGAAAACCGCAGTATGGGGCAACAACCTTTTGTTCTGTCTGCTGGCTGGTGCGCTCTGGTATTCGCAGTTTTTCGGACTTTCACTGGGTAAAGGATTTCTCACGGAATCACCCACACTAACCACGCTGGCTTTCTGTATCCTGATGGCGCTCAACGTAGTATTCTCAAATGTCTGGGGCATCATCCTCAAGGAATGGAAAGGTTGTTCGCAGAAAACCATTACTGTACTTGTCGTCGGTATTGTGGTTCTGGTTATCTCTTGTTTCCTGCCACAACTCATTTAACAGATAAACAAAGGAAAATGAAATCCCCGATGCCTCACGGCATCGGGGATTCTTCTTCAAATTTAAGTGCAAATTATCCTTATATGAATCAAATCAGTAGTTTGTTTTTTCACTTTGGCAGGTTAAAGGCACGTGACATCTCGGCCATCTGTTCCGTACTCATGCCCTCTGGTTCGAAGCCCATGGCACGGGCATTAATATAAATCTTGGCACTCTTCGACAGCACATCAATCTGGTCGAAGGCATCCATTACATCGAGTCCCTTAGCAAAGACACCATGTTTCTCCCACATCACCACATCGTAATCCTCAAGTTCTTTCAGTGTGGCATCTGCCAACTCGTTGCTGCCTGGCAGCGTATAGGGCACGATTCCCAATCCTAGTGGACAGAAAGCCTTTGTCTCAGGAATCATCGACCACAGAATTTTGGTAAGCACATCTTTGCCAAGGAATGCAGGATTATGGCTCATAGCCACCAGTTCTATGGGATGGGTATGGACAGTAGCCTTATATGCACTACCCTGTTCGATGAGGTTGGCATGTACAGTAAGATGGCTGGGTAGCTCACTGGTTGGCATGACAGCCTTATCTGCGATAATAACATAAGAAGCACAATCATCAAGGATACGGATAATGCTTCCATTATCCATTGGCCATCTGGCAAGATCGCGCATACGTTTACCTGTCCCTTTGCAGTAGAAATAGCAACCTTTCAGAGCAGGGAGGGTAACACCGATTTGCTTAACGTCACTGATGGCAGGCAACTGACGAATCTCGTCATCCACCAAGTCTGTCACATTGACAGTAATATTACCACCATTACGTTCCGCCCATCCATTCTGCCATAGATAGCCGGCCACTTCCGCGATTTTCTCTACCTCGGTCTTCAAAGCCTGACGACCTTCTAATATACTCTTCATCTTCTGATTATTTAATTAGATAGTGCAAAGATAGGTCGTTTTCCGGAGAGTCGCCCCAAATATTTGATTTTTCATCCCGAATAAATGATTTTTGCTGAGAAATTTGGCAGTATGCACAAATTATTGTAACTTTGTCACGTGAATATGAACAACCATCTTCAAGACATCAAATGGAGTGAAAATGTGATTCTCGCCGATGCCGACTACATCGACAAGGTGGCATTTAACCTCAGTGTGAACTTCGAGCGTATGCTAGAACGCCAGATACCCAAAGCCGACTTGGCACGATGGATAGACTGCGTGGCGCTCGATGGCGGCATGCGTCATGGGGAGCATGAGACATTGGTGGCGCTCATCCACCAAAAAACGAAGACGCAACTGAATAATTTCGCTCCAAGTAACTACGAGGAAGAACTCAACGGCAAGGCTTTCAAAGACCAACTTGGCGAGTTTGTCATCAATGCCTATCCTATTGAAGACATTGCTGGCGCTGAAGAGTATTTCTGTGATGCCCTGGCGCTTATCCTTGAACAAAAGGATGTCAAGCGCGTGATGGTGATACCAAATGCAGAAGACGACTATATATATAATAAGGTACGCACGATTCTGAATCGGGTTGATGATGATGACAAGCGTATCACCGTCTTTGCCATGCAACCTATGCCTGGTGGCAATTTCCGGCAGGAAATCTTAGGCTACTCTATCATGGCAGCCCTTGGTATCAGAGGAGAAGAAATCAATAATCAATAATAATTATAAACTATGGCAAAAGTATTAATGATTGGCGCCGGAGGCGTCGCCACGGTTGCAGCATTCAAGATAGCACAGAATGCTAACGTATTTACCGATTTTATGATTGCCAGCCGTCGCAAGGCCAAGTGTGACAAGATTGTGGAGGATATCCATAAGGCTGGTTACAAAATGGACATCAAGACAGCCCAGGTGGATGCTGACGATGTAGAGCAGTTGAAGTCACTCTTCAACAGCTACAAGCCAGAACTCGTCATAAACCTCGCCCTGCCCTATCAAGACCTGACCATCATGGACGCTTGTCTGGCTTGTGGCTGTAACTATCTCGACACTGCGAATTACGAGCCTAAAGACGAGGCTCACTTCGAGTATAGTTGGCAGTGGGCTTATAAAGACCGTTTCGAACAAGCTGGTCTGACAGCGATTCTCGGCTGTGGTTTCGATCCTGGTGTATCTGGCGTCTATACGGCTTATGCAGCCAAACACCACTTTGACGAGATCCACTACCTTGATATCGTGGACTGCAATGCTGGTGATCACCACCATGCTTTTGCCACGAACTTCAATCCAGAGATCAACATCCGGGAAATCACACAGAAGGGACTCTATTATAAGGACGGGCAGTGGATTGAGACTGAACCGCTGGAGATCCACAAGCCTCTGACCTACCCCAACATCGGTCCTCGCGAGAGCTATCTGCTGCACCACGAAGAATTGGAGTCACTGGTCAAGAACTACCCCACTATCAAGCAGGGACGTTTCTGGATGACTTTCGGTGAGCAGTATCTGAAACACCTCGACGTCATCCAGAACATCGGCATGAGCCGTATCGATGAGATTGAATACGAAGCGCCTCTAGCTGATGGATCTGGCACTGCAAAGGTGAAAATCGTTCCCCTGCAGTTCTTGAAGGCCGTTCTGCCCAATCCTCAGGACCTGGGTGAGAACTACGAAGGCGAAACCTCTATTGGCTGTCGCATCCGTGGTATCAAAGATGGCAAAGAGCATACCTATTATGTCTATAACAACTGTAAGCACCAAGAGGCTTACAAGGAGACGGGCATGCAGGGAGTCAGCTATACTACTGGTGTACCAGCCATGATTGGCGCCATGATGTTCGTCAAGGGCATCTGGAAGAAGCCGGGAGTATGGAACGTAGAGGATTTCGATCCAGATCCATTCATGGAACAATTAAACAAGCAAGGGCTGCCTTGGCACGAAGTGTTCGATGGCGACCTCGAATTATAATTATTAACTCTTAAATTTCTAAAGGCTATGGCAAAAGAAAAAGAAGAAGCTGCTCTGACCCCTCAACAAGAGAAGATGAAGGCTTTGCAGGCTGCCATGATGAAGATTGAGAAAGACTTCGGTAAAGGCTCAATCATGCGCATGGGCGACGAACAAGTAGTAAACGTAGATGTCATTCCGACTGGCAGTATAGGTCTGAATGTCGCTTTGGGTGTAGGCGGCTATCCCAAGGGACGTATCATCGAGATATACGGTCCCGAGTCTTCTGGTAAGACGACGTTGGCCATTCACGCCATCGCAGAGTGCCAGAAAGCTGGCGGTATCGCAGCATTTATCGATGCTGAGCATGCTTTCGACCGTTTCTATGCAGGGAAACTTGGTGTAGATATCGAGAACCTGTATATCTCTCAGCCCGACAATGGCGAACAGGCACTTGAGATTGCTGAGCAACTGATCCGCTCGAGTGCTATCGACATCATTGTCATTGACTCTGTGGCTGCCTTGACACCAAAGAAAGAAATCGAAGGTGATATGGGCGACTCTGCAGTAGGACTTCAGGCACGACTGATGAGTCAGGCACTGCGTAAGCTCACTTCTACAATCTCTAAGACCAACACCACATGTATCTTCATCAACCAGTTACGTGAGAAGATTGGAGTGATGTTCGGGAATCCAGAAACAACGACTGGCGGTAACGCTCTGAAGTTCTATGCCTCCGTACGTATCGATGTCCGTAAGTCAACACCTATTAAGGATGGCGAGGAGATTATCGGTAGTCTGACAAAGGTAAAGGTGGTTAAGAACAAGGTAGCGCCTCCTTTCCGTCGCTGCGAGTTTGAAATCATCTTTGGAGAGGGAATCTCCAAGATTGGCGAAATCATCGACCTCGGTGTGGAATACAATATCATCAAGAAGAGTGGCTCATGGTTCTCTTACGGAGATTCAAAACTGGGTCAAGGTCGTGATGCTACCAAAGAGTTGCTGAAAGATAATCCTGAACTCTGCGAAGAACTCGAGGCAAAGATTATGCAGGCTATCCAAGAAAAGGAATAAGCAAGGACATATTACCAAAAAAATCCCCAACCATAATGGCTGGGGATTATTTTTATCTCATTGCTATCATCAAATCGGAGTACCTTTACCTTTCTTCCAATTAGAAGAACTCTTGCGACTACCACTCTTCTTACCTTTTTTAGCAGAAGTATTCTTGGCACGAGGAGCATCACCCGTTCTGGTCTTGTAAACAACACCATTACCGTCGAAATCAACAAACAACAGTTTATTGTTAGAACGATTGTAAGTCCAAGTATAGTAACCATTCTGTCCATGCTCAACCTTATCTGGCTCACCAGCAGCAAGCATCACCTCATCCTCAGAGAAGCCGATACCTACGTGTCCATTACGAATCATAGCACGGCTACCCTCAGATGTCTGAATCTTCTTGCCAGGACCAGGAGCGAAGACATAGCCAAAATAATCTTCCTGGTTCTCAGCACGATGAGCATCCAGCACCAAATCAGTATAGAAATAAGTTCCGAGGATCGTATTCTTCAGCTTCAGCGTGAACTTATCGTCATTCTTATGCGGATTCATTGCCTCAATCTGATACTCAATCAGACGGGGAACGGCCTGAAGCTTCTTAGTAGTCTCGTTCACCATCTTAGTCGGATACTTCGTATGGATAATCTTGCCGATGTAAGTCCTGTAGTTGTAGCTGTTGATATTCATGATATCATCTACAAGCTCAAACGAATTTCCGAAAAGATATTTAGCCTCATCCATAATGAACTCATCGTCACGCATACCACAATTGGTCTTTGAGATAGCTACGTTCTGATAGAACTCATTACCATCCTTGTCTTCTACGATAATCTTAACTGGATAAGAACGGGTACCTACACCTACAGCCGTCACCTTCACTTCCAGATCTTTGTCAACGACAACATCCTGATAACCATCGCTGTCGTAATCAGTATCAATACGGAAGAATGAGGTCTTCGTATAAAGCGTCTTACCCATCAACTTCTCACGAGCAATGTCAACATCGCCGAGATAAGCCAGTGTAGGCACACCTGTCTTGGTGTAGCAATAGTCTTCAAACGTGCCACTGGGTATCTCATAATAGTACATACGGTTATTATCCTGACACAGGAAATTGATGCGCGCATGTCCATCAGAGCTCTCCGTATGGCCCTTATAAATCATAATCTTGTACTTCAGAGGCATGCTGCTCACTTCTTTACCAGTTGCAGCATCTGCAAAAGTCTTGACCACCAGGTCATACTTTTCAGGCATTACCATGAATTTCATACCCTCCTGCCAGTCGCAGAGGCTATAGAACTTGAAATTCTGGCTGATAAAATCAGTGGCAGTTTCTTCCTCAGGAGATACCAATCCCTCTTCCAACACTTGAATTTGGGCACTTTTCTTAGCCCCTCGTGTCTTCACGATGTAAGAATTTTCCTGAGCAGTGGCTACCAGAAAGAGCATAGCCACACAGGTTGACAAAATAGTTCTTTTCATGACCTATCGATAGTTTAATTACAGAATTCTGAGTGCAAAGATAATAGATTTTCGAGATATCACAAAATAATTTGTGCCAAAATGACGTAACAAGGCATATTTTTTACCAAAAAAGTCAATTTGGCACATGGTTTGCACAATGAATTGTGACATTTTTGAATAATAACATTAAAATATAAAAGAATTATGGGAAAGATTATTGGAATTGACTTAGGAACTACCAACAGCTGCGTTGCCGTATTCGAGGGTAACGAGCCAGTAGTAATTGCCAACAGTGAAGGTAAGCGTACTACACCTTCAGTAGTTGGTTTTGTTGAGAACGGTGAGCGTAAGATCGGTGATCCTGCCAAGCGTCAGGCTATCACGAATCCTAAGAACACTGTTTACTCTATTAAGCGTTTCATGGGTGAGAAT
>JAEEGF010996862.1_pt1 | contig 75298 bp, 70 predicted proteins | sample 9134171 | NCBI WGS metagenome assembly JAEEGF01 (sample SAMN16246542, study PRJNA631951) | gut metagenome | biome: gut microbiome; feature: rumen; material: AP-attached | host: Bos | place: Iran: Karaj | collected 2018-10 | reverse complement strand
CCGCGGGGTCGGAGTTATTTTTATTGGGTGTAAAGTGTTGATTATCTTGCAACAAACATTAATAGGCTTGACAATCCATCTACCTTGTCACAATCGACCTCAATTGTACCGTCTGTATTTTATACAATGTTTCGCGGATTTCCTTTAAAATTTCAACTTTCCACTACTTTAAACTTTAAACTCTCAACTTTAAACTCTCAATAACCAATAACCTATAACCTATAACCAATAAACATTCAATTATAGAACATCGAAAGAAACGAAAAACACGAAAATGCAAGCTGAAGCTTGGGGTTTAATTTCTCGCAGAAAGCGCGGAAAACGCAGAAGGATAGGGGCAAGCTTATTATCTCGCAGAAAGCGCGGAAAACGCAGATTTTACTATCAACTTTCCACTTTCCACTACTCTAAACTTTAAACTCTAAACTATCAACTTTCAATAACCTATAAACAATAACCTATAAACTCTCAATTATAGAACATCGAAAGAAACGAAAAACACGAAAATGCAAGCTGAAGCTTGTTTTTTAAAACACGAATTATCACGAATTAATCATGAATTAACCATGAATGGCTGGCGCGGGGTTATATTTCTGAGAGTTATTGTTTTTACGGATTGAAAATCCTTATAATATTTTGCGTCAGATTGCAAATCTGCCGCAACGGGTGGGGGCATGCTCTTTATGGGCATGCCCTTTGCATCAATGACTGTCAACTGTCAACTGTCAACTGTCAACTGTCATTAAGGATTTTTTCGGATTCTGGTTTTCGTTCATTTTTTTGTAGTTAATACGTGATTATTCGTTCATTTTTTTGTATATAGGAATGACGGCCGGGTTAACTGTGGTTGACATGGCTTCGGATCGGTCTCGAGAATAAATTTCTCGGACGCTCGCTTTGCACCATGTTAGCTGTGGTTGACATGGCTTCGGCTGGGTAGGGTGGACAGATAGGTGTGGTTGAGAATAAAAAAGTCCCAACCGAAGTTGGGACCTTTTGTGTATTGTTGCAAATTGCGATGGGCGCAATTACTTCTGCATGGATTTGAGACGCTCGGTGAGCATGGGGACAATCTTGTGGAGGTCGCCAACGATGCCGAGGTCGGCAACGCTGAAGATGGGGGCGAACTTGTCTTTGTTGATGGCAACGATGAACTCGCTCTCTTCCATGCCGGCGAGGTGCTGGATGGCACCGCTGATGCCGCAAGCCATATAGAGGTTGGGACGGACGGTCTTACCGGTCTGTCCGACCTGACGGCTGGCATCCATCACGCCTGCATCGACCATGGCACGGCTGCTGGAGACTTCACCGCCAAGCTCCTTGGCCAGCGCTTCGAGTTTGGAGAAGCCGTCCTTGGTGCCTACGCCACGGCCACCGCTGACGAGGATTTTAGCCTGGCTGATGTCGGTGATGACTTTCTCTTCTTTGACGGTCTTGACCACCTTGACGCGGCTGATCTTAGCGTCGTCGAAAGCGACTTTGTAGTCGACGATCTCGCCCTTACGGGTGGGGTCGGGAGTGAGTTTCTGCATTACGCCAGGACGCACGGTAGACATCTGGGGGCGGTTGTTCTTGCAAAGAATGGTAGCCATCAGATTGCCGCCGAAAGCGGGACGGGTCATGCGGAACTCTTTCTCTTCCTCGCTGATCTCGAGCTTGGTGGCATCGGCGGTGAGGCCGGTGACATTGCGGGCGGAGACACGGGGACCCAGGTCGCGGCCGATGGTGGTGGCACCGATGAGCAGGATGCTGGGTTTGAACTCCTTGATGATTTGGGTTATGGCCTCGGTGTAAGGCTCGGTAAGATAGGTCTGCAGATGGTCGTCGTCGCACACCAGCACCTTGTCGGCACCAGCGGCGATGAGGCTCTGAGCCTGGTCTTTGATATTCTTGCCAAGGAAGATGGCGACAACCTTCTCGCCCAGGGCATCGGCCAGCTCGCGGGCTTTACCTAACAGCTCGAGAGCTACATTCTGGATCTTGCCATCGCGCTGCTCGGCGAATACATAAACGTCTTTATATTCTGCTAAATTCATGGCTATTAGATAATATGTTTCTCTTTCAGTTTATTGACAATAAGCTCGACGGCTTCCTCGGGGCTGACCTCGAAGGTTTCGCCGGCAGGTTTGAGCTGCTTGGGGAAGGACTTGAACACCGAAGTGGGTGAACCAGCCTTGCCGATGCGGTCTTCGGGGACATTGATGCGGTCGGCACCCCACACTTCCACCTCCTTGTCGAAAGCGGTGACGATGCCGCTGACGGTCATGTAGCGGGGCTGAACGGCGCTGGCCAGAGCGGTGACGACGCAGGGGGCCTGCATCTGAAGAATCTGGTAGCCGTCCTCCATCTGCTTGCGGATGGTGAAGGTCTTGGTGGCCTCGTCGTATTGGAGGTCTTCCATGTAGGAGACCTGCGGGAGGTCGAGGTGCTCAGCAATCTGGGGACCTACCTGTGCGGTGTCGCCATCGATGGCCTGACGGCCGGTGATGACGAGGTCGAAGTCCATGGTGCGGAGGGCACCGGCAAGGGCACTGGAGGTGGCCAAGGTATCGGCACCACCCAGCTTACGGTCGGTGAGCAGGATGGCACGGTCGACACCCATGGCGAGGGCCTCGCGAAGGATGGCCTCGGCCTGGGGCAGACCCATGGTGATGACGGTGACGTGGGCACCGTACTTGTCTTTAAGCTGGAGAGCAAACTCCAAACCGCCCTTATCGTCTGGGTTCATAATGCTGGGAACGCCCTCACGAATCAGCGTGCCGGTTTGCGGATTGATTTTCACCTCGGTGGTGTCCGGCACTTGTTTTATGCAAACTACGATTTTCATTTCTTTTCTTTGAATTGAAGATTTTTTCCGGACGGGATGGGCAGGCGGCCCAACCTGGCGGAAATCACTCGATACTATTTAAACAATTTGCCGGCGATGACCATACGCTGCACCTCGCTGGTGCCCTCGTAGATTTCGGTAATCTTGGCGTCGCGCATCATGCGCTCAACGGGATACTCGCGGGTGTAGCCGTAGCCACCGTGGAACTGGACAGCCTTGGTGGTAACCTCCATAGCGGTTTCGGCGCTGAAGAGCTTGGCCATGGCAGCATCGGCGGAGTAAGGAAGACCCATGTCTTTTTTGTAGTGAGCCGAACGGCAGAGCAGACGGGCAGCCTGAACTTTGGTTTCGAGGTCGGCCATCTGGAACTGGGTGTTCTGGAACTTGGCGATGGATTTGCCAAACTGTTTGCGCTCCTTGGTGTACTTGACGGTCTCGTCGATGGCACCCTGGGCAATGCCGAGGGCCTGGCAGGCGATGCCGATACGGCCACCGTCGAGGGTCTTCATGGCCAAGCCGAAGCCTTTGCCAAGCTGACCGAGCTGACGGTCCTTGGGGATGCGGCAGTCCTCGAAGATGAGCTCGGTAGTGGCGCTGCCACGGATACCCATTTTCTTTTCTTTCTTGCCAATGCTGAAACCGGGGTCGGTCTTCTCGACGATAAAGGCGCTGATGCCTTTGGTGCCGAGGCTCTTATCGGTCATGGCAATGATGATGAAGACGTTGGCATAGCTGCCGTTGGTGATGAAAATCTTGCTGCCATTGAGCACCCACTCGTCGCCTTCGAGGACTGCGGTGGTTTGCTGGCCGGCGGCATCAGTACCGGCATTGGGCTCGGTGAGACCGAAAGCACCAATCCACTCGCCGCTGGCGAGTTTGGGCAGATATTTCATTTTCTGTTCCTCGGTGCCGGCCTCGAGGATGGGGGCTGCACAGAGACTGGTATGGGCGGAAAGGATGACGCCGGTGGTGGCGCAGACACGTGAGAGTTCCTCGACAGCCATACCGTACATGATGTTGGTTCCACCAGCACCGCCGTACTGGGTGGGAATGGGAATACCCATAAGGCCGATCTTGGCCATCTTGTTGACCGTCTCAATCGGGAAGCGTTCTTCCTCGTCGACTTCGGCAGCCAGGGGCTTAACCTCTTTCTCTGCAAATTCGCGAATCATCTGCAGGAAGAGCTGTTCTTGTTTGGTTAAACTAAAATCCATATTATTAATTCTAATTATGAGTTAGGAAGGGGGATAATTTATTTTACTGCAATAGTCTCAATCTCAACGAGCGCGCCAAGGGGCAGAGCCTGAACTGCAAAGGCGGCACGGGCGGGGCAATCAGAGGCATAGTATTTGGCATAGACCTCGTTCATGGGCTTGAAATACTCCATGCTGGCCAGCAGGCAGGTGGATTTGACCACATCCTTGAAGGTGAAGCCGGCCTCGTCGAGGATGGCTTTGATGTTTTGCATAACCTGCTCGGTCTGGGCCTCAATGCCTTCGGGAATCTTGCCGGTGGCGGGGTCGATGGGCACCTGGCCAGAGATGTAGAGCGTGTTGCCAGCCAAAATAGCCTGACTGTAAGGACCAATGGCTGCGGGAGCCTTGGGGGTGTTGATAACTTTCTTCATATTGTTATGTTATTTATTTTAATTATTGTTTTTAATATAAATTGAATTTGCAAAGATAATATTTTTTTTTCAAATAGTGCTTTATTGTGGAAAAATATCTGAAAATTTACATTTACGATTTTAACCAATCTTCTCATTACGAGCATATAAACAATTTATCACAAAAAAAAGCTTGAGCGTATGCTCCTACCCTTTTGAGGAGCGGGGAAGGCCACGACTGAGACTGAGAGCATGCGGGCACGGAGGAGGCGAAGAAGACTGCCTTATGTTAAAAAAAGAGGTGGTGGATGAAAAAAAATTATGATAATCGGAAAAAAGGTGTATTTTTGCACGATTTAGAATTAATATAAAATACATATACAAATGAAAGATATTTTTGCAAGAATCAAAGAGTCTACTGGCGGTCCTCTGGGCCAATACCGCAAACTGGCCGACGGCTATTTTTATTTTCCCAAGCTGGAAGGCGAACTGGGACCCGAAATGACCTTCAACGGCAAGAAGGTGCTCAACTGGAGTCTGAACAACTATCTGGGTTTGGCCAACAATCCCGAGGTGCGTGCCGCCGACGAGGAGGGCGCCCGTCGTTGGGGTCTGGCCTATCCCATGGGGGCCCGCATGATGAGCGGCCACACCGCCCTGCACGAGGAGGTGGAGGCCATGCTCTGCGATTATACCCACAAGAAATACGGCTACCTGCTCAACTTCGGCTATCAGGGACAGATTAGCATCCTCGACACCATCGTCAGCCTGCGCGACGTTATCGTCTACGACAGCGAGGCCCATGCCTGCCTCATCGACGGTTTCCGCGTGACCGGTGCCAAGCGTTTCAAATACCAGCACAACGACATCGAAAGCCTGCGCAAGCAGCTCACCCAGGCCACAGCCTTGGCTGAGAAACAAGGGGGCGGCATACTGGTGGCCACCGAGGGTGTCTACGGCATGGAGGGCGACCTCGGTGCCTTGGACAAGATTTGCGCTTTGAAGAAGGAGTTTGACTTCCGCATCCTTATCGACGATGCCCACGGCATGGGCGTGATGGGACCCGAAGGCCGCGGCACCCACACCCATTTCCACTGCGAGGACGACATCGACCTTTATTTCTGCGCTTTCGCCAAGACCATGGCCATCATTGGCGGTTTCATCGGTTGCAACGACCCCGACATCATCACCTATCTGCGTTTCAACATGCGCAGCCAGATTTATGCCAAGAGCCTGCCGATGCCCATTGTCTACGGTGTCAAACGCCGTCTGGAAATCATCAACCAGCATCCCGAATTCCGCGAGAAGTTGTGGGACCTCTCCAACTACCTGCAGCACTCACTACAGGCCGAGGGCTTCAACACCGGTGTCACCGAGTCGCCCGTCACACCTGTTTTCTTCCCCGGCGATGTGAACCAGGGCACCAACGTGGTCGTAGACCTGCGTGAGAATTACGGCATTTTCTGCTCCATTGTGGTTTACCCTGTGGTACCGAAGGGCCAGATTATGCTCCGAATCATCCCCACCGCAGCACACACCCGCGAACAAGCCGACCGCACCATCAGCGTGTTCAAGGAGGTTAAGAAGAAACTGGACGCTGGCGAATACAACAAACCCATGCCCGACATGCATATTCGCAAGTAGGACGGAAAGAAAACGTGGGACCAGTCGGTTTTTATTTAAAAGTAAAAAATGAAATATAAGCTCGTTTGTAAGAAATGTGGTGAAACCATCGGCACTTTCAGCGATTGGTTTGCCAATGACCAAAAGTGTAAGTGTGGTTCTAATTATGCCGAGGTGGTTTACCCCGAGACCAACTACCGCCGTCTGCCCGAATACTTTAAGGGCGAGGTGAAGAATCATTTCCACTATTTCGAATACCTCCCCCTCGAACACAAAGAGAACGTTGTCTCTTGCAACGAGGGTGCCATTCCCATGGAACGCTGGGAGCACATGGAGCGCACGGCTAAGGAGCGGTATGGTATTGACTGCAAGGTGTATATGTACCGCAACGACCTCAACGGCGGCACGGCTTCGTTCAAGGATGTCAGCGGTTCGCTGGCAGCCTCGGTAATGAAAGAGAACGGGGTGAAGGAGTATTGCCTCGCCTCGACCGGAAACGCTGGCACCGCCTATGCCACCTACCTGGCCAAGGCTGGTATTAAGTTCACCTGCTTCAGCCCTAACTGGGTGGATGAAAAGACCGTGGAGGCCATTCAGAAGACTGGCCAAAAGCTGATTATCAGCAAAGGAACCTATGGCGATGCTAAAAAAGAGTGCGCCGACTACCATGCCGAAACGGGCGTGATGATGTCGTGCGGCAACACCGACCCCATCCGCGTGGAGAGTAAGCGCACCATCGTGTTTGAGTGTTTACGCCAGATGGGACAGCTGCCTACTGTCTATATGCAGGCAGTGGCTGGAGGCACCAGCCCCATTGCTTTTGAAAAGGGTTTCCGCGACATCCGTCCCGACTATCCCCAGTGCCACATGCCACGCATGCTGCTGGTGCAGCAGGACGAGTGCGACCCCATGGTAACTGCTTGGGAATGGGCAAAGGAGCATAATTTCCCCGTAGACTTTGAGCATCATTATGAGGCCAAGAAGGACTGCAAAACCCGCATTGGCATCCTCACCGCTGCCAATCCCGGCAACTATCCCATCGTGGCACCGCTGGTTCGCAACAGCGGCGGCGACTTTATCCGCGTGGAAGAGGCCAGCTTGCCTAAATTCGGACTCCAGATGAAGCGCGAAACGGGTGTGCTGATGGGCCCAGCCTCTATGGTTTGTTATGCCGGCTTCTATCGCGCCCTGGAGCAGGGCCTCATCAAGCAAAACGATGTCGTCCTACTCAACTGCGGCGAAGGCAGCTCCCGCTCACAATGGTTTGTTGACGAGGTGGAAAAATTAGAAAAAGCATGATTGACTTCCACAACAAAGTTGTTTGGATAACAGGGGCTTCGTCGGGTATCGGCGAAGCCTCTGCTTATCGTTTCGCCCAAGCCGGTGCCACCCTTATACTTACGGCCCGCCAAGCCGAACAATTGGAGCAAGTGGCTGAGAAATGCAAGCAATTAGGAGCCCCCAAGGCAAAAGCCTTGCCTTTCGACCTTTCGCAACTGGACCAGTTGGAGAGGCTTGCCAGCGAAGCTTGGGAACAGTTCGGTCGTATCGACATTTTCTTCAGCAATGCCGGCATCAGCCAGCGCGGCACCACAGTGGAAACAGACCTCAGCGTCATTCGTCGGGTTATGGACCTCGACTATTATGCCCCAGTCATCCTCACCAAAGCCCTACTACCCCGCATGATTGCACAAGGAGGGGGCCAGCTGGCTGTTACCACCAGTATTGCAGGGCGTTTTGGTTTCCCGATGCGGTGCGCCTACTCAAGTGCCAAGCACGCCCTCTATGGATTTTTCGAAACCATTCAAGCTGAGAACTATAAGGACAACATACATGTAACCATCGTATGTCCAGGACGCGTGCAAACCAACATCTCTTTACATGCGTTGGAAAGCGACGGCCGCGAACACGGCCAGATGGATGCCGGCCAAGCAGGCGGTATCACCTCACAACAGGCGGCCGAGAAGATTGTCCGCGCCATTTACCGCCGTCGACTTGAGGTACTGGTGGGAGGCAAAGAGTTGCTAATGGTATACATCAAACGCTTCTTCCCTACCCTTTGCGCAACCCTCGCCCGCAAAATCAAAGCCACTTAAGGAGATTATCGGGCACTATCTACCAAGCAGTTGGATATGGACTGCTGGGGATTGTTTATAATTTTACCTTATACATACCCATCAGGCGGAAGAAGAACTTGGGAAAGGCTTTCTTTCTATCACGTTTGAGCATGTTGATGGTGATGTGGGGTTTCTTCATGATGGTGAGTTTGTGGGCCTCAACCAATTCAATCAGCGTGCCATCGGGGTCCTCGATGTAGGTGAAGTGGCCGCTGGCCTCGCCCATGTCGAAATGGCCGTTGTCTTTACAACTGTCCACAGTAAAGGGATAGCCGAGCGCGTTGCTACGTTTCTCCAGCTCGCGCATATTGGTCACATCGAAACAGATCTGAATGAATCCTGGGTCACCCCAATAGCGACCTTCGTAAATCTTGCGGGGTGTGCGCTCCAAAGCCTGCACCAATTCGATTGTGCTGTCACCATAAAGAGGAGCAAAAGCTCCTTCGCGTTTTTTAGAATGGGTGAGCAGGAGACGGCGGTACTGCTGGTCGCCACCCTGCATAAACTGCAGGTCATCGAATCGACCGGTCTTGTCATAGAGTACCTTGTCATAACCCAATAAGTCGCAATAAAGTTTGGCGGTTTTGTCTATATCGGTGCAACCCATCATGGCGCCCACAATGCCGCCACCCAAGGTATGCTGGTTTATAAAGATACTTTCATCCTTAACTATCTGGAAATAATTACCCCATGGGTCCTGCACGAAGAAGGTTTCGCTGCCATCGAGCATCTGAGACAGCGGTCCCACCTTGTCGTATTTGGCTTTTAGCTGTTGGTGGAAGGCTTTCGGGTCGTGACTCTTTATTTTGGCGGCGAAAATACCCAAATCGCCCACTTGGATTTGGAAACTGATGGGCTGTGGGGCACGCTCGGAGTACTGCCATATTTCAAATCCGCCTCCCCCTTGCAGGTTCACGGCTATACAGGCATGGCGTTTCTGGGCTTTGCCACCGGTATAGGGCAACATTCGCTCTGCCACGGTGTCGTCCTCTAGGATACGTACATCCATCTGAAACATCTCAATATACCATTTCCACGCCTCACTAAAGTTCATACAGCCCACTCCAACCTGCTGTATGCCTGCAATAATGTAATTATTATCCATAACAATCATTCTATGTAATTGAATGCAAAAATACAACTTTTTCTCCACATATTTCCCTCTCATCCACAAAAAATGTGTATCTTTGCATTTTTATTATGCTGTTCAATTCGATAGAATTCCTTATTTTTCTGCCGATAACCCTCTTACTCTATTGGCTCTTGCGGCGACAATTGCGTTGGCAAAATGCCTTCGTTGTGGCCGCCTCTTATCTCTTTTATGGTTGGTGGGACTGGCGTTTTCTCCTCCTTATCGCCTTCACCTCTTTGTGCAGTTACTTTTCCGGACTCATCATTGGCAACAAGGCACTTGCTCCTAAGCGACGGCAATGGGCTCTGTGGGGAAATATAGTCATCAACCTCTTCATTCTCTGCCTTTTCAAATATTACGATTTCTTCGCTCAATCATTCGCCGATGTTTTTCTCCACGGCCGCTCCGACCACTTATTACTCCATCTGGTACTCCCCGTGGGCATCTCATTCTACACATTCCAAGCCCTCAGCTACAGCATTGACGTTCATCGCGGCAACCTTCCGCCTTGTCGCAATGTGGTATCTTTTCTGGCTTATGTGAGCTTCTTTCCACAGTTGGTTGCCGGACCTATCGAGCGTGCAACCAGTCTCCTTCCTCAATTCGAAAGGTCGAGAACCTTTGACTATCGCCAAGCCGTGGACGGACTCCGACAGATGCTTTGGGGATTTTTTAAAAAGATGGTCGTTGCCGACAGTTGTGCCCTATATGTCGACGAGATTTTTGCCCATCCTGATTGGTATAATGGTGCCACTTTGCTTCTTGCTGCTGTACTTTTCACCCTCCAGATATATGGCGATTTTTCAGGATATAGCGACATTGCCATCGGTTGCGCCAAACTCTTCGGCATCCGTCTCCGGCGCAATTTCAATGTACCTTATTTCAGCCGTGATGTGGCCGAATTTTGGCGGCGGTGGCATATCTCGCTGACCACTTGGTTTAGAGACTATATCTACATCCCCATGGGAGGTAGCCGTGTTCCCAAGGGCCGCGTGGTGCTCAACACCTTCGTCATTTTCCTCGTTAGTGGTTTCTGGCATGGGGCCAACTGGACTTTTCTGGCATGGGGAGCATACCACGCCATCCTCTTCCTTCCCCTCATTCTCCTTGGACACAACCGCCGTCACACCGATGTCGTTGCTGCCGGACGACCACTCCCCTCACTATTAGAGGTAGGACAGATGCTCCTCACCTTCTTGCTGGCTGTAATGGGATGGGTACTCTTTCGTGCCGACAGCATTCAGCATGCCTTCGATTACTATAAACACATGTTCTCCCACCTCTTCGACGGAACGCCCAACATCACCGCTCCTATCGATGCTTGGCTTATCGCCATCGCCGTGACCATCCTCACCGTGGTGGAATGGATTAATAGAGGAGAGCCCCATGAGTTTGCCCGTCAACCCCAGAGCCGCTGGCTCCGATGGGGATTCTACATCATCCTGCTCTTTATGATTGGTGCTTTTATGGTCACCAATGAGATGCCTTTTATCTATTTCCAATTCTAAGCCTTATGAAAAAAATCCTCCGTCGCCTGCTCCTCTTCATCCCCGTGGCCTTATTGGGCTATGTGCTGCTGATTTGGCTTTTGGGAGACTTGGGATGGGTGCGTTGTGCCATCACACGAATGGGCGAAGAAGGACACCTCAACAGCCGCGTCAAGGACATACGCAACTACCACAACGTAGACATTCTTTTCCTTGGGTCATCGCATTGCTATCGCACTTTCGACACCCGTTTTTATAATGCCAACGGCTATACTTGCTTTAACCTTGGCTCTTCCAACCAGACGCCCATCCAGACATACATCCTCCTCAGCCAATATCTCGACAGCATCAACCCCAAACAGGTTATCTTTGAGGTTCACCCCGACATCATGCGCAACGATGGGGTGGAGAGTGCCGTCAACCTCCTCTGCAATTCGCCCATCAATGGAGAGGCTTCGCGCATGGCATTCTCTCTCTGCAATATGAAAGTGTTCAATACTTGGCTTTATTCCGTTTATAATCAAAAGATAAGAAATCGACTCGAAACTTTCCGCGAAGACACCCTCATCCGCCACTATCGTTATATTCCGGGAGGTTTCTGCGAGGTGGACACCAACGAGTTTGTGATCAAACGCTACCCCCGCACAACACTCACCATCAACCCTAAACAACTGAACGCATTGAAAAAATGCATTCAATTGTTCCGAGACCGCAACATTCCTTACCTGCTTGTCGAGATACAAGATGCCTATCAACTCCGCAAAACCTTCACCAACCATCCTTGGTTTGAAGAGCAGATGAGTGCCTTGGGTCCATACCACTACGAAATACTCCCAATGGTTGATACTATCGATTTCTTCAACAGCAACCACCTCTCCAACCCTGGCATCAAACGCTACAATCAGCATCTTCTGCATTACATCGACTCGCTTCAACTTGTCCAACCATCTTTAATCTAACATACAACCATGAAACTCCTCGGCCTAATGTCCGGCACCTCCCTCGACGGACTCGACATCGCCTATTGCGACATCAGCGACACTCATTTTGAACTTCTTGCCGCTGAGACTTATCCCTACGACAGCCAGTGGACACAATGGCTATCCACACTCGAACATGCTTCGGCTTACGAATATGCGCTGGTCAATGTCGAACTGGGGCATTATTTTGGCAAACTGGTTAACCGTTTCCGTAAAGAGCATCCAGGCAAGGTCGATGCAATTGCTTCCCACGGCCACACCATCTTCCATCAACCCAACCTCGGACTCACCACACAGATTGGCGACGGTGATGCCATTGCAGCAGAGACAGGTCTCCCTGTGGTCTTTAATTTCCGCAATCTCGACGTGGCTCTTGGCGGTCAGGGAGCTCCGCTCGTACCTATTGGCGACCGACTTCTTTTTGGTCAATATGATGCCTGTCTCAACCTCGGTGGTATCGCCAATATCTCTTACGAGGTCTCCGATGCCACCGCTTCCGCTCGCAACAAAGGCAAAAAATTGCCCGAAACTCCTTTCCGCGAAGCCTACGACATCTGTCCTTGCAATATGGCACTCAACCATTTAGCGCGCATGGCAGGAAAGAACTACGATGCCGATGGCCTTTTGGCACGCAAGGGTAACATTAGAAAAGAAATCCTCAATCAGATGGATGCCCTTGACTATTACCGCCAACCATTGCCTAAAACCCTCGGAAAGGAGTGGTTTGTGGCCAATTTCCTACCGCTGCTTTATGCCGAAGGAGTAGAAGTTAACGACCTGCTTTGTACCACGGTGGAGCATATCGCACGCCAGGTATCCAATGCCATCAAAGGTCATGGTCTCACCACAATGCTTGTTACCGGTGGCGGTGCCAAAAACAAATTCCTTATCGCCCGACTTCAAGCACAAATACCCGGTTGCAAAATAACTGTACCTTCTGATAGTATCATCGACTATAAAGAGTCTATCATCTTCGCCCTCCTCGGCTATCTCCGACTGAATCGACGTCCCAATTGCCTCAGTTCCGTCACCGATGCCCGCTTCGACAACTGCGGTGGCAACATCGCTGGACTTCCCATAAAATCAAAATAGACAAAGGTCCGATTCTTCTTTCTGTCAACCCTCTACCATCAGCTCTACTGCCATTCCATCGGCCTGGAGGAGACCTCGGCGCGTGGGTTTATAATGGGTGGGAGTCTCTTCTATGAGACCCTCATCCTCAAAACGTTTCATTTTCTTTGTCAGTTGCGCATAAAAAGGACGCTCTACCTTTGCTTTTTCTATTCCCGCCGTGGTTCTCAGAGCGGTCATTACATATTCGTTGTATGCATCTGCCAACGTCAACGTCTCTTCCTCATGCTGGGGATTTCCTTCAGCCACCGTCTCTACATAACGGCCCACATCCGCCACGTTCCAACGCCTATTCCTTCCGTCAAAAGAATGAGCTGCAGCTCCCACACCTATGTAAGGAGTACGGTCCCAATAGCGACTATTGTGGCGCGACTGCTTCCCTGCTCTGCAGAAATTAGAAATCTCATACTGAATAAAGTTCTCCCTCGCTGCCCATTCCAACAATGTTCCATACTGAGATAACACCGTCTCCTCGTCGGCAGGAATGACCTTTCCTTGGGCTATCTGATGTTCCAGCATGGTACCTTCTTCCACCGTCAATGAATAAGCAGAAAAATGGCTTACTGGCAATGATTCCAACTGGTATAAATTATCCTGCCAGTCTTCCAAAGTCTGTCCCGGCAATCCGTAAATTAGGTCGATGCTGATATTGGAAAAACCAGCCGCTTCGACATTTCTCACCGCCTCTAATGATTGAAGGGCATTATGTCGGCGATTGAGCATTCGCAAGTCTTTATCTTTGAAAGATTGAACCCCGATACTTACCCTGTTGAAGAAGTCCAACTCTCGCAACTTCTTCGTATATGCAACCGTCAAATCTTCAGGATTGGCCTCAATGGTCACCTCCTCCAGTTGGCACGTATCGTAATTCTGCCTGATTGTCTCTACCACCTGAAACAGTTGTTCTATCGTCAGAATCGTTGGCGTTCCGCCACCAAAATAAATAGTTCGAAGAGGATGGTTCTGTTCTCCTCGCCGCAAATGCAATTCTTGACACAACGCCTCCACATACCCCTGCTTATCCCCCGCCGTCACCGACGAGTAGAAAGCGCAGTAGGTACACCGCCTATGGCAATATGGTATGTGGAGATAAAGAATACCTAAATGTTTCTTATGGTTCCTCGACAATAATACTTATTTCTCCCCTCCCAACAGTTGCTCAGCTGCCTGATAGGCACTTATCTTGTTTTCTAAAATCAACTGGCTCATCTGCTCGATGCGTTCCTCCATGCCGGGAGCGTTGTAAAAGCGGTCGCGCAAACCGTTGTCAATGGTCTCATTGAGAATGCGCAGATTCTGCTCTTGACGTTTCTTATAGAAATAGCCATTGGCCTTGGTAAAGGTCACATAATCCATCACGTTATTCCAAAGTTCGGTTAGGCCTTCCTTTGTATAAGCAGAACAGGTGGTAACCTTCACTTCATAACCCGACTCAGGCTTGGGGAACAGATGCAATGCATTGCGATACTGCGTAGCAGAAAGGTCTGCACGTACAGGGTCAATATCGCTCTTGTTGATAGAAATCATGTCAGCCATCTCCATGATGCCACGCTTGATGCCCTGCAACTCATCACCTTGGTTCATCAGCTGCAACAGCAAGAAAAAGTCCACCATCGAATGGGCAGCCACCTCGCTCTGCCCCACACCCACGGTCTCCACTATCACCACATCGAAGCCTGCCGCCTCGCAAAGGATAATAATCTCACGTGTCTTACGCGCGACACCGCCCAACGATCCCGCCGAAGGACTTGGACGAATAAATGCATTGGGGTCCACGCTCAGCTCTTCCATGCGGGTCTTATCACCAAGAATGCTGCCATGACTGCGTTCGCTGCTGGGGTCGATGGCCAATACTGCAACCTTATGGTTGTGTCCCGTGAGGTATTTCCCCAAAGATTCAATCGTGGTGCTCTTACCAGCTCCAGGCACACCCGTTATGCCCAAGCGAACTGACTTGCCCGAGTAGGGCAGACACCGTTCTATCACCTCTTGGGCTTTCTTCTGGTGAGCGTATAGCGAGCTCTCTACCAGCGTGATGGCACGACTGAGCAGCATGCGGTCACCATGCAGTACGCCCGATACAAGTTCTTCTACCGTGGGCTCATTACGCTTCTTTGCACGGAGCCTTTCCAATAGTGCAAGATTCACAGTCTCAACTGGTTTCTGTCCTTCTGCCACACTTAGGGCCGACTCATAGTCAAAATTGCTGTATAATTTGGGGTCTTCTTCGCTCATTTTGGTATTAATTTATTTCGATTTATATAACGTAAAAAATTCATTTATAGTATAGAAAAAATTATTTTTCAAAAAAATTTTGTCATGTCGTAAAAAGTTCGTACTTTTGCACTCGCTTTCGACAGAGGAAAGCATCCAAAATGGCGGGATAGCTCAGCTGGTTAGAGCGCTGGATTCATAACCCGGAGGTCATCAGTTCAAGTCTGATTCCCGCTACAAAAACTCGACAAATGTCGAGTTTTTTTTATTCCCTCTCCACAATACTCTATCATCTTAAAAAGTATTTTTACATCCTTGTTTCATTCAACTTAAAAAAATGGAAACAAACACCTATATATCATTTTTTTTTAATATCTTTGCAGATAGCAACGATTCGTGAATACTATTCTTATTACACTATATAACACCACATTACATCTATAGCTCCTTCTTTATAACAAATTGATTGTAATAGACCTAAGCACAAAATAATGTTGGAAACTCCTGTTTTAATCATTAATTTCAACCGGCCCGATTTTACCCAGAAAGTGATGGGTGTTGTGATGGAACAATCACCAAAAGAGCTATACTTATTCCAGGACGGGCCTAGGGTGGGACGAAACGATGAGCCTCGTCTCGAAGAGGTGCGTAACATTATAAAGGATGCGACCGCTGGCACTAACAGTCATGTACACACATATTTTTCCGACACTAATCTTGGGTGCGGACCCGGTCCTGCTGCAGCACTTTCATGGTTTTTTTCTAACGTAGAGGCGGGCATCATTATTGAGGACGACGCTGTTCCCCACCCCGACTTCTTTCCTTACGCCACACAGCTGCTTGAACGATATCGTAACGATGACTCTGTCAAGGCCATTGGTAGTATGAATGTTGACAAACAGCAATGGGGCGACGGCAGTTATTACTTCTCCATGATGAACCGCAACCTATGCGCTTGGGCTTCTTGGCGTCGAGCATGGCAGTTCTTCGACATCCGACTACCAAAAACCTCTCGCCGCGACCTCTCGATCGCCCTGCGCAACTATGGGTGCGGTCTTCTCGAACGAGAGTACTGGTGCGACCGACTGGATGAAGTCCACAAAGACGGCATCGATAACTCCAGTTGGGATATGCAATTTTTTATGTCCATCTGGTTACAACATGGCAAAGGTATCATCCCAAACTCAAACCTCTCTAGCAATATAGGCACTATCGTTGAAGCGACTCACCCATTGGGTAGCGGAAATATCATCGACAATATTCCAACAAAGCCCATCCTACCTTTAATTCATCCGTCTTCTGAAGAGATTGTCGGTGAGGCCGACCGCCAATTCCACTTCCTTTATTTCCAGCCAGGACGCAGCAAATGGAAGAAAAAGGACATATACAAATATCTGATAAATAATCGACTAAAGAAAATCTTAGGACATAAAGGACCATGGAGAAAAAGAAGATGAAGTACATCATTCAACGATTGTTAGGTCGCTGGTTGAGCCATCCCTCTATACCCAAAGGAAAAACATATGGCTACTCCTTAGTAAGGAGCGAAAGCTACCAATGTGTTTATGGGAAACATACCAAGTTATACCCACCATTTTATCTCAACAAAGTTAAACTTGGAGACTATTCCTATATTGCAAAAAATCCCAACATCACGGATACAGAAATAGGTAAATTTTGTTCCATCGGCCCCAATTTTTGTTGTGGGATGGGACTTCATCCTACCAATGGTATTAGCACAGCCCCCATGTTCTATTCTACTGCATGTCAGAATGGCATAACTCTTTGCAAAGAAAACCTTTATGAAGAGTCCAAGCATACAATCATTGGTAACGATGTATTTATCGGAGCAAACGTATTTGTTTTAGATGGTGTAACTATAGGCGACGGAGCTGTTGTAGGCGCAGGAGCCGTCGTTGTACACGATGTGCCTCCTTATGCCGTTGTAGTCGGCGAACCAGCCAAAGTGATAAAATATCGATTCGACCAAGACACCATCAACAACCTCCTGTCCACCCAGTGGTGGAATCTGCCAGACAACGAGATACACAAAGTCCACGACAACTTTTGGAATCCCCAAAAGTTTATTGAAAGCCAATAACAACTTCCATTTCTATTCGGCTCACCCAAGAATAGCCAGAACATTATTGAGAAAAAGGAAATAAAAAAAGCCTGAAAAAGAGACAACTCCTTTCAGGCTAATATTTGACGTATACGCTACAGAAAGAGCTTCTAAATATCATCCTCCGACTCTGGAACCATTTCATCCCAGTTGATTTGCGTCGGATAGATATTGTCGCGGATAATAGTGCCCGGGAACTCACCCCGAATGTGCTGGAGAAAGACATAGGCCTCAAGACGGGTGCGGAAATCGCCCACCTTCACCTTGAAGTTTGGCTCGTCGAACACCACATAGGCTTCCACGCCGGGATAACTTGCATGGATGCGCTCCTTCATGTCGAAAGCGCGGTTTTTCGAAGATGTGCCAGAGAGCGAAGCCACCTGTATGCGATAGCCAGGAATGGTGCGCACACGCTCGTTGAGTTCGATATGGCGTTGCACCAACTGGTTGACTGCCACATCGCCCACTATCTGTACTTGGCCACGACTACGATTTCCACCAGGGCGATAGCCCTGTGCCAAACATACGCTGCTGGTTAGGACAAGAAGGATTAACACGAGCTGGTTTTTCTTCATAAAAGCGGATACTTACAAGATACTTACACCGGCCAGCAATATGCTGAGCCAAAAACTAATTGAATCGTGAGTAGTCGGGATTACTTGGCCAAACCATTCACCTGCTCGGGACGAATCGAGAGGATAGGACGAGTGGAGAGGGTTAGCATCTGCTCGGCATAGGTACCCAGAATCATCGAAGAGAGCGATGATTCCTGCTCAGTCATAATGACAATCATATCGGCATTAATCTCATCGGCATACTCCAGTGTGGTGAGGGTGAGGTTCTTGGGAACATCAACGCACTTAACGACGTGGTTCACACCGGCCTTCTCCAAATAGGTGTCCACCATGTTCACATACCCGTCAACGATGCCCTTGATGGTGCTATTCTCGCTGGTGTAAAGTCCGAGAATGTGCAGCTGGGAGCCGAAAATTTTGGCAAAACGGGCAGCAAAAGGAATTTTCTGACGGGTGTCGGCACTACTGTCGATGGGAACCACAATACGTTCAAGCGACTTGTCGAAATTGAAATCCTCGCGGATGGTGAGCACCGGGCACTTACTGTTGGCGATGGTGCTGTAGGTATTGCGACCGATAAAATTCTTCTTGAATCCAGAGAGACCATTGGTTCCCACGATTATCAGCTCAGAACCGTCTGCTTCAACCTGTTGGGCAAACTCTTCGGCCACCTTGCCTTCCCTGATGACATAATCCATTTTGATGCCATGTAGAAGGTGGGCCACGCCAGCATTGCGGCGCTCAATTTCTTCACGAACAGGGCCTTCGTCTTGGTCTTTCTCTTTGACATAGACGAGGCGTAAATCAAGGCCAATGCGATTAGCGATATTGATGGCGAGGTCTACGGCGTATGCGGAACCTGCTGAAAAATCGAAACCAACTAATATATTGCTCATACGAAATTTTTTAATTTTCTGGTTTGCAAAAATACGAAAAAAAAATTAATATATTGCGAATTAAACAAAAAAAAAATTCCACACCTCTGCCGAAAAACCGCATCAAAGTGATTATCAACAAAAATGAACAGAGGGAAAAACAAATGGTCGTAGGGTAAAACGGCAATATCAATCGACACATTATGGGGTAAATGACAGAATTATTCATGACAAAAAGCCGAATTAAACACCCACCCCCATCCTTGCCGAATTCCACCCTCGCTGTAAGTTCGTTGTAGGTTCGTTCAAACAATAAACAAAAAACCTAAATACAAGATGTTACACTATCGCAACAACGGACACGAGCGAACAAAAGTCATTAAGAGCATTTGGTAGAATTGTTTGCCTTATAATATAAAATTATAATTTTATATTATAACGAAATCCTCTGCCAAAACCAAAATGGCCTAAAAGACAATTGGAATAAAGTCACATTTGTAGACCAGTCCCATCCTCAGATGTGGAGAAACTATTATGCTCATGACATGCCATCTGTAGTAGTTATACACAGGTATGTTGAAATCTTTTTAATAGAAAAAGTATAATAAAGTTTTGTTGTTTTAAAAAAAACACGTAAATTTGCAGGATAAATTTAAACTGGTAGAATAATAAACAAAACACACATAACACAATGACCAACATGATTTTGACTGCAGTATTGACGCTCGGCATCATCGGTGCCATCTTCGCCATTCTACTGTATTTTGTCGCACAAAAGTTCAAGGTTGTAGAAGATCCGCTCATCGACGAGGTGGCCGAGGTGCTCCCCGGTGCCAACTGCGGCGGATGTGGTAAGTCCGGCTGTCGTGCCATGGCCGAAGCCTTCGTGAAACAGGGCAACATGGACGGTCTCTACTGCCCTGTGGGCGGTGAAGAAGTGGCCAAGAAGGTTGCCGCCGTTCTCGGCGTCGTGGCCGAAGCCACCGAACCCAAAGTAGCCGTGGTGCGTTGCAACGGCACCTGCTCCAACGCTACCGCAAAGAATAACTACGACGGCCTCAAGGATTGTGCCTTTGCCAATACCGTCTACGCCGGCGAGAGCGGATGCATGTTCGGCTGCCTCGGCTTTGGCAACTGCGCCGCTGCCTGTCAGTTCGGTGCCCTCAGCATTGACCCCGAAACCGGTCTCCCAGTCGTCGACCAAGACAAGTGTACCGCTTGTGGTGCTTGTGTGAAAGCCTGCCCACGCCACATCATCGAATTACGCAAGAAGGGCTTGAAAGACCGCCGTGTGTATGTGGCCTGCCGCAACCAGGAGAAGGGCGGCACCGCCCGCAAGGCCTGCAGCGCTGCCTGTATTGGCTGTGGCAAGTGTGCCAAGACCTGCCCCTTCGGTGCCATCACGGTGGAGAACAACCTTGCCTACATCGACTTCAACCTCTGCAAGTCCTGCCGTAAGTGCGTAGCCGAATGTCCCACCGGAGCCATCCATGCTGTCAACTTCCCTCCCCTTCCTCCAAAACCTGCCACGCCTAAGTCCGACACATCGGTTGCTGCCGACAAAGCCGACGCAACCCCTGCCGCACCCGCAGTCGAGCCACAGAAAGCTCCCGCCAACAACCAATAAACCCTTAACCTTAACAAAAGGAACGAAAACATGAAGACTTTCAAAATGGGTGGTGTCCACCCCGAAGAAAACAAAATATCGACCCAAGCAGCCATCGAAGTGATGCCCCTGCCAAAACAGGTTGTGGTGCTGATGAACCAGCACTTAGGCGCTCCCGCCACTCCCATCGTGGCCAAAGGCGACAAGGTGAAGGTGGGGCAGATGATTGCCGAGGCACAAACCTTTATGTGCGCCAACATCCACTCGCCCGTGAGTGGCACGGTGAGTAAGATTGAACCCTGCAAAGACTTTGTGGGTCTGCCCAAAAACGCCATCTACATCGACGTGGAAGGCGACGAATGGCTGGAGAGCATCGACCGCACGCCCGACATCAAACGCGAGTGCACCCTCGAACCCAAAGAAATCGTTGCCAAACTGAAAGAAATGGGCATCGTGGGACTTGGTGGTGCCACCTTCCCCGCCCACATCAAATATAGCATCCCCGAAGGCAAGAAGGCCGAATACCTGATTATTAATGCCGCCGAATGCGAACCCTACCTCACCTCCGACTACCGCGTCATGCTTGAGCACCCTGAGGAGGTATGCATTGGAGCCAGCATCCTGCGCAAAGCCTTGGGAGTACCCAACGCCTATATCGGCATCGAAACCAACAAACCCGATGCCATCAAGCTGATGACCGAGACCGCCAAGAAATACGACGGCATCATCATCGAACCCCTAAAAGTAAAATATCCACAGGGAGCCGAGAAACAGCTCATCAACGCCATCACGGGCCGCAAGGTGCCCAGCGGCAAGCTGCCCATCGACGTGGGCTGCGTGGTGAGCAACCTGGGCACCGCCTTTGCCGTCTATGAGGCCATACAGAAAAACAAACCCCTCATAGAGAACATACTGACCGTCACCGGCAAAAAACTGCCCAGCCAGCACAACTACCAATGCCGCATAGGCATCACCTACAACGACATCATCAAGCATGCCCTCGGTGAGCTGCCCGAAACCACGGGCAAGGTCATTAGCGGCGGCACCATGATGGGCAAAGCCATCAGCAACCTCGACGCTCCCACCACCAAGGGAGCCAGCAGCGTGCTGGTGATGGACGAAGATGAGGCTCGTCGCAATCCGGAGACCAACTGCATCCGTTGCGGCAAGTGCATGCACGCCTGCCCCATGGGCTTGGAGCCCTATCTCTTCTCGGCCTTGGTGAAGAACAAACGGGTGGAAGAGGCCAAGGAGCACAACATCCTCGACTGCATCGAATGCGGCTGCTGCTACTTCAGCTGTCCCGCCAACAAGCCCCTCACCGACGAAATACGTCTGGGCAAGAACATGGTGCGCGCCTGGATGGCATCGCAGAAGAAATAGTCACAACAAAAGCAAACTACATTCATAAGAACTCATCAATATAAAAAAATATGAATCTATTAAATATATCGGGTTCTCCGCATGTTCATAGCGACGAATCGACAAAAAAAATCATGTGGCGTGTCAATCTGGCCATGGCTCCCATGCTGCTCTGCGGCATTGCCTACTTCGGCCTCAACGCCCTGCTCATCAGCTTGGTGTCAGTAGCTTGCTGCTGCCTCTTCCAATGGCTCATTGAGAAATACTTGCTCAAAGTGCCTACCACCGTGTGCGACGGCTCTGCCGTTGTCACCGGTCTGCTGCTCGCATTCAACGTGCCTGCCACGGCCGACATGATATGGCTGGTGGCCATTGGTGCCCTGGTAGCCATCGGTGTTGGCAAAATGACCTTCGGAGGCCTGGGCAAGAATCCCTTCAATCCTGCATTAGTAGGCCGTGTGTTCATGCTCATATCCTTCCCCGTGCAGATGACCACTTGGCCCACCGTGGGAAAATGGTTCCCCATGTCGTTGGACACCACCACCGGAGCCACCCCTCTGGGCATCTTCAAGGAGAGCGGCCTGAGCGACATGCCCGGTCTCATGGATGCCTTCCTTGGCCATGTTGGCGGCTCTTTTGGTGAGGTAAGCGCCATCGCCATCCTCATCGGTGCCATCTACCTGCTGTGGCGCAAAGTCATCAGCTGGCACATACCTGTGGCCTTCATCGGCACAGCCTTCATCTTCAGCGGCATTCTGTGGCTGGTCAACCCCGAGCAATTCCTCAACCCTGTGATGACTATCTTCACCGGCGGTATCATGCTTGGTGCCTGCTTCATGGCCACCGACATGGTCACCTCGCCCATGTCCAAGACTGCCCAACTTATCTTCGGTTTTGGCTGCGGCCTGCTCACCATCATCATCCGCAACTGGGGAGCCTACCCCGAGGGTGTCAGCTTTGCCATTCTGCTGATGAACTCCATCACCCCCTTGCTCAACAGATGGTGCAAACCAGCAAGATTTGCCTGCTAAGAAAAAACAACGATTAACGATATAAAGTATAATCAACTATGGCTAAGAAAATAGAATCCACATTAACCAATATGCTGGTGGTGCTTACCTGCATCAGCTTGGTGGCAGCATTGGCACTTGCTTTAGTTAGCAACGTTACAGCCGAGCCTATTGCACAGGCCCAGAAGGCCAAGACCGAAGCAGCCATCAAAGCCGTGCTTCCTGCCTACGACCAATTAGAAGACATAGAAATTGAAGGCAACCACTACACCAAGGCCGTCGATGCCGATGGCAACATGGTGGGCATGGCCATCGAAGCCAAAAGCGCAAAGGGCTTTGGTGGAGACCTTGTGGCCATGGTGGGCTTCGATGCCCAAGGCAAAGTGTCTGGCTATCAAATCCTGCAGACAGCCGAGACCCCCGGATTGGGTGCCAAGGCTGGCGAGTGGTTCCAAGAGGGCAACAAAGGCAATGTCATCGGCATGGACCCTGCCACTCCGCTGAGTGTCAAGAAAGACGGCGGTCAGGTGGATGCCATCAGCGGTTCCACCATCACCTCACGTGCATTCTGCGAAATCATCAACAATGCATATCAAATCTTCCAGAAAGGAGGCAATGAATAATGAAAACATCTGATATCATAAAAAACGGACTTATCAAAGAAAATCCGACCTGGGTACTCGTCTTAGGCATGTGCCCCACCTTGGCCACCACCACATCGGCCATCAACGGCATGTGCATGGGCTTGGCCACCACCTTTGTGCTGATGATGTCCAACACCGTCATCTCACTCCTCAAGTCGGTCATTCCCGACAAGGTGCGCATACCCTCCTTCATTGTCATCATTGCCACTTTCGTCACCATCGTCCAGCTGGTAATGCAGGGGTTCCTGCCCGACCTTTATGAAACCCTCGGTCTCTTCATCCCGCTGATTGTGGTCAACTGTATCGTGCTGGGTCGTGCTGAGGCCTTTGCTTCCAAAAACAATGTGGGCAACTCTTTCCTCGACGGTCTATTCATGGGCTTGGGCTTCACCTGGGCTCTGACCCTCATCGGTTTTTTCCGCGAACTACTTGGCGGCGGAGCCGTTTTCGGCCACAGCATCATCGGTGGCAACGACGGCATGTTGCTCTTCATTTTGGCTCCTGGCGGCTTCTTGGTTTTGGGTTATTTGATGGCTTTGGTGCGCAAATTTCAGAAAAACTCATAAAAAAAGTTAAAAACCAGGGGTCGGGGGGTGACGAAATCGAACCCAAAGACTCTTATATATAGAAAGTAAATTTTCGCAAACGAATATTACTTGAAAAAGGTAGTATAACAACAGAGAAAACAAATTATTAATTAAAAACATTGAGATATGAAAAAGGTTTTGTATATCGCAGTACTCATTGCCATGGTAGGAATAGGCAGCCGTGCATGTGCCCAGAACTGCACCGAAATTGTCCGTCCCTATCTTGAATTCCGCAACATTCCTCCTTCCGAATATCCTCAGGAGAAATTTGAGTATCGCTGCAATTTTTCACGCAACTCTTTCTATATGTGCGACACAGTGCCCCAAGGTGCCCTGGTTTTCAACATTTCTGAGCTGACCAACTTTATCACCAAACAGCATCCCTCTGAAAATTATGTAGTCGACCTCGAAGTCTTCAGCTACTGGGCATGGGACTTCCTCAATTTCCAAAAACAAGACTACACCCACACAATTTATTTCGACACCCACAATGCCACAAACCGCTACTTGGCAGTACGAAGCTGGGATGAGGCATATTCTCGAACCGCACTACCGGAACGCTGGGAGAAATAGCCCCAAAACAAAAGAGGTTTAAACACTCTATATTTGATTAGTTAATGAATAAATACTATTTGATATGAAAAAGATAGCAACATTGGTCATCCTACTATGCCTCGGTTGTTTTGGCGCCTATGCTCAAGACCTCAAGCATGTCGTCCTGACCGACGCCAATAATGGCGATACTATCGATGGTCCCGGATCGGGCCTGAGGTTATATGACGATGGTGGTCCTACTGGTAATTACACTCATGGCTACGACCGCATCTACTACCTCCGTTCAACTTGCGACACTAGCGACACCGCTACCACTTTCCTCACCGTATACCTCATGTCCTACGATATCGGACCCTACGATACGTTGTACTTCTATGACGGCCCGTCTATCACTAGCCCGCTGATTATGAAGGTGAACAATAGCACTCCCATCTCAAGTCCTACTTTGTATATTGGCTCCACCAACACGTCGCGTATCATCACCTTACGTTTTCGCGCCAGCTTGTTGCATGCCGATGATACTTTGCCCCACTCGGGCTTCATGCTTGGCGTCGACTGCGCCAAACCGTGCGAGAACGTTGTGAGTATGATCGACACCATGTATGAACGTATTGACAAACATGGCAACGTGTTAGCCCAGTCATACTTTAAACCGGTGCCCACAGCTTTTGACTCCATTTTTGAACAAATATGGGTACCAGACAGCACCGGTACAGGTGGAGAATTTGTAGACGACCACGACCACTTGATCAGAGTCGATACCATCGGCTGGTCCGACGGTGCACTTCTCTGTATGGGACAAGGTATTCGATTTCATGGCCATGGCATATATAGCCACGTATACGGCTACTACGAGCCCCACGACTCCACCACAATCTTCACGTGGTCCTCAGGCGCTGGCGACACAGTGGCAGGCATCAATCTCGACTCTGTCGACTTCCATTCCTACAACCGCGTAGGCTGCTTTGATGTAATTCTGCAACTTACCGATGAGAATGGCTGTCCTTCCAGAAACTATATGACTGTTCAGGTCCGTGTGGCACAAAACCCCATCAAGACAATCTTCGACCTCGCCACCATTTGCAACAACGACTCATTGCAAGTTAACGTAGGTTATGAAGGTGAAAATGGTACCCTGACGCTGAAAAAAATCAAGTTTGCTAAGGTGGTCTCCAAAATCAACGACATACGAGTCTTTATACCCGACGGCCCTCGTTGCCCTCTTCGATGCTATGAGGCACCCGTAACCTTCGACGAATTTCCCAACGGACGTCAAATTGAATCGGCTGGTGACATTTGCTCCATATGCGTAAACTACGAACATTCCTATATGGGCGACTATAGCATGGCTATCGCCTGTCCAATCTACGACAAAACTGTCTCCACAACTATAGGCCACTCATTTTTGAAATATCACAGTGAAAGTGATGCTCCCGATGGATACATTCCACCATCAGGCACATCGAATGGTTATGGCCGTTACACGGGATGTCCTTCCGGCAATCCTCCAGATGGCTGGGATCAAATAGGTGGTGGTACCGAAAGAGCATGCGACTCTATCTATAATCCATGGGGCATAGGTTGGAACTACTGTTTTTCACGCAACGGAGAATACACCTTGGTATCTGGTGAGACTTGTAACACCACCAACCCTACCGATGCAGGTATGGCCTCACCGGGACATACAGGCGCCCACGATTTCGACATCCCCGTTATGGTACCTCCATTCGTCAATGCAGGTGACAATGCTGGCACTCACACGGTAACAACCTTGGACTCTAGCGATCACATAGGAATGGTGAACTACTATATCCCCGCTGACGACTTCAGCAGCTTGGTTGGCTGTCCGCTCAATGGTACATGGGTTATTGAAATCTGCGACTACTTTGCCATTGACAATGGCTGGGTGTTCAACTGGTCGTTAGACATCTGCAATATCAGTGGCGGTGGCGGCTGCGACTACCAGGTAGCCATCGACTCTGTAGTATGGCGTCCCGACACCAACCATTTGACCGACTTCTACGACGGTATCTACCGAGGTCTTATCATCAACAAGAAGTGGAACGACAGCACAGCAGCCTTCATTTCATCTCCCGACACAAGTGGCGATTTCAATATCAAATTGTCCATTTATGACGAATTTGGTTGCCGTTGGGACACCATAACACATATCTCCACCGTTACTACCCCCTTGCCCTCTCTGGGTAACGACACCATCATTTGCGACATAAACACCATCACGCTGGATGCTCGCGACAAATTCACCAATGAGAACTATGCCTATTTGTGGGAGCCCTTCGGCGAACGCACACCTGTCATCACCACTACTCCCAGCACCTTTGCCGACCATACCTACATTGTTGAAGCAATCCACAGCGAGAAAAACATCCAATGCGTTGCTCGTGACACCATCTTGGTGAAAGTACTGCCACAACCTATACCTAATTTCGACCCGGGCATCTTCCCCATCGAAGGATGCGAACCGCTGACAATCAATATTGTCAACACTACCAAGAATGGCTATAAATACCGCTGGGTATTCGGCGACGGCACCTATTCGACATTGAAAGACCCAAGTCACTCCTATGCCGCAGGCCAGTATGACTTCAAATACTATGTGGAAAGTGAGGGCGGCTGCAAAGACTCTCTGATTTATCCTGGCCTTGTCACCGTTTTCTCACAGCCCGAGGCTCAATTCTCATGGGAACCCACCTACCCGAATGTGGTACACCCCAACATTGCCTTGCACAACACAACCACTCCCGACGAAGGCAACAATATCTACCGTTGGGAAATCCAGTACGACAAGGATAATCCATACTCATTCCATACAGCAACCGAAAAGAACCCGAACTTTACATGGCAAGCTCCTGCTGGTGAGGACATCTCGGGCAGCTATACCATCCGCTTGATTGCACGCACGGACAATCACGGCCCCAGTGGTCGCCTCATCGTCTGCAGCGACACGGTGGAGAACACCATCCTGATCATCAACGACCAGCTACAGTTCCCCAATATGGTGACCCCCAATTCCGACGGTATCAACGACCGCTTTGTCATCAAGAATCTTGTCGAGGGTCTGGCTTACCCAATCAACCAACTCGACATCTACGACAAATGGGGTTCCCGTGTGTTCCATGCTGAGAATATCGACAAGGAGGAAGACTTCTGGGATCCCGCATCCACCAACAGCCCTGCAGGCACCTATTTTTACCGTTTCGTCGGCAAGGGCTACAAGGGCAACATAGAACATAACGGTGTTATCGAAGTTCTTAAATAGACCTCTGGGTCTTAACACAATAACGTACAAGGGTGCCCTCCGGGACACCCTTGTGCTACTATTGTTACTGGCACCTATCACCCAGATAGGGGCTCACCAACGCGACACCTTAGGCACCGGCCATCGACTCCATTTCATCCAGAATTTAGGACAATGGAAAGAGCCCTTCCTCTTTAAATCCGAAATGAACCAAGCCGCTTTCTTTGCCGAAACCGACTGTTTCACTTTCGTCATCAAGGCCAAGGACCAAGAAGAGAGCGCTGACCACTTCCATCACCAACATGCCACGGCAGCACATGCCTACAAAGTACATTTTATAGGCAGCAACCCCCAGGTAACGATAACTGGTCACGACATCGACCCCACCGAGGGCTACGATAACTATTTCATAGGCAACAAACCCGAGCATTGGGTAAGCCGAGTGCCTCACCTCAAAACCATCCTCTACCATGACCTCTATCCCGGTATCGACATGGATGTGCGCGTTACCGAGCATGCCATGAAGACCAACTACTACGTAAGTGCCGGCACCAACCCTTCCGCCATCGTCTTGGAGTACGAGGGAACCGATAAACTCTACCTCTCTTCAGGCAATCTTATCATACGTACTTCGGTAGGCGAAATAGTAGAAATCAGGCCTTACGCCTACCAAGAATGCGACACCGGCCATTGCGAAATCGATGTACGCTATCGCCTAATAGGAAACCGCGTGACCTTCGTGGTGGGCGACTACGACACTCAACTGCCCTTAGTTATCGACCCTGTGCTGCATTTCTCCACCTACACGGGTTCCACCGCCGACAACTGGGGCACAACGGCAGCCTACGATTACGAAAAGAACACCTACACAGCAGGACTCATTTTCGGCACCGGCTACCCCGTCTCCACAGGTGCATACGACCTTTCCTACAACGGCAACTGCGACATCGGCATCTTCAAATTCGACTCTACGGGCTCGCAACGCATTTACGCCACCTATTTGGGTGGATCCTATGCCGACATGCCTCATAGTATGTTTGTCAACTCTTTCAACGAGCTGGTCATCTTTGGCACCACAGGCTCTGAGGATTTTCCAACCTCCTCCGATGCTTTTCAGCGCATTATGAGAGGGGGTAGTCCTATCCAATATGAAGGAACCACAACAGTTAACTATCCTAATGGTTCCGATATCTTTGTCTCGCGCTTTTCCATCGACGGCACCCGTCTATCGGCATCCACCTATGTGGGTGGCACCAACAACGACGGCCTCAACTACCGTAACAGTTTCAACAATAGCTACCGCACATACATGTGCGGCAACGACTCCCTCTATTCTAACTATGGTGACGGTGCCCGCGGAGAGATTATCACCGACGACCTGAACAATGTCTACATAGGCTCCACTTCCTTCTCCATGGACTTTCCTGTTACCCTGGGGAGCGTTAACATCTATCCACCTCTCAAGCAAAACGGGGTGGTGTTCAAGCTCGACTACAACCTACGCAACATGATTTGGTGCACTTATCTTGGAGGTGACGGCGACGATGCGGTCTACTCCATCGATGTCGACTCCAGCTACAATGTCATCGCCTGTGGCGGCACCAACTCATCTAATTTCCCTACCACCCCGGGGGCTTATCAAACCACCTATCGTGGCGGTTCGGCCGACGGATTTATCAGCAAGATATCATACCATGGCAACCGACTGATAAACAGTACCTATTACGGTTCCGATGCCTACGACCAAGTGTATTTCGTTCGTACGGGCAAGAACAACGAGGTTTTCATTTTTGGTCAAACCAAAGCTACAGGCAATACCATGATTTATAACGCTGGCTACAACACCCCTGGAGCCGGCAACCTTCTTGCCCGCCTGCAGCCCGACCTCTCCCGACGTGTATGGTCAACCGTCTTTGGCACCAACATCGGTCACCCCAACCTCTCCCCTACCGCTTTTGCTGCCGACATCTGCAACCGTGTCTATGCTGTGGGGTGGGGTCGCGACTTTGTGGGCTCATGTGTGAGCGATTTCTCACAAGGCAGTTGCCACAACATGGAGGTTACACCTGATGCATATCAAAGCACCACCGACGGGCAGGACTTCTATCTGTTAGCCATCGACGACCATGCCTCACATTTGGATTATGCAACCTTTTTTGGTGAGGACCACGCCAATGCCAACCAGGGAGGCAGCGACCATGTCGACGGCGGCACCTCGCGCATCGACCGCCGCTCAACACTCTATCAGAGCGTCTGCGCCAGCTGTGGCGGCACCAACAGTTTCCCCACCACCCCTAATGTATGGTCCGAAAACAATGAGTGCAGCTACAACTGCAACAACGCCGTATTTCGTTTCACCATCCACACCGATTATCCTGTAGCCGAATTTGTGGCGCCACCTGTTGGATGCGCCCCTTATACAGTCACTTTTCACAACACTGGCCGCGGCAACAGCTATCTGTGGGACTTCGGCGATGGCAACACCTCCACCGCCACCAACCCTACCCATACCTTCAACAACGCTGGCACCTACCATGTGCGCCTCATAGCCTATATGGACGGCGGCTGCAAGACAACAGATACCACCTCGGTCAACGTCACCGTGCTCGATGCCACCCAAAGCAGACATTACATCCTAACCCCCTGCGATGGACAGCTCACCCAAATAGGGCACAAGCCCATGCTGGGTTGCTCCTATCAATGGCTCACCGAAGGCGTTTCCGATTCCCATGTTGCGAATCCTTACGTCAACCAGTCGGGCATCTATGTGGTCAGCATGACCACCTTCGACAGTAGCTGCACTCAGACCGACACTTTCGAGGTGCGCTATCTCCGAACCCTCGACACCCTAATCCTGCGCAACCCCACCTGTCCCGGATATGCCGACGGTAGCGCCCTTGTGCGTATTCCCGAAACAATGCGCGACAGCGTACAAATACTATGGGACGGCACACCCGGCGACACACTCCTTTCAGGTCTGAGTGCCGACGGCCGCCAACACCAACTCGAAGTAATCCATGGCGAATGCACATCCACCGTCGTCTTCACTATTATCGACCCTCCCTTATTGCAATATAGCATTGAGGCCGACAGCATACTCTGCGACGACAACTGCACAGGTTGGATTCACCTCTCCTATGGTTACCCAGGCGGAAGCACCACCGACAGCCTTATCAATAACCTTTGCGCAGGCAACCACACCCTCTATTTCACCGACACGGCAGGCTGCCCCTACTCCGATACTGTCACCATCATTCGCGACACCCTGCTTGACCACATGCAAGTATGGGCAGACAGTTACGAAATTTTCCTCTCCCAACATGTGGGTCTGCACGCCACTCCCCTCCCCGGAGCTGCCTACAGTTGGACAGATCCCTCAACGCTCATCAACCCCTATACCCCTAACCCTACTGCCACACCCCAAGATACCCTTACTCACTACGAATGTGCTGTGGTGGATAGCTTAGGATGCACCTGGCGGGGCAGTCTGTTCATCCATTGCACCGAAATCACTTGTGGTGAGCCCAATATATTCATACCCAATGCCTTCTCGCCCAACGACGACGGCATCAACGACCGACTCACCTTCCACGGCAAATGGGTGCTGGAATTTCACCTCTCTATCTATTCTCGCTGGGGCGAAAAAGTCTTCGAGACCCACGACATCAACGACAGCTGGGACGGTCGCTACAACGGCAACTGGTGCCAGCCTGGTGTATACACTTACTACTGTCGTATCCGTTGCGAAGCAGGATTCGATAACTTGCTGAAAGGAGACATAACACTCATACGATGAAGGACCAATTTGTCATAGCCTGCCTTGCCGACCTCACCATGCAGGATGAGGTAATCAGTCATGCAGCATTCCTTGCCCGCATGCTTCACAAAGGAATCATCCTCCTCTATGTCGAGGACAAACGATACGGCAACTTAACCACCAAGGAGGCAGAACAACCCATTGCCAACATAGAAGCAACCCTCACCGACCTCAAGCCCGCCCATGTCATCATGAAGGGGGCTCTCAAAGAAGTGGTCAACGCCCTCCCCACTCTGCTCAACGGGGTCGTTGCTGTGGTGGGCATCAACCCCAAGGCCAAGCGTGGCAGCCTCACCCATCCACGCACCGTGCTGCATCTTTTCAACGAGTGCAAGATAGCTTACCTCACCGTACAGCAGCGGCTACAAGACCCTCACAACTACGACCGCGTAGCATTTGGTGTTGACTTTCGCAAAGAGAGCAAAGACAAACTGGTGTGGGCAAGCTATTTTGCTCGCTTCAACCACAGCCAACTTAATATGCTGCATTTCTACTACAGCGACGAAGGCCTTCGCAAAAAATGGAGCAATAACGTCCTCTTCATGAACAAACTCTTTGCCAACTTAGGCGTTTCCTACACCGACCATGTCGTTAGTGGACATGCACTATTCCCCGAAACCATCATTTGCGACAGCGCGGCACAACAAGGCTGTGGACTCCTCATCAGCGTCACCACCGACACGCGCGACCTCGATGTTATCGAATGGGTAGCCGGTGTAGCCGAACATCGCACCATAAGCAACCTTGCCTGCCTTCCCGTCCTCTATATCAATCCCCGCAACGACATATACGTCCTCTGCGACTGACACTCACCCTCCATCGTTCCCATTTCTTTATTTCACTATCAGCCACTATTATTACTAAGGGCCCTCCAATTCACCTGATAATCCCCTACCTACTCCCTTCCCCCACGTCACCTTCCCTGTCAATATTATCCATAACAAATACTAATCTGCCATAAAACCTATTGACCGATTCGGGTAAAAAACTTTTCCCGAAACAAAAAAAGAACATATGGATATTTTTTTGTATTTTTGCAAAAAAATAGTAGTTCAAACTAATCCAAACTAATTAAGTTGCGCCCGACACACATCAGGGATAAAAAAATGAAAAAATTTTATATCATTCTTCTCGTAGCTTTCTCCTTCATGGCCACCAGCTGCATGCAAACCCACTATGTCCCAACCGCAGCCACCTTCAAGGCCGCCAACGACCAAATTTCCGCCAACCTCAACAAAGCTGGCTACCGCCTTTCCAACCAATCCTCCGTTGAGAAAAACGAATTGGTAGTGACCGACCAAACCTACAACACCCGCACCGGCTACAGCAACAAAATCGACAACAACTTCGTCAACTACGACAGCTACACCTTCACCGCTGCCAACGGCGAAACAGTTTCCTACTCCACCAAATACGGCTATAAAAAAAGCATCCATGGCGAACTCTACCTCAAAGAAATGAATGTCACCGAGTGTAAAGTCAGCAACCCCGACAAATACGCCGAGTATTGTGGCAACACCGGCAGCATCAGCCGCGAATTAGAGGCCTCACGCCGCAATGTTGAAGATCTGAACGTCTTCACCACTACCCTCCTTGCCTGCGGTGTAGTGATTGGTGCCGCTGTTGTTTTGGCCCTCCTATTCCCCGAAGCATAATTAAACCTATTTTCATAAACTATCATCGAAAACAAAAAACGGGCTCATCAGGCATTAACTGATGAGCCCGTTTTTTCATATTCTCAGTCTTTTGAGATTAAAACGGTGGGTTCAGGCAAAAGCCATCAAGCGATTCCAAGAAAACACAAAGTACGGCCAAATTGCGCCTCATTATTGTCATCTCCTCGCAATATTCTTGCAATATTCTCGCAATCCTCTCGTTCAAACAGAAAGAACTCCCCAAGCAATTCCTTGGTTTATAGAATGTACTAAAACAAAAAGAGACTTAGCCTCTTAGCATCTGCAGACAGCTATTCTTTTTGGGGGATTTCTATTAATCAAGAATTAGAGAATTGGCCTTTATATTGTACCGTGGAGAAGACTACTAAAAAAACTGCGAGGGACCAGAACGGTCCCCCGCTGCAATCAAAACCAATAAAAAAGCCAATTATTATTGACACTATTATGTACTGGAAATATCCTATTTATTGCAAGATAAAAACGAAAAAATTACCATCAACATACAACACTATCTATCAATCAGATACAATCCATGCAAGAATCACCAAGCAAGGAATGACTCCACACAAACGCCCACTTGGGGAACCAAAATTTGTCCACTACATCGGAGTATTAGCCTTTGTCGGAATAATGTCATCATAAAGTCGTGGGCAAAAAGCCAACACCTTGCTGTGGCAAAAGGTTGCATCCGTTTGCTTGCAGCAAGGTGATGGCTATTGTTGCAATGGTTTCCTTTGGCAATGAGTCTAGGAACAGCGCTTCAGCGTTTGATAACGCGTTGCAGGGTGACGAATGCGTCACCGTTGGCGGGTTGAAGGACAAGGCGCAACAAGTAGGTGCCGGCAGGGAGGGCTGAGAGGTCGAGTGAGAAAGAATCAGGGTGCGCGGGAGTGGTAATCTGCTTGACAAGGCGACCCTGATTGTCATAGACCTCGATTTGGCGGATGGGAATTCCGGCAACAGTGATGGGTCCTGCAGTGGGATTGGGGTAGACGCTGAGAAGCTGAGCTATGTCAACAGGGTCGATGCCTTGGGTAGTGTTGATGGTGAGGATGAGTGTGACGATGCTGTCGCAACCCTCAACAGTTTGTCCCTGGTAGGTGTATTGCCCGCTGGCAGTATAGGTGTTGCCTTGCCATGTGTAACTGTTATTGGCAGTCGCTATTAGGGTGTCGTAGACGCTATTGTTGAGGGTGAGATAGAGGGTGACTGTACTGTCGCAGCCATAGGAATTGACCGTTGAGAAATGCGCATCATTCGTTGAGGCAGTGTAGGTACTATCATGCCAAATGAATTGGTCGCAGGCGGTCTGATAGTCATCGGAGGTTGAGCTTTGGTGGAGGGTGAGATGGAGGGTGACCACACTGTCGCAGCCTTCTGAATTGTGAGTTATGAATTGCGTGTTGTAAGTCGAGGCTGTATAAGTGCTATCATGCCAGAAAAGGCTGTCGCAGGAGGTTTGATAGTCGATGGTGCTACTGCTTTGGTGGAGGGTGAGATGGAGGGTGACCACGCTATCGCATCCCTCCGAATTAGGCATTATTAATTGCGCATTGTGCGTCGATTCCGTATAGGTGCTATCGTGCCAAATGAGACTGTCGCAAGCTGTCAATACTTCGGCACCGGCACTGCTGTGGTTGACGGTGAGATGGAGGTTGACCAGGCTGTCACATCCGTTGCTTCCTGTGAGGGTGTGCACAGGTGTGTTGGTGGAGAATGTGTAAAATCCGCCATGCCAGGTAATGCTGTCGCACGCCACGAGGTTCTCAACCACAGTGTCGGGCTGGCTGATGCTGAGATGGAGGGTTACCACACTGTCGCAGCCAAGGGCATTGGTTGTGGTATAAGTAGGCGTAGTGGTGGAAGCGGTATAGGTATTGCCATGCCATACGAAACCTCCACATGCGGTTTGGCTATCGACGGCAGTACTGCTTGCAAGGAGGGAGAGGTGGAGAGTGACCACGCTGTCGCAGCCATTAACCGTGGTAGTGGTGTAGGTGGGTACAGTGGTGGAAGTGGTGTAGGTGCTACCGTGCCAACTGAGGCTGTCGCAAGCGGTCTGGTAGTCGGTGAAAGCAACGCTACTATGGAGGGTGAGGTGGAGGGTAACCACACTGTCGCAGCCATTATGGTTCTGCATGACGTAGGTTGGCTCACTAGTGGAGGTGGTGTAGGTGGTGCCGTGCCAGCGGAGGCTGTCGCAAGCAGTCTGGCTGTCAATTCCACTATTGCTGGCATTGACAATGAGGTGCAGCATAACCACACTGTCACAACCCTGGGCATTTTGCGTCACGTAGATAGGGGCATTGGTTGAGGCGGTATAGGTGTTACCATGCCAGGTATAGCTGTCGCATGCGTTAACAACCTGAATATTAGAGGTGCTATGGTGAATGGAGAGGTGGAGCGTGTCGACATTGATGCAGTTGTGACCCGGAAGGTTGTAATCGTAGGTGTAGGTGCCGGAGGTGGTGTAGAAGTTGCCATTCCACAAATAGGCATCGCAGGCAGCAACCGTATAGGCGGTGTTGGTGTGGTCGTTGAGGGTGAGGTGGAGCGTATCGGTGCTGGGGCATCCGGTGGCATTGGTGTAATGATATAGATAGGTTCCAGCCGAGTCGTAGGATGTGCCATGCCAGTCATAGTAGTCGCAGGCAGTGGCGGCATAAGAGTCGTGGTTGCTGCTGTTGACAGTAAGGTTGAGGAGCACCAGGCTGTCGCACCCCTCGGCATTGAGGGTGAGGAAAGAGGGTGTATTGGTACTGGAGGTGTAGGTAGTGCCGTGCCAAGTGAGACTGTCGCATGCGGTAAGGGCCTGAATGGCCATGGTGCTGTGATGCACTGTGAGGTGGAGGGTTACCACGCTGTCGCAGCCATCGGCATTGGTCTCGGTGTAGGTGGGTGTGGTGGTATTGACAATATAGGTATTGCCGTGCCAGATAAAGCGGTCGCAGGCAGTCTGGCTATCGATGCCCGTATTGCTATGGTTGACGGTGAGGTGGAGGGTGATCACGCTGTCGCAGCCGGCAGCGTTGGTCTCGGTGTGGGTGGGGGTGTTGGTGGAGGCGGTATAGGTAGTGCCGTGCCAGGTATAGGAGTCGCACACGGTGTGGGTCTCCGAGCCTGTGTTGCTATTGCGAATGGTGAGGTGTAGCGTGACCACGCTATCGCATCCAGCCGCATTCTGCTCGACAAAAGTGGGGGCCTGCGTGCTGACGTTGTAGGTGGTGCCATGCCATGTATAGGAGTCACAGGCACTTTGGGTCTCAATGCCGGCATTGCTGTAGTTGACCGTGAGGTAGAGGGTGTCGACATTGGTGCAGATGGAGCCGGGCTGATGGTGGTCATAGGTGTAGGTGCCGGAGGTGGTGTAGTTCTCGCCATTCCATCGATAACTGTTGCAAGCTGCAATACGATAAGAGGTGTCCTCATGGATGCTGATGGTGAGGTGGAGGGTATCGGTGCTGGCACAACCGTCGGTGTTTACATAGTGGTACTGATAGCTGCCCGAAGTGTTGTAGGTATTGCCGTGCCAGGTGTAGCGGTCGCAAGCCGACTGGTTGTAACTGTCATGGGTACTATTGTTGACGGTGAGGTGCAGCGTAACCAAGCTGTCACATCCAGCCTGGTTCTGCTCGGTGTAGGTGGGTGTATGGGTGGAAGAGGTGTAGGTGATTCCATGCCATACAAAATAGTCACAGGCAGTCTGGGTTTCTGTGCCCGTGTTGCTGCTACGGAGGGTGAGGTGGAGCGTCACGGTGCTGTCGCAACCCGCCGAGTTGAGCGTAGAGTATTGCGCATTGCTAGTCGAGGCCGTGTAGGTGCTGTCGTGCCAGGTGTATTGGTCGCAGGCCGTCTGCATATCAATGCCCGTGGTGCTATGGTTGAGGGTTAGGTGCAACGTCACCGTGCTGTCGCATCCCTTCGAATTGAGTGTTGCAAACTGGGCATTGTGGGTGGATGCCGTGTAGATGCTGTCGTGCCAGGTGTATTGGTCGCAAGCAGTGTGCGGGTCAATAGCCGTATTGCTGTAATTGACCACCAGATGGAGGGTGACAATGCTGTCGCAACCCACGGCATTTTGTTCGGTAAAGGTGGGCGTGACAGTCGAGGCCGTGTAGGTGGTGCCATGCCAGGTGTACTGGTCGCAGACCGTCTGCGAGTCGATGCCGGCAGAGCTGTGGAGGATGGACAAATGCAGCGTCACCACGCTGTCGCAGCCGGCCGAATTGAGCGTCAGGAATTGGGCGTCATGCGTTGAGGCCACATAAGTACTGTCGTGCCAGGTGTACTGGTCACAGGCCGTGTGCGCAATCAGGGCGCTGTTGCTGTGATTCACCGTCAGGTGCAGGAATGTAACGCTGTCGCAGCCCTGCGTGTTGGTGGTGGTGTAGGAGGGCGTATTGGTAGTGGCGGTGTAGGTGGAGTCATGCCAAGTGTAACTGTCGCAGGCCGTCTGCACGTCAAAACCGGCAGTGCTGTGGTTTATCGTCAGGTGCAAGGTCACCACGCTGTCGCAGCCTTCGGCATTCTGCTCGGTAAAGGTGGGCGTGGCTGTGGAGGCCGTGTAGGTGGCCCCATGCCACGTGTAGCTATTACAAGCCGTTTGGGTTTGAATGCCCGTGTTGCTATGATGGAGGGTGAGATGGAGGGTGACGGTGCTGTCGCAGCCATGCTGGTTCTGCTCAACAAAAGTGGGGGTACTCGTGGAGGAGGTGTAGGTGAGTCCGTGCCAGGTGTATTGGTCGCAAGCCGTCTGGTAGTCATCGCCCGTGTTGCTCTGATGAAGCGTCAGGTGCAAGGTCACCGTGCTGTCGCAGCCGGCATGGTTCTGCTCAACAAAGGTGGGCTCGGTGGTCGAAGCGGTGTAGGTGGTGCCATGCCACGTGTAGCTGTCGCAGGCCGTCTGCGTCTCAACACCCGTGTTGCTATTATGTATTGTCAGGTTGAGGCTGACGGTGCTGTCGCACCCTGCCGCATTGGTGGTTTGGTAGATGGGGGTGCTGGTCGAAGCGGTGTAGGTGGTGCCGTGCCAGGTGTAGCTGTCGCAGGCGGTCTGCACATCCACAGCCGTGGTGCTGTGGTGGATGGTCAGGTAGAGGGTGACGGAACTGTCACAACCCGCCGAGGAATGAATGTGGTAGGTGGGCGTGGTGCAAGAGGAGTCGTAGGTAACATCTTGCCAAGTGTAGGTGTCACAGGCGGTCTGATAGAGTTCGGTTTGCAAACTGTAGTTTATGGTCAGGTGGAGGGTGACGGTGCTGTCGCAGCCACTAGCGTTAGTAGTGGTGTAGGTGGGCGTTTGGGTCGAGGCGCCATAGGTGACTCCGTGCCAAGTATACTGGTCGCAGGAACGGATGGTTTCGATGGCCGTGTTGCTATGGTTGATGGTCAGGAAAAGCGTGTCGGTGTTGGTGCAGGTCGAGCCTTCCTGGGTGTGGTCGTAGGTATAGATGCCCGTGGTGCTATAGCTCTGCTCGTTCCATGTGTAAGAGTCGCAGGCGGTCACATAGAAAGAGGTGTCGTTGTGGTGGCTGATATTAAGGTGGAGCGTGTCGGTGCTGGCACAGCCAGAGGCATTGGTGTAGTGATATTGATAAACGCCCGAGGAGGTATAGGTGGTGCCATGCCAGGTGTATTGTTCGCAGGCATCCTGATTGTAGCTGTTATGGCTACTGCTGTTGAGAGTGAGATGCAGGGCGACGGTGCTGTCGCAGCCATGCTGGTTCTGCTCGGTGTGGGTGGGGGTGCTGGTCGAGGCGGTGTAGGTGATGCCGTGCCAGGTGTAGCTGTCGCAGGCCGTCTGGTCGTCGATGCCCGTGATGCTGTGGTGGAGGGTTAGGTGGAGCGTCACGGTGCTGTCGCAACCCGCCGAGTTGAGCGTTGAGTATTGCGCATTGCTAGTCGAGGCCGTGTAGGTGCTGTCGTGCCAGGTGTATTGGTCGCAGGCAGTTTGTACTACCGTAGCCGTGGTGCTGTGGTGGAGGGTCAAATGCAGGGAGACGGTGCTGTCGCAACCCGCCGCGTTGAGCGTGGCAAATTCGGCATTGGCAGTCGAGGCCGTGTAGGTGCTGTCATGCCAGATGAATTGGTCGCAAGCCGTCTGGGTTACGATGCTTGTGTTGCTGTGATGGATGGTCAGATGGAGCGTAGCCGTGCTGTCGCAGCCACTTTGGTTGAGGGTGGTGTAGGTGGGCGTATGGGTCGAGGCGGTGTAGGTGATTCCATGCCAGGCAAACGAGTCGCACACCGTTTGGGTCTCCACGCTGCTGTTGCTGTAATTGACCGTAAGGTGCAGGGCCACGGTGCTGTCGCAACCGCTAACGTTGGTAGTGGTATAGGTGGGCGTGTTGGTGGAAGCCATGTAGGTGTTGCCGTGCCACGTGTAGCTGTCGCAGGCCGTCTGGGTTTCAATGCCCGTGTTGCTATAGCTGATGGCCAGATGCAGCGTCACGGTGCTGTCGCAACCTGCCGCATTCTGCAGCGTATAGGTTGGCGTAGTGGTCGAGGCTGTATAGGTGATTCCGTGCCAGATATATTGGTCGCAGGCGGCCTGGGTCTCAATACCCGTCGTGCTGCCCAAGATGGTGAGATACAGCGTATCAACGTCAATGCAGGCAGCGCCCTCCTGTGTGTGGTCATAAGTATAGAGGCCAGTGGCTGTGTATACCTCCCCATTCCAGTCATAAAAGTCGCATGATGTCACATGCTGTGTGCTATAGTCATGAGCACTGATGGTCAGATGCAGGGTGTCGGTGCTGGCACACCCAGCGTCGTTAGTATAGTCATACAGATAGGTGCCTGTTGTCGAATAGTCGGTCCCATGCCAGAAATACTGTTCACAAGCATTTTGCAAAAAACTGTCGTGGGTGCTGTTGCTGACAGTCAGGTGTAGCGTAACCAGGCTGTCGCAGCCTACCGAGTTGAGCGTTGTATATTGCGCACCCATCGTCGAGGTCGTAAAGGTACTGTCATGCCATGTATAGCTGTCGCAGGCAGCTACGGTTTCAATACCCGCACTACTATGGTGAATCATAAGCTGAAGGGTTGTGACACTGTCACACCCCAGATGATTCATCTCAGCAAAAACAGGCTCATGGGTGGATGCGGTGTACGTACTGTCATGCCAAGTGTATTGGTCACAGGCCGTGACACTCTCCGTGCCCATGCTGCTGTTATTGATAGTGAGGTTGAGCGTGACCACGCTGTCGCAACCAACCTGGTTCTGCTCTGAAAAAGTTGGTTCATTGGTGGATGTGGTGTACGTACTGTCATGCCATGTATAGCTGTCGCATGCGGTTATATTCTCGGTGCCCTTGCTGCTGCTATTGATAGTGAGGTGGAGCGTAACCACGCTGTCGCAACCTACCTGGTTCTGCTCCAAGAAAGTTGGTTCATTCGTCGAGGCGGTATAGGTGCTGTCATGCCAGATGTAGCTGTCGCAAGCGGTTATGTTCTCTGTGCCCGTGCTGCTGCTGTTGATAGTGAGGTGTAGGGTGACCACGCTGTCGCAGCCGACTTGATTCTGCTCCAAGAAAGTTGGTTCATTCGTTGAGGCAGTATAGGTGCTGTCATGCCAAGTATAGCTATCGCATGCAGTTATATTCTCGTTGCCAGTACTGCTGCTGTTGATAGTGAGGTGGAGCGTAACGACGCTGTCGCAGCCGACGGCATTGGTAGTAGTGAATGTCGATTCGGTAGTGCTTGAGGTGTAACTGTTGCCGTGCCACACAAGGCTGTCGCATGCGGTCAACGTCACTGTTCCCGTAGTACTATTGTTTATCACCAGATACAGTGTGTCCACCTGCGTGCAGACACTGGTGCTGTCGGATTTGTCGTAGAAATAGGTGCCGCTGGCTGCGTAAGTCTGACCATTCCATTGGAAACTGTCACATGCCACCTCATGATAGGCTGCCGAAGCATTGCTATTGATGGTCAGATGGAGGGTGTCGGTGCTGGCACAACCGGCATCGTTAGTGTATTCGTAGGTGTATTCCCCACTGGTAGCATAGGTAACACCGTGCCATTCAAGACTGTCACATGCCGTCTGATTGACTACCGCATGACTTCCATTATTGATTGTCAGGTGGAGTGTGACGATGCTGTCGCAGCCAGCCGCATTGGAAATGGTGAATGTTGGTTCATTCGTTGAAGCAGTATAGGTACTGTCATGCCAAGTGTAATTGTCGCATGAGGTAATAATCTCAGTGCCAGTAGTGCTATTGTTTATTGTGAGGTGGAGGGTGTCGGTGCTGGCACATCCATCCGAATTCACATAATCAAACTGATAAACACCACTATCCGTATATGTGCTGTCATGCCAAAGAAAACTCTCACAAGCCACCTCTGTCAAACTCTCATGACTACCATAATTGACCGTCAAATGCAACGTCACCACGCTATCGCAAAACCACCTGTCCCAAGTGGCATAGGTCGCTGAGTCCGTGCTAGCCGTATAGACACTATCGTGCCAAGGATAGTTGTCGCAAGCCGTGACAAGCACATTGGTCGCATTAAACTCACGAAAGGCCATCGTCAAAATAGCAACCGTCTGACGCTCAGCCAGCGTGTCGTAATAATCCACAACATAAGTGCCCTCCGTAGCAATGACCGTATCATAAAAGGCCCATATCGCCCCGTCACAAAGCAATGTGTCCACCCTTACGGTATCCACCTCTGTGCCAACGCTCATACCTCGGTCTTCAATCGTCGTCCTCATCAACACTTCTGCTCCTTCTGCCTGGACAGAAAAAGCTATCAGCAACACCAACAACAAACTGCACGATGTTAATATTTTCTTCATAAATATATATTTTCTTATAAAAATATCAAATAAACCTAATACACTGACTATCTAATTCTCAGCGCATTAAAACATCTCCTACCGTCGAGCAACGCATTCGGTAGAGTTAACAAAGATACTAAAAAAACGACAATAAAAAGACTTTTTGCCTTTGCTTGACCAACAAACGGGCTCTTCCCCCAGAAAAAGATTACCCAGACTACGCCAATTCCTCGTCCGAGATCAGAACATCAAACTTGTTGCCAAGAACCAATGCCCAGAGTATTCCACCACCGATAAACGGTTCATTGCCACACGATAACCCAACTCGAATGAAAAGACTCGGAACAAGTCAAGGCCGGCACCCGCCACAATCGAATAATAGTCTTTCACAAAGGAGATGTTTCCTTGGGTCAACAAGAAATCAACCTGAGGGCCAACGAACCCTTTAAGAGCAAAGATCGTCGCAGGTGCCCATCGAACCCCCACATACAGAGGCACCCACATATAACTACCCGTCCGATTAGACAAACAATAGCTAAATTGGTCCCAAAACTTATCACTACCCTCAGCAGCAGCTTCCCAATTGGAATAGAGCCCGAAAAGGGCTTCTGTTTGCAAATAAAATGTACGCCCTAATGGAATACGCAACGAGGGTCCGAAGGTACTTTTTCTTATGATGTCTACATAGCCAGAATTCTGATAATCGGATTGAAGATTCCGAACCATCTGCGGACTTTCGGCATTATAGTAGTATTTAATACCAAAGCGGGCATGGTCTTTCTTGTTCTTGTATTTTTTCTTGGGAGCCAGCATTCCATTCTCAAAATGAGTTGTTTTAATAGTGTCCATAATAGGTTTCTGTTGATTATGTGCAGGTACATTCTGCGCACACACCCAACCTGATGTCACTAACAGAACAAAAAGTAAAAGGTACGTTTTCATTTTCATAGGTAGAGCTGTAATCATTAATAATTTTTATCCTAACGCGTATTAACCATTTTTATTGTTTAGCAGACAGGATAATTGTTCTTTTGATTTTTATTTGATGAAAAAACGTAAACTTTTTATATATATTTGGTTTAATTATGTATCTTTGCAAAATTGCGCAAAGGAAGTATTTACATTTCTGTCAAAATATAAGACGTTAAGAATCAACTATTATCACCAATCATGAAGCAATTGAGGAGTATACTACATTCTGCTTATTTGTTATCTGTGTTATTCTGCGGCATGCATTCGACCTGTGCCTATGCCCAATCCAACAACACTGATGCAACAAAATCCAGTACCTCAAGTCCATGCCTATCAATAGACATTTTGCAAACTTTGGTACACATGCCTATAACTGATGTTTTCGACGTACTGGCCGAATATAACTACACTATAGGTTCTGTTACAGACACTGTTGTCGACACCGTTGAGAGTTTTCCACTCACCTATCAACGGACAGCATTTTATAGCCACACCACAACGGTCGTCCCCTCGCACGATCCTTCGCGAAACCCCACCTATGTCCCTACTCACGCATCCTTGGTGCTGATGGAATCGCTGGACGGGCTTAGCAATTACGTCATTCACACCATCGAACCCAAAGGTTCCTGCAATCCCTTACAGGAGTTGGCCCAACACAACTATGTCCTCAACAAAGAACGCTCTTCTTTCCAAGGTTCGGTGCTTTACGAGGGTGCTATCGAACAATTTGAGATTGTGTTGAATGAGGACTCAAACATTTGGATGAGCTGTTTGTATATAGGAGAACTAAATCAATTCATCGAACAAAAGAAAGCTGCCGCTAACACTATAATTAATCACACTATAGCTGTTGCTCGAGACCTCTGTTCCAATCTATACTTCGACAGTGCCTTTGCCACAATTGACACCATGTTTGGCTATTACAAGCCATTGGATGATACTTTGCGCCACTGCCAAAAGTACATTTATGACCAACGCAATAGGTATTATTCCGCCAGGATGAATCAGGCCATCGAGGGTGTGAACTACACATTGGCATCAGAGCTTTGCGATACGCTGCTCTCCTTCAACCCTACCAATGCCGACGAAATCAAGAAAACCCGTGACCTACTGAACGCACAACTACAACATTCAGTGTCCTCTTTCAGGAGTTTTTGTCCTGAAATTTACGACTCTATCCGTTTAAAATTGCAACAAATTTTTAACCAAGAAATACGTGAACATCTGGATTTTGAACCGCAGGAGTTAAAAGTTAATTTCACATTCAGAACCAACAAAGAGAATGAATCTAGAGGTCGGTTTGACCTGACACACAAGTCGGCCAACAACAAAACCGCCAAAGAAGTCATTCGACGCAATTTCTACCTGAATGAGAAAATAGACAGTTTGGCCAAATTACCCTTAATTAAACCCATACGAGAGAATAACATTTTCATCATCACCGAAGATGAGATAAACACATCTGCCTTATGGAACTACTCTACCCTGACCATTAAGGGGAACAAGCAGCAAGACAGCTCATTGCTCAGCCGATTCATCGACACCATTGAGAACTACTATTTCCAGACAACCATCACTTCCAAGAAAGAACTCAACGAGGACGGCACTTACAAGGTCAAAACAGTGCGTCGACTCCCCACAAAGCGTATTTACACTTTTGGTATCACCCAAAAAGAAGCCAACAACCAAACTTTTTCGGACATATACCTTGTTGACTTCCAAACAGCCTTAGGCGATTCTTGGCTACCCTCACTACTGGTTCCAGGCCTAGGCACATACAAACAAGAAGCCCGATATGACGTTGCCTCGCGCGCGATTCCCTTCTACCTCTTCGGGGGCATCGGCATTGCCGGCTTATGGTGGGAACATCATTGTAAAGTGAACAACATTCCACGTACGTCACCCTCCGACAACGACGGCCTCTTCGTCTATTGGAAGAATTCAGGCTACATCATTGGTGGAGTTAGCTTGTTTATAGCAGGTTCGATTTATATTACCGACATCGTAGGAGGCATCAAAAACAGCATCAATAATGCCAAACGCACCAAAGTGCTACGCAAAAGGCTGAAGGAAAGTGCCATTGTTCTTCAGACACAAGATGTCATCTTACAATAAAACTACTTATGAAACGCCCTATTTTCATCAGCTACTCATCCAAAGATGCCAAAATAGCATTTCATTTGGTTGACTACCTTGAGACCCATGGCATTGAATGCTGGATCGCCCCACGCAATATTGCCAGCGGTCACGACTATACCGATACCATTGATGAGGCTATCAAGTCGTGCAATGGATTCATACTTATTGTATCTAATCACTCAGTTCAATCTGTGTGGGTGAAAAAGGAGCTCACCCTTGGCATCAGTCACCAAAAGAATATCATCCCTTTCAAGATTACCAATATCGAAATCAACGGTGGCATTAATTTCATGCTCAACAACTTACAATGGATTGATGCCACGAGCCACCCATCAGAGAAGTTTCCAGAGGTAGTGGATGGTTTAAGGCGGTATGACTCCACTATTGTTGATTCCAGAACCACAGTACAAACTTCAACCGAAGATAGGACCGCAAAAAAACATTCCTCAAAGGAAAGCCTCGCAAAAAAAATACTACTTTACGGTGGCATTGCAACAGTATTGGTAATTGCTCTACTATTGGTCCTACACCCCTGGAGGAATGAGGTGACCGAGACTCTCACTGCTGACAGCATACCGGCCGTTATCGATAGCGCCTCAACGCCAAAACAGATGGCCCCCACTACCAATGAAATCATAAAACCAACTGATAGTGAGACTGACCGGCAAGTTGATAAGGCAAAAGCCAATAAGGAAAGGCTTGAAAAGGAAAAAGCCGAACAAGAAAGATTAGACAAAGAACGGGCTGAACAAGAGAGAATTGCAAAAGAAAAAGCCGAAGCCGAAAAAACTGCTGCCGAAAAAGCTGCTGCCGAAAAGGCAAAAGAGGCTGAATCCAGTTCCACCCAAACCAAAATAAACTCCAAAGCTGCTGCAGCTCATAAAAAATACACCAAAGCCCTGAGCCTATTCAATGCCGGACGATACAAGGAAGCACTAACCTTATTTGAAGAGCTCAAGGTTGAAGGCTCCACAGAGTCGGGGCTTGACTCTTACATCAACTCTTGTAGAGAAAGAACAAAATAATAATTCACTTTTATGAGAGAAGGTAGGAAGAGTCATGCCAGACTTTTCCTCTAGTATCTCGAAAATATTGACTTATACAATGGACAAACTCAGTTACGCATTAGGCCTGAATATCGGCCACCAACTTAAAGAGATGGGTATGAATGGCAAACTCTCTGCCCAGGATTTCGCTGCTGCTGTTGACGACATCCTTAACGGAAAACCCGCCCAGATATCAGAAGGCGAGGCCGGAGACCTGCTCAGCGCTTTCTTTACAGATTTGGAAAAGAAACAGCAGGCTGCTGCTGCAGAAGCAGGGAAAGTGGCCAAAGCAGAGGGTGAGAACTTCCTCAAGGAAAACGCCAAACGTCAGGGCGTGACAACCCTGCCCAGTGGCTTGCAATACGAGGTGCTCAACGAAGGCAACGGGAAAAGCCCCAAGGCCACCGATGTGGTTCGCTGCCATTACCACGGAACACTTATTGACGGCACTGTCTTCGACAGTTCGTATCAACGCAACCAGCCCGCCGACTTCGGTCTCAACCAGGTAATTGCCGGCTGGACAGAGGGTGTCCAACTGATGAAGGAAGGAGCCAAATACCGTTTCTACATCCCCTACCATCTTGCCTATGGTGAACGGGGCGCCGGCAGCTCTATCCCACCCTATGCAGCTCTCATTTTCGACGTAGAGCTGCTGGCTGTTCTCTAACAATCAATCCGGATGGATAAGAAAAGGCCGGGCAGGACTTTACCCTCGGCCTTTTTCTTTGTTTCGATAGAAATAATATTGCTTGATGCATTTCGACTTTTTTGATTTCCAGCACACCCTTTCTGACGAAGAACGGCAACTGTTGCTGCGCGACACCTATGAACATATCCTGAAAAAGGTATCTGAAGGTTCTGGACGCAATGTCAATAAGATACTTAAATACCTACGCGAATCTGACTTTTACGCTATCCCCTGCCGGCATCATGCCTTTGTGGGTGGCAATGCATGGCACCAACTGGAAACGCTCGTCTACGCCTATGGGGAGGAGGTCGGGCAAAGCTGCGATAACTTCGACCTCTCCACCACATTCAGCACATGGAGGCCGCAATGGCAAGCGCTGATGCCGATAAGTGTGGTTGTTGCATCGCTGCTGCACGACGTAGGCAACACGCATCACGCGAAGCTGAGATTCCCTGACCGAGTGATGCGTAGGCACGGCCGCAAGTCCACCTATGTTTTGAAAGATTTCCTCCATTTCGAGCTGATGTTCGACGAGAACATGACTATCGTCCACCATCAGCATAAGACGGAACAGTCTCTTCGAGATGAGACACCCGACGAGGAGACCTTCAGAATGATTTGGGAGATGCCGCTCTATCACCAGTTGCGATGCTGCGATACACTCAGTATCCTCGCCCCCATGACAGAAGACAAACTCATGAAAAGTCTAGAGGCAATAGAGGAACATCTTCTGCCACCTGACTATGGCTCTTTGTACAACTAAAGCGTGTATTGAGTGTCATGCAGGCATGAATAGGGTTTGCAGGGATTTTATTATAAGGTGGGTTCTATAAATTGCTTTCAATCGATTTTAAAGAATAAACTGTAAACTTTCAACTGTCATTGTTGATGCATTGTGTCCCTATTACGGGGGGGGGGGCATCTGGTTGCCGAGTCCGTAGATACCCGACTGTTATTTGTCATTAAGGCTTTTTTCGAATGCTGATCTTAAGAATGACGGTCGTGGTAGATGGGGATGACATGGCTTTGGCTCGGTCTTGAGAATTTATTCTCGGATGCTCGCTTTGCGCCATGGCCGAATAGGCCGAACGGGGCTTATGGCTCCATAGCAACCACAGTGAATGTTTTCTCCGCCCGGCTATCACAACCATCCAGTGGATGGTTGCTTCGCTTTGGGGGGATTGGATGTTAGAAAAGGCCCCTTGCCGTGGGGCGAGGGGCCTTTATTGTTATTGTTGCCGGTAGGACCGGAAAAAGGATGTCTTTATTTGCTGGCGTTGGCACGCTCGGTAAATTCCTTGGCAGAGACTTTCTCGACTTGGGGGTTGAGCTGCTCTTTGAAGAAAGCGAAGGTGTTGTCGACATAGAGCTTGTCGACAATCTGCTGGACGTTCTTGCGGTCTTGGGCAATGGTGCGGGCGGATTGCTCGAGACGTTCGTCCTGCTGCTTCTCGTCCTCACCTTCCTTGAGGGTGTCGGACTGGCGGAGGATACCCTTGACGTAGTCGACAATGTCGTTCTGGGTGGGTTCGATGTTCTTGATCTTGTTAAGAGCGCCGTCGACAAACTCCCACTTGAGAGAGGGGAGATATTTATCGGCCCAGTCTTGCTCAATGCTCTCGGCAGTGAGGCCTTTGTCACCACGAGAGAGAATCCAACGTTTGAGGAAGGCCTCGGGGATGGGGGCATTGAAATTGTCGATGAGCTGCTTGCGGACCTGATTGACAAAGAGAATCTGGCACTGCTCGTCGTTGGCCTTTTCGATTTGGGCAGAGAGGGCTTTGCGGAACTGGTCAACATCGTTGATGTCCTGGCCGGGGAAGACCTGCTGGAAGAGCTCCTTGTCGAGCTGGGCAGGGGTGATGTGGGAGCTGCCGCTGATGGTGAACTCGACATCGGACTTGAATTTCTTGGCAATGGCATTTTCGATGCGGAAATTCTTCTCGATGAGGGTGGGGGTAAAGGCTTTAGCCACGTTGAAGACGACCTTTTCCTCGGCTTTCTTGCCATAGAAGAGTGAGGCGACCTCAGGGTCCTTCATGTCGCTGAGGGGGAAGGAAACGAAAGAATTGATTCCGCCTTCTTTCTCATGACCTTCTTTGTCGAGCTCGACGGCTTTGCCATAGACATAGTCGCCTTCGCCCACGACCTCGGGGGTTTCGAATTTGCCGAAACGCTGCTGGATGTCTTCAACCTGGGTGTCAACATCCTTGGCAGTGAGCTTGATGGAACAGAGCTTGGCGTCGACCTTGCTCCAGTCAATATCGAACTGAGGAGCCAGAGCGGCATCGAAATAGAAGGTGAAGTCGGTGTTGTTGGCAAAGTCCACCTGACCGGTCTTCTCATCGTTGGAAAGCGGGGAGCCGACAATCTGGAGTTTCTCATCGTCGATGTATTTGTAGAGAGACTCACTTAGGAGGTCTTGGACAGCATCGGCAACGACGGCAGGCTTGTACATACGCTGAATCAGACCCATGGGAGCCATGCCCTTGCGGAAACCGGGGAGGGTGGCTTTGTGTTGGTATTCTTTCAGTTGCTTGGACACCTTTTCGGCATAGTCGTTTTGTGCGATCTCAATCTTAATACAAAGGTCCAAATCTCCTAAATTTTCTCTTGAAATATTCATTTTTTTAATCTAATTTGTTGATTTATTGTTAGTTTATTATTTCAAATTGAATTGCAAAATTACAAATATTTTTTGATATATATATATTATTGACAAAGATTTTTCGCCAGAGCGGTATTAAACACTAAATTACAACCCATTACGCCACCTTTGAGATGGGTTCTATTTATCAAGAATTTGAGAAAGGTTGGTTCTATTAATTCATTTTGAGAGCGCGTGTCTCTGGCACGCTGAGCTATATCTACTTGATATACCCCGCACATAAAAAGAGGTTGCTCCCATTCGGTCGCGACCCCTTTTTATGCGGGGTTTCTTCGAGACGTTGCTACATCTCGGCATAGAAAGTGGAACTTTCTATGCGCTCGACTTCCGCAACGTTATTGAGAGTTTGCCTCTTCGAGGCAATTAATATAAGTCACCTTAATTCATTTGAATTTGATAAGAATTAGGGACTTTCATTGCAGGCAATGAGTAGAAACCCCTTTAAGACGAAGGGCTGCGAAGGAGGCAGTTTTTACTTGGAGAAGCTGCCATAGAAACCAACGCCGAGTTTTTTGAGCTGGGAGGGCAGGTAGTCTCCACGTCCGTTGGAGTCGCAGGGTACCTGCACCCGGATGTGGGTGCGACGTGAGCCGAAGATGCCCACACCACCCTGGACGTTAGTGTAGGCCTGGTAGTCCTGACCCGGGACGACATGGGAGGCCTGCGAGGAGATGTAGGCGTTGAGGTCCTCGTTGCAGACATAGATGATGATGTCGACGTGGTTGACGTTGAAAAGCGAGTCGGTGTTATCGGCCAGCTCTTGCTTGATGGCAGAGAGGAAGGAGGACTGGGTGATGGACTTGGATGAGAGCATGTTGTAGTTGTACTGGTTCTTCTCGGTCTTGCCCGGTATCTCGATGCTGAGGGTGTCGCCATTTTTGCGATAATAGAAGACCACGGAGGGCTGGTAGAGACGGCCCCGAGGGAGGGTGTTCCACCTAATTTCGTTCTGGGTGTTGACAGGTATGAAGCCGAAATGACGGCCCCGGACGGCATTGGGGAGGGTTACGACGGGCTCGACGGTGTCGTGGCTGACGATGTTGGGAGGGAGGGTGCCCACGAGGGTTGTTCGGGCAGATGCCAGCGTGTCGCCCGAAGCGGCACGGACTACCAACAGCTCGAAGACACAGGAGGAGTCAGCCAACAGTCGGCCTGCCCCAGGAACACAATAGTACATGGGTTGCAGCCCCGAAGCGAAATTGCCGTCGGGTTTGCCCGGCACCTCGGTGTAGGACATCTGCCAGCGGTCGACCAACTGGTTGGTGGCTGTGATGCTATGGTCGGACTGGTTGAGGATGCCCCGCCAGGCGAGGAGGTGGACTTGAATATCGCCCTGCAGGTAGTTGATGGAGTCGGCTATGGTGGCGTAGTTGTAAAGATTGTCCTGGCCTAGATAGCAACGTTGCACGCGAGCCCAGACGGTGTCCTCCTGAAGGTCGAGGACGCAGTAGACATTGGGCACATCGCGCCACGGGGCATTGGGACTGAACTCTACCTTGCAAGAACAAACGAGGGAGGCAAGTATAGAAAGGAATAAAAGGCGATATTTCATTGCTTAGGCTGGTATTATTTGACAATTGTTTCGTGGATTTCTATCTCATCCATCATGACCCATGGTTTGAGACCCTTGGCATGATGCCATTGGGGAATGTGGGCGATGGGTTTGGCCAATAGGCGCACGAAGCGCACCTGGGAGCGATTGACGGGGATGGTGAGCGAGAGCAGCTGGCTGGTGTTCATGGCCTCCTGGGTGGCATCGTAGGTGATGGTGGCAGGCATATAGTCGGTGTACTCTTTGCCGTCGGCTGAGACTGCCACCATGACCTGGCTGGGGGCAAAGACCCAGGCATCGGGTACATGGGCAAATCGGAGGGTGACACTGTGGATGTCGACAGCCTTGCCCAACTGCAAATCGACCTGCACATCGTGGCCAGAGAATCCCAGCCAACCGCGACTGAGGTCGTTGACATCGCCCAACTCATCGTCGATGAGGGCTCGAGAAGCATTCTTATTGTAGGGTGTGTTGGGATTGTGAGCAAAGGTGCACGAGGTGACATAATCGAAAGAGAACTGCTGGGTGGCGACGAAGGAGGGGGCTTCGCCTTGCTTGTAGGCACGTGCCTTGACCACGACGCTGCTCTGCACGGTGAAGGGTTTGGTGTAAAGCTGGGACTGCTCAGTAGGGACGGTACCGTCGAGGGTGTAGCGGATTTGGCTCTTGGGGGTGGGACAGCTGATGGCTATCTGCATGGGGCCGTCGAAACGATCGCGGCTCTTGCTGATGACGGGGAGTTCTACGATGTTGGAGACCACCTTGGGATAAACAATGCGGCTGAAGTCCTGGGCATTGTATTCGGTGCAATCGAAGGGTCGTAGGTGGACGGTGAAAAGATATTTGTGGTCTTTGACCAGGTCGCGCTCGGTGAGGCAGAGGCCAGCGGAGGCACTACCCACCCCGGTCATGCGATAGTCGACATGGAGGTTCCAGTAGTCGAGCGGAGCCGACTGGACACCCTGAGCACGCTGAAGCAACAACTCATCGTCGTAGTTGGCAATGGAGAAATTGAAGAGCGTGTCGATAATATCAATGTATAGTCCTACCTGCTCATTGAGGAAAGCGGCCCAACGGGTTTGAGCATAGTTGCCGCCATGCTCGGCAGGATGATAGTCATAACTCAGTTCGCCTATAGGCAGTGACTGCTGGGCAACCAGGGCAGCCGCTTGCCGGTCGATATAACTTTCAGTGTTGAGGCCCAACCATTCGGCAGTGGTGAGGGAGGGACTCAGCCCCATTTGCATACCCATCCTGGCAACAGACTTGATTTGGTCGGAGACGGTGATGTCGTTGTTGATAAGCACGTCGCCTGACGATAGGATGAGATAGGCCTGACGCACGTCGAAGAGAACGCCATAGCGGTCGGAACTATAGCGGAACATAACATCCAAACCAACAGTAAAGGGGTCGACCTGACGGCAATTGGTGGCCACCACCTCGGCATGCATCTTGCCCAACTCGTAGCGTGACCACTGTTTGACACCATTGGGGTCGGACAAATCATTAGGCGACGGGGCGCGCATGAAGTTGAGCCTGGGCGACTGCTGCAACAACTCAGTTGCCCGATAATTGAGGGAGGTGATCAGGCCAGTGCTATCATTGAATATGAGTGAGAAATTATTGTTGCTTATCTTGATCTGATGGACAGAGTCTTTTTCGATTTGGAAAGGGGTGCCAGAGGTATTGACATATTCCTGTCTGGGCATATTGACTGAAGGCAGGGCAAACTGTTGTACAGAGAGCACTGTGTTTTTGGGTACAGCGGAGGTGTTGCCACGCTGACGCAGGGTGAACCGAATGAACAGTTCCTCGCCTGCATAGAGAAGGAGTTTGGGAACTTTGAGCTTGAACTCTTTGCTCTCGCCCGGCTTGAGGGCCATGGCCACATCGCCTGAAACGACATTGGGTTTGAGGTTGGAGCAGATGACATATTCCAGCCGATAGTCGGCCAAAGGACGGAAATCGCTGAGATTGGTGATGACAAATTCAGCAGCATCGGGGCTGGTGGAAACCATCTGCACATCGATGGGACGGTAGAGCTGCTTGAGTTCAAGAAGATAGGGTTTGGTGGATATTTCATTCCAATCCAACAAGTTGAAGAAACCACCTTGCACCTGGGCATGGTCGAGCACACGCTGCCAGAGAAGCTGTATGCCACCGAAATTATTGCCTAAAGCGCTACCAAAGGAACCCATGACTAAGGCACGTTCGTGATTTTTGGATAGGTACTGGCTCAAGAGGTCGGTGGTGGCATTTAAAGGGGTAATGAGGTCGGTGTTGTCGCTATATTGGGCACCTGCATAAAGGATGGGACGACGGCTGTCGAGTTGTTTGAGGGTATGATAAGCCGCCTGCATACAGACACCGTTGTCGGGACTGTCGCCCAACGACCAGGCTATGATGCTGGGATGGTTTTTGAACTGACCGTAAAGGTCGCGCATGCGGTTGGAGAAGAGGTCGCTATATTCATTGTCAGCTGCAACGGCATGACCCATGGCGGAGGCTGGAAAGAGATTGGCATCGCACACCACATAGAAACCCAACTCATCGCATAGCTCGTAGAATTTTTCAGGGGCAGGACTGCAGGCTACTGTACGGATGGCATTGATGTTGTTGACTTTCATCTGAGCCATCGTGTTACGGAGTGCCTTGAGCTGCTGGGGTGTGTCCAAAGGGCCCACATGGAGGGTTACTCCCTTTAGGGTAATTCTTTTATCATTGACCACCAGCGTATTGCGCTGACCAAGAGAGCGGAAGCCAAAGCGGGTGCCAACAATATCCTGCAATTGCATCTTGTCGTCATAGAGCCGGATGACTGCGGTGTAGAGTCTTGGTAGCTCAGCATTCCATGGCAGGACATTGGGAATGGTGGAGGAAATGGTTTGAGTATTTTCACTGCGCTTGTCGAAGAAGCACCACTTGCCAATTTTGTCGACCTTGTGACCCCGAGCATCCCAAATCTCCACTTCGTAGTAGCATTTGCCCTTCTTGCGATAATTGTAGAGATCGGCCTCGATGGTATAGGTGCCTTGCGAGGTCTGAGCGTCATATTCGGCCAGGATGGTATAGTCCTGTATATTCTGCAACGGCTTGAGCAGCAACGCACAGCTCTTGACCTCGGGGAGGGTATTGCCAGCAGGACGGCTTTCCAACAAGGACCCATCATCCTCACCCACTTTGCGCACCGACAGTTGGGAGATGCGCCCCAGACGCATCTGCTGGCTGATGTCGAACTCGGTGACCACTCCGCTGTTGTGGCTAACGCCAATCAACTGCTCGCCAATGAAGAGCCCGTAGCCAGGAGCCGCCTGCATACGAAAGAAGATGCGGTAGGATTTCCATTCTTTGGGAAAATCATAATCCTGAGTAAGCACGGGGCTGCCATCGACTATACTCCGCTGCCAATCTTGGTCGAGCTGGAGGATATAGGGGGAGTGGTCGTAACGAAGATGCTCAATGTCATTTTCGTCGTCGTATGACACCACGTTGGCACGAGAAGCCATGCGCAAGTGGTCAATGCCCTCCAACTGCTGTGCCTGAAGCATATTGAGGCACAGCAGTAAGAAAAGGGGCAGTGAAAGTCTCTTCATGTTTGTTAGAAGTTGAAGCCTACGCCAACTTTGAAGTTGTGCATAGTGACAGGCTGGGTGGTTTCGAGTTGACCATCGGCATAGAGGCCTACCTTGCGAAGGGCTATCAGTTGGTAACCCACAAAGGCACTCACACCCATCTTGCGGTTGAAGGCATAACGTCCGCCAATATTAAGGCCAAAAGTGGGACCACCGGCCTCAATCTTAGTGTAGGCGGCACCACTTCCGTAGAATCCCAGCGGGATGGAATAGCCCACATAAACCGAGGTGAAAGGAGTGAGCTGGTTGCGGAGGTAGTGGCTGCGCACTTCCAAGAAGACAGGCAGTTGGGTGAGCCCACCCACAACATCCTTCATAAACTCGACACCGAGCCCGATGCCGGACTCCTTGCGGATCTGCCATCCGCAAATGGCATAGATGCTGTGGAAGGTAGCCTTGGTATCATACTGCAGGGTGGAGCCTTGGTCGAGATCGAAATGAACAGGGTTGATGTTGGAGGAGAACGAATAACCTGCCACACCATACATGCGATGCCACTTAAACTCGACGTGCTTTTGGGCCTGGACTGCCGTGAGGCTGACAACTGCTACCAATAAAAAGACTATTTTTTTCATTTTTTCGTGGTTTGTGAGGTATTACTACTTCATTTCCTTCAAGTCAGGGTCGATGATGAGGGTGGCCTCGGTAGCTGCCTGCACCTGCTCGACGGTGAACTCAGGATTGATTTCCTTCAGGACGATACCCTTGGGAGTGATTTCCATGACACCCATCTCGGTGATGATCATGTTCACCTGACCCTTAGCAGTAAGAGGCAGGGTGCATTTCTTAAGAATCTTGGGGTTGCCCTTGGCGGTGTGTTCCATGGCCAGGATAACCTTCTTGGCACCGACAAGCAAGTCCATGGCGCCACCCATGCCAGGGGTCTTCTTGCCAGGAATCATCCAGTTGGCCAAGTCGCCCTGCTCATCAACCTGCATGGCACCGAGCACAGAGACATTCACGTGACCACCACGGATGATGCCAAAAGAAGTGGCACTGTCGAAAGTGCTGGAACCAGGAGTGTAGGTGATGAAACCGCCACCAGCGTTGATCAGCCAAGGGTCCTCCTTGCCCTCCTCGGGGGTGGGGCCCATTCCAAGCATACCATTCTCGGACTGGAGGACGACATGCACATCTGCTGGGAGGAAATTGGGAATCAAGGTAGGCAGACCAATACCAAGATTGACGACATCACCGTCTTTGAGCTCTTTGGCAGCACGACGGGCGATAAAGGGTTTAATTTCGCTTTTTTCCATAGTTATTATTTATTATAATGTTTTACATTAATTCTCCATAGAGAGTGGCATCTGGGCAGAAAGCCCCGAAAAGGACTTAGAGTCCAAAGTTCTGCACGCCACGCTTCACCATCTCCTCGGCTATGTAGGAGGCCTCGTCGTCGGCAAAGGTGTTCATGCCAAAACCAGCATCGTAGCCCAACTCTTTGGCCAACTCATGGCTGATGCGGGGACCACCACAGATGAGGATGATTTTGTCGCGCAGGCCTTCGGCTTCGAGCATCTCAACCAGCTCGGTGAGATTCTTGATGTGGACATCCTTCTGGGTGACAGTTTGGCTGACAATGAGGGCATCGGCATGGAGTTCAATGCCTTTTGCAATAAAATCCTCATTGGGGACCTGGCTGCCCAAGTTGTAGGCATCAATCATGTCGTAACGTTCCAAGCCATAGTGGCCAGCATAGCCCTTCATGTTCATGATGGCATCGATGCCCACAGTATGGGCATCGGTACCCGTGCTGGCACCAACAATGACAATCTTGCGACCGATATGTTCGCGGATATACTCGTCGCACTCATGCATGTCCATCTTGCTGGATTCCACCTTAGGCACATGGATGGAGGTGTAATCTACGGTATGGGTGAGACTACCGTAGCAGTTGAAAAAGGTGAAGCCCTTGGTGAGTTCATGGCTGTAGACCACCAGGGGGTTCTCGAAGCCCATTTTCTTCAGCAGCTGCTTGGCTGCCTCGGTAGCCTCATCGCCCTCTTGGACTGGCAGGGTGAAACTTAACTGGACTTTACCATCGTTCATGGTGTCGCCATAGGGCTTTATTTTAGTAAGATCTAAGGTTTTGTCAAAATCCTTAGCCTCCATTGAATATAATCCTTCGCTCATGGTTGTGTGTTTTTATGGTGATAGGGTTGATGGGCTTTTGCGGGTTTATGTATTATCCAAGTCGACTCACCAACACCTAAACTACATTAACTAATTATTTATTTCTTACCTTTCATGATTTCGACAAAGGGATTGAGGTAGTTGTCAGCCTTGAGCGTAACACCACTCAGACCCTTACCGCCATTCTTCGGACGCTTGACATCGGCAAAAATACCTTTCTCCAGTGCACTGAAGAGACCTTCAGTCTCCATCTTCTCCAAAAGTTCAGTGGCGTTGTTGAGCACCTGCTGGGCGCGTTGGCGGATGATGCCACCCTCCTTGAATTCTACCTCTTCGCCAATGTCTCTCATATTATTGAAGATATACTTGGCATTTTCGATGGAGAGGTAGCGGTCGCTCATGAAGGGAGTATGGATTGCCTCGGTGGGCATGCCCAACAACTGCAGGCCCTGGTGAGTCCACTGGCCAATGACGTTGAAAAGAGCATCTTGAATATGGCCACGGAAAATATTGCCAGTCATGAATTTGGTGGGAGGCATATATTTAAGCGGTGCGTTGGGGAAAATCTCGCGCAGCATCTGGGCCTGTGCAAGCTCATAGAGGAAACCATTGGTGAGCATAGGATCCATCTCAAAGGCGTGGCCGAGACCCATCTGCTCTTCGGGCAGACCAGCGGCGAAGGCCAGTTGCTCATTGATGAAGTCGGAAGCCAAAACGGTGTGGGCCTCTTCGTAAGCATCGGCAGTGGTGAGGTAGTTATCCTCACCGGTGTTGATAATCACACCGGCAAAACCGTTGATGATGCGGCTGAAATACTGGTCAATCAACGTACGCTGCATATTGATATCACGGAAGAGGATGCCATAAAGAGCATCGTTCAGCATCACATCAAGGCCCTCAAGGGCACCCATGGCAGCAATCTCGGGCATGCAAAGGCCAGAGCAGTAGTTGCAGAGACGGATATAACGGCCAACCTCTTCGCCCACCTCGTCAAGAGCTTTGCGCATGATGCGAAAGTTTTCCTGAGTGGCAAAGGTACCACCAAAGCCCTCGGTTGTAGCGCCATAAGGCACGTAGTCCAGCAGGCTCTGGCCTGTGGTACGAATAACGGCAATAATATCAGCACCCTGGCGAGCACCAGCCTGGGCCTGCACCACATCCTCATAAATGTTACCCGTGGCAACAATGATGTAGAGGTAAGGTTTGGAGCCCTCGCCAATAGTTTCAATATAGTGCTCACGACGTTTGCGACGGTTGCGAATGCGGTCGATACTGTTGTCAATAAACGGCTGCAGGGCTTTTTTTATTTCCTCAGGTTTGTGGACAGGCATTTGTGTGATGTCCAATTTGCCAGCAACGATGGCTTCGGCAACCTCCTGAGGGGTCTTGCCTGTTTCAAGGATGGCGTTGCCCATGAAGAAGCAGACGCCCTGACCAAGAACACCTTTACTCTTGAGCTCGTCAACAACCACATTGGGCAGGGGCACCTCGTTCTCGTCAATGCCATCGATGCCGAGGAGACGGCAGATGGTACGTTCGACAGCCACGGTGGTGTAGCCTTCCACAAAATCCTGCACCTGGCCGGCAATTTTCTTTGCCACACCACGTGCATGCTCAACTTTTTCAAAATCGAGACCTACTTTACTTTTTCTCATATCAGTCATTATATTATCAATAATTTCTTTATACTTAAACAATTGCGCCAGCACCACCTTGTCAGCAAACTGGCAAACCCTAATTATTTTAGAACTTGCAAAGATAATGATTATTTTGCAAACAATCACTTTTTATAAATAAAATATTTTTTAGACTCGATGCCTTAGGCTTTATTACAGACAACACAGCCGCTTTCAACATATAGCCTAATCACAAAATTTGGCACAGCCACGAAGTCGTTTCACACGAGTGCGCACTATATTTTAAACCCCAATCAGTCATTGGGGTCTAACCCAAATCGGTCATTAGACCGACGTGTATATTCATTCTCTCTTATTAAGGTCTCTTTATGCCATATCAGCATTTCTTTCGGCATCTTGACCACATCCCTGTCTCGCCGTAGCCCGCTACGTCTTCGCCAGCGATGCGGCCAATCTGCTCAAAACAAATACTAATCTGGCATAAACCCTAATGACTGATTTGGGTTTAATGTTGATTGCACAATATGTTCTTAACAATTACTCATGGTCGAAAAGATGACTCAACTCCTATTGGGATTCTTCGGACCATTGGGCGATCGAATAATTCTTTATTTGTCTGTTATAAGCAACTATTTGCTAGTAGCGGTGGTGTCGTTCTTTGTGTGAGTAGAGTCGGCCTTGGTAGTGGGGACCTTCTTTTTCTTTCGGTGTTTCGGGAGGAGAATGTCGTAAAGACTGTGTTTTTTGTGAAATTTGTCAAGGTCGACATCGCCGGATATGCCACTGATGCGACCCGACTTGCTATGCTGCCAAAGGGTGTATCGGATGGAAGGCGAGCCCTTGTATTTGGCCACAAAGATATGGTAGGACCGATAACGTTTGCCAGCGAAGTGCTCGAGATATACGCCCTCGCTGGTGTAGATCATGGGCTTAGCACCATACTCTTTCTCCATGAGTTGCAACAACTTATCAACGCGTGCCATATTGAGGTTGCCACAATGATAGCCTTCTACGTCAAGGACAGGAATGAGGTCTTGCTTTTTCTTGGAAACAACCGATTTGAAATTGGCGAACTGTTGATAGGCAGTTGTTTTGCTACTGTAGACATGATAACTGCCCACATAGATATTGTGTTTGCGGGCAGAGTCGATATTGGCCTTGTAGCGGGGGTCCTTGATGGTGGTACCCTCGGTAGCACGAATGTATACAAACTTGACCTTCTTGCTTTTGGAGACCTTCTCCCAATTGATTTTTCCCTGGTACTTAGACACATCAATACCTTGTGCATGTGTTGCAGTCCAAGGACAAGACACAAACGCAACAATCATCAGCACCGACAGGAAGAACTGTTTTGGGGTAGGTCCAACACATTTTTCTTGTCTTGAAGTAGGCATTTTCATTACTGCCACTTGATTAAAATGGCACATTATTCCACTTTCTTTACCACTAAGAAAGCTTCCAAAAAAATACCGTATGAACCTCATCAACACAAACAATTCCTTGGCTCTACATAGCAATTTCATCTCCCATAGCATTGAAGAACTTATAGTCCAACAGACCATAGGACTCGGAGGCCTTGCATGTAAGGCGCAACCTATACTTAATCATCCATTGGAGGCGAATGCTCTTAAGACCTTTGGTAAGATAAGCATATACGTATGGATGAGTGATGATGGTGAGTTTCTTCTCGTTTTGAGAGGAAATGAGATAACGGAGGTTGGTTTCAATCTCATCGACCACGACCAAACTGGACTTGATGGTACCTGTACCGTCACAAAAAGGACATTTTTCTTGTACGTCGACTTCCACAGCTGGACGAACACGTTGACGGGTAATCTGCATCAATCCGAACTTGCTGAGAGGCAAGATGGTGTGTCGCGCCTTGTCGTGGGACATCTCTTGACACATAAATTCGTATAGTTCCTTACGATGTTCGGCCTTAGCCATGTCAACGAAATCGACAATAATGATGCCACCCATATCGCGCAAACGCAGCTGTCGGGCAATCTCCTTCGCCGACTCGATATTGACCTGAAGGGCAGTGTCCTCCTGTCCTGTGCCAGATTTGATGTGATTTCCACTATTAACGTCAATGACATGCATAGCCTCCGTATGCTCTATATAGAGGTAAACACCTGAACGTATCGTAACAATTCTGCCAAAAGCACGTCGAATGTCACGCATGACACCAAACTGCTCGAAAATAGGAGTCTCCATCTTATAAGGATGGACAATGTCGGCCTTGTCAGGAGCCACGGTGGCTATATACTGACGAATCTCGTTGCAGACATTCTCGTTGTCGACGTATATGGCATTGAAATCGTCGGTGAGCACATCGCGTAGCAAAGCAGAGGCCGTACTAAGTTCTGAAAGAACTTTGGTAGGACTCGTGAGGGTCTTGAGCCTTTCGGTGAGGGTAGACCATTGAGACATGAGGTTGCGCAAATCGGCATCAAGTTCTTCAACATTTTTCCCCTCAGCAACAGTACGCACGATAACCCCGAAACCCTCGGGCTTAATGCTCTGCATCAGACGGCGCAAACGGCCACGCTCCTCGCTACCCTTGATTTTCTGAGAGATGGAAATACGGGTAATAAAAGGGGTGAGCACTAAATAGCGACCAGCAAAAGAAATGTCACCCGAGAGCTTGGGGCCCTTTGTAGAGATAGGTTCTTTGGCCACCTGAGCCAAAACCAATTGTCCTACCTTGAGGACGTTAGAAAGGTTGCCTGTTTTCTCAAGGATAGGCTCCGTCTTAAAGCCTTTGAGGGTAGCCACACTGTTGTCGCCATTCATGGCCAATTTGAGATATTTGGCCACAGAATTGAAATTGGTACCAAGGTCAAGGTAATGGACAAAGCCGTCTTTTTCCTCGCCCACGTCAATAAAAGCAGCATTGAGACCAGGCATAATCTTGCGTACCTTGCCGACATAAATGTCGCCGACACGAACTTTATTGCCCGACTTGTCTTTATGGAGCTCAACCAGTTGTTTATCTTCCAAAAGTGCCAGCTGGATATCGCTCTCGTTGGCTGATATAACTAATTCTTTATTCATTCATTGTAAGAAAAAAACAAATTACACAAACCGGCAACAAAGGCCGTTGTGTAATTTGTTTTAGTTGTTAGATTGTTTTAGACTAGAAGAAGGCTTAACAGCTTACTTCTTCTTATGTCTGTTCTTGCGCAGGCGTTTTTTACGCTTGTGCGTAGACATCTTGTGTCTCTTGTGTTTCTTTCCGTTAGGCATGTTTATAACAGATTTAATATAATAATGAAATAAAAAATTCTTACTTGTTGTTCTTCTTAACGTCGCTGACAAAGGTCTTGGCGGGTTTGAAAGAAGGAATATTGTGGGCGGGGATGATAATGGTAGTGTTCTTAGAGATATTACGACCAGTCTTCTCGGCACGTTTTTTGATGATGAAACTACCGAAGCCACGCAGATAGACGTTTTCGCCATCAGCGAGAGATTCTTTAACGACATTCATGAATTCTTCTACGGTAGCTTGGATAGCAACCTTCTCGATACCAGTTTTCTGGGCAATCTGAGCAACGATTTCAGCCTTAGTCATGTTTAATTATTTTTATTGTTATTTATTTTTATACTTTAACTCACCCTTATGGGCGAAACAGGTTGCAAAATTACCAAAAAAAAATGACATGCCGAACAATTTTTTTTATTCCTTTAGTTCTCAAAATCGGATTTTTATGTACAATAGTTTGATTTATACATAATTACAAAGTATTATTTTATGCATAAAATATCATAATAGTCTGAATTATAGCCACTCATAAATACTATTTTGTCGTCTCTTTTGTGATGATTTTGGTAAAATACAAGATGAAAAGCATTATGGCCGCCAAACCACAGATAATGGTAGTAGACCAAGAGAAAAAGAGTGGCTCAGTAGGGTCGAGATAAATCTGTTGTCGATGAAAGAGATAGTAGAGCAATACCACCATGGCGTTGTTAAAGAAATGGGCACAAATATTGACAACAATGGAGCCTGAAAGGGTGAAGAGATAGCCCAACAACAGGCCCAATATAAAACGGGGCATTAAGCCGTAAACATCGCCATGGGCAACAGCGAACACCATCGACGTAACAACTACTGCCACATGCATGTTGCCAAACCATCGTTGCAGAATCTGCTGAAATGCGCCACGGAAGAAAAACTCCTCACAAACGGCCGGAAGAAGAGCCACAATCAACAGTTGGAGCACGAGGTCGAACGGGGAAGTGAGGGACAGAAGGTTATTCGTTAGTTCCTTTGACTTCTGCGACTGGGAGCGCAAGAACTCCTCAAGTGTCCCCATGTGCCACTGCTCGTTCCAGTATGTGAGCCAGTCGGTAATAGGCAACAATAACAGTAAAATGGCGATGGAGATACCCCCTAACAACCATTTGCGTCCATGGAGGTCGAGACGGAGGAACTTAGCCGATTCTCCATGAAAGAGCCGAGCAAAAGCCAACGTAGGAAGCAGGAAAATGCACACCTGTGAACAGGCTTGCCACAACAAAGTGAGACGAATTGCTGTAGCGCTGACCGGTTGTGGTGTGGGCAACACCATCTGTAGTGCCACCACAAGAAAAAATCCCACTAACATCAATGAACACAAGCCTACCAACTGCGAGAAAGGCTTGCTGTCAACAAAAAAAATGGATGGATTCTTCACTTTTGGAAGTATTTGTGACCCCGGCGGGATTCAAACCCACGACTTTCGGAACCGGAATCCGACGTTCTATTCAGCTGAACTACGGGGCCTTTTAGTCAAACTTGCGATTAATAACTATTTTTTCGAATAAATATTGTGTGGCAAACAAAGTTTTTTTTTGCACAATCGTTACTGTAAACTGGGATAGTGCATGTTGGCTGGAGTCATTTTTTCCAAAACTTCGTGGAGGTATTTGGCCGACTCCCACTTGGCCATGGGGAGGTCATGCAGGAGGTAGTTGCCACAATCCATAGGTGCAGCACCGGGGACATCGCCCTCGTAATTTGCCACAAAGCTGAAGGTGCGTTGCATTAATTCTACAATATCTTCTGGTTCTAGGTCACCTCGCATGAGCAGATAATTACCTGTGAGGCATCCCATAGGACCCCAATAGACGATACGGTCAGCCCATTGTGGGTCGTTGCGCAGATAGGTAGCAGCCAAATGTTCGATAGTGTGTATGGCACCTTGACCAAGGACAGGCTCGCGATTGGGCTCCTTCATGCGGATGTCGAAAGTAGTAACGATGTCGCCTCCAATCTGATCCTTACGGGAGACATAGATTCCACGGAGAAGATGTATGTGGTCGATAGTAAAACTTGGAATGGTTTTCATGGTGTCTTTCATGGTATTATTGTATTAAATGAATTATGACTGCGCCGAATGGAGTGTTGCGGGGAGGCGGCGTAAGAACTGGAGGACGAACTGGAAGGATCGGTCGGTCATAGAGTTTAGAAAATCAGCCCATTGCTGCTGGTGGTTGTCGGTATTACCAGGGGTGTCACTGATAACTCGAATACTGAGGAAAGGTTTATTCATCAGATAACAGGTGTGGGCAATAGCTGCCGACTCCATCTCGCAGGCCAAGGCCTCGGGAAACATAGCCTTGATGGCTGACTGGCGCGTACGATCGGTGATGAACTGATCGCCGGTGCACATGAGTCCTTCCCGTACATGTAAATCACTCTCCTGACGCACTTTGGCGGCAACACTGAGTAAAGTGGGATGTGCGTTGAAACGACCAGGAAGTCCCTGCACCTGGCCAGGCAGGTTGCCCTCGCCACAATAAACATCATGGTAAGCAGTCTGAGCCCCCACAACAACATCCATCACCTGCAGGCTACCATCAATGCCACCAGCCAGGCCGGTGCTAAGGATGCAGTCGGGATGGTATTGCTGAATGAGTTGCATGGCACCTACAGCTGCATTAACCTTGCCGATGCCACATTGCCATAGGACTATGTCGTTGTCACCGATGTGCCCTTGGGGTTTACCATCAAGTACCGCAAGCATCTTCCGATACTCAATGTCCATAGCTATAATGATACCTATTTTCATGTCTATTTTTACTTTGCCATGTTGGATATACAAAAAATAAGGGTGCAAAAATACGATTTTTTTCTTAAAAAAAAGGATAAGAGTAATTTTTTATGACAATCACCGTTATAAAATATTAATAATTATACGAAATGAAACGCAAATTTCTCATATTACTCTCCACCCTATTTGCTATTGCGGCCATCACGCTGGTCATCATCCAGATTGCTCAAATGCAGGCTTCAGCCAAGATGAGCGACAACCTTTTTAACATCAGCGTCAACAACTCCATCGATGAGGTTTTCACCCAACTCGACCAGATGAAGGTAGAGGACTATGTATCACAGAAAGAACGCTATAAGGTTTTGCAATTTCGCCGCATAGACAACCTAAACGAAAAGATGCAAGACCTCATCCGCAACAATAGTGAACTATTCTACGACGAGCACCGCATCATTTTCGGCATCTCCACACAGGACAGTGCGTTACAGCTACCCAAAGCCAATCTAACCGACCAAGAGGAGATGGTACTCTCCCAATACAACACTCTCCTCAGTGCCCGTAACCGTCTGATGAGCAAAATCAACTATTCCAACGAGCAATACAAAAAAACTGTCAACAACCACTCCATCGACCCCACTACACTCAATTTCCCCCTGTTAGACTCTCTCATTCGTGAAGAATTGATCATCAATGGTGTAGACATAGAGCCAACCATCGGCATACTGGAAACAGAAATGGACACCCTTTATTATTGCAGCAATGTGAACGACTCGACCGAATTACGCAATACACCCTATAAATACACCTTCCACGCTAACGGCATCGTTTCCGATGAGAATCTCTATCTAGTTCTCTCATTCCCCTCCTCTCCTATCATCCTCAGCAGCGATGCCAACAAAAACACCGTCCTCAGCATTTTCATGATTGTCCTCATCTCCGCACTTTTTGTATTCTCCATCCGCACACTTTGGACCCAACGCAAACTGGACGAGATGAAAACCGACTTCATCAACAACATGACTCATGAAATCAAAACCCCCATAGCCACCATCGGTTTAGCATGTGAAATGCTTCAGGACAACACCATCATCAACGATCAAGAAACCCGTAGCAATTTTGTGAATATCATCAATGACGAGAACCGTCGCATGCGGGTGCTGATTGAAACCATTTTGCAAAGCTCCAAAATGGCAAATAAGAACTTCTCCTTGTCCCTAAAAGAGGTAGACATAAATCAAGAGGTAACCACAGCCCTGAAGAGTTTCCAACTTATGATAAAAAACAAGAATGGAATGTTAGAAACCGACTTACAACCCATTTCCGGCATCCTTTATGCCGACCAGCTCCACATTTCCAACATGATACATAACTTGGTAGACAACGCCATCAAATATTCTCCCAACGAGCCACACATCAAAGTCACAACCAACCAAGAGAAGGAATGGATCGTGCTGAAAGTGAGCGACAACGGCATTGGTATTAGTAAAGAGAATCAAAAACATATCTTCGAAAAATTCTACCGTGTCCACACAGGCGATCGCCACGACGTGAAAGGATTTGGCATCGGACTCAACTACGTCTATCAAGTTGTAGCCCTACATAAAGGCAAAATCGCTGTAGAAAGCGAAGTTGGACAAGGCAGCACCTTCATTATCCACCTCCCTCTGGCTTGATATTGACTATCTTACACCATGAAAATCATCCATTAGTTTTTAAAATCACAACTTGAGAAACTGCTAATCTCTAACGATTAGACCTTTCGGATGATATATCTCTAACCAAGCGAACGCTGTGACCAAAGTGGCGTTCACCATCGGGGTCAGTGTTAAGTGTATCCAAAGAGAAGTACATCGAATGAGCGCCATAATTTTCTGTGGGAGTAGAGGTCCAGTAAATCCCTTCGCAATTATGACCATAAATATCTGTACCCCAACGAAATCCAGAACACGGTAAGAATATGGCACCTGCAGCTTCCATTATTTGCCATTGGGTTGTTGTGTAGACATTGACTGTCCGCCTTAAATGTCTACTCTCAAATCTACAATTTGCTGGGAGGACGAAATTATCGGGCAGAATCAAAAGTCCATGAACACTATCTACTGTAGCAGGTGCCCATTTCTGGTCAGCATTCTGTCTTTCAAATAAAAGATAGCGCCACTCCGCTACTGTTGGTGTACGCCATCCTTCCCCTATGTTTTCTGCCCAGTCGTGAAAAACGGGATAGTCGTGATAATCTTCAGAAGTATTATCCAGATTATCACCCGTCCCCCAACCGAAAAGACCGCCATAGTCGGTCGGATTACTCACAAACCCATGCCCATCCTCCGAAAGATTTCCTGAGGCAAATTCCACCATCGTATTCGGGCCAACTGAAAAAACGGGCATTGTATTATCCAGAGGACCCGTGTTACAAGCTATGATGGATACAAAGGACAATAGGGTAAGATATTTCAAAGACTTCATTTCAAGACAAACCATGTTTTCTGGGAAAGATACTATTTAACTGCTAAAGCCGAATACTTATTACTTCCGACTGCTGGTTTCAATTCAAAATAGATTCTATTTTTTCATAAACCACTTGTGGTGATATGGCATGGAGGCAGCGATAGTCGCCATATTTGCAGGGTTTGTTGCCATATTTAGAGCATGGCCGACAAGAAAAATCATACTGGACAGCCCAATTTGGATTCTGGCGCCAGCCATAAAAACCCCGGCAAGGATGAGTTGCACCCCAAAGACTAACTACAGGGATACCCATACAAGAAGCAAAATGCATGTTGGCCGAGTCCATACTTACCATCAAATCCAACTGTGAAATCTGATTCAATTCCTCTTCAAAACTACTTTTTCCAGCAAAAGAGACCGTATGAGGATAGCGGGCAGCCCAAGAGTCCAAGGTGGCTCCCTCCTCCTTGCTTCCAAATAGAAAAACTCGGTAATGGTCATCATTACATAATAGTTGCAGCAACTGCTCCATCATGTCGAGAGGCCATATCTTACCCTGATGTTGGGCAAAAGGAGCCAAACCAATATTATAGTAATCACGAATTTTTGTTTTCGGTGTCCAGTAATCTGTGGCAATTGAATGGATGTCTTCTATTATTGGAAGTCCACAGCGGTCAAAAACATCGTTATAGCGCAACCACGAAGGGCGACCTGGACAGGAGTGCTTACGGATAGCACGAACAGGCACACCATGCAGCCGAAAAAGCCAGTCAACCCCTATGACTCGATTCACATGATGCATGTCTGCCACCAAATCTGGTCGAAAGGAAGAAAGCGAAGAAAAGAGTTGACGAGAGGATTGTTTTTTTAGAGTGGGAACAAACTGTATATTGTCAACCCCTTGAAAAAGAGGTTGCAACCTTGGTGGTGCAGCCAACAAAAACAGCACATCGCTACAATGTGCAGCCCTAAGCTTAAGCACAGGTGCCAAAATAGCCACATCGCCCAAGGCAGAGAGGCGAATTACTAATATTTTCTTTTTATTGTTCAAGCCTTCTTATTATATAGCATGGGGTTGAGGGATGGGTCGTTGTACATCTTCATCTGGCGGTACAGTTTCATTACCTTCTTTCCCTCAGCCAGTTCCTGCAAAAGTGTCTCGATAGCCTGCATAAGGTCAGACTTTTGCTCCAACAAAGTGTTATATTTTGACTGACATCGGTCATGCTGCTCCTGACTGACATCGGTTCGAGCCACTTCAATGGCAAAATGGTAGATTTTCAGAGCTAGGATAGAGAGTCTGTCAATAGCCCAAGCAGGTGTCTCGGTATTGATAGTAGCGTCTTGACGGGGCGGAACTTGCTGGAAAAGCGACATATAGTAATCATCGATACGCTCCACCGTGTCGGTTCTATTCTGATTGGACTTATCAATCCAACGCTTGAGTCGGAGAGCCTCCACAGGATCAACATCGTTTGGACGAATCAAATCCTCGAGATGCCATTGAATCGTGTCGATGGAACTTTTTTCCCAAAGGATATACTCAAAACTGTCTGTTGCATAGGGATTATGTGTAGGCATGTCAACCGAATCCACCTTATGATATTCAATAATCTGTCTCTCAAAGAGCGAAAAAATCTCATCAATATTCATAACAAAATCAATCATCCTAATAATAGATGTAAATATTATAACGCAAAAATACAATAATTATTGCTCACAGCGTTCGTCCAAATACAGAATTGATACACAATAAAGACGGTACGACATCACATGTCATACCGTCTTTTAGATAATAATTGTCCGAAGACTATATCAAAAAAACTATTTCTTAGGAGTCTTCATGTTCAGATAGAACTGAACACCAGCCATTTGGTAGACCTGCATGTGACCCCATTTGCCCATACCGCTATAATCGGTATCCCACTTGAGGTTAAGAGCAAAGTTGGCTGAAAGGAAGGAGGAGAAACGGTAGTCGAGTTTCAACTCGAAATCGAGGTCGGTTTCGAACACACGTCTTTTAAACCACTTGTAGGCAGAAAGTGCCTCATAGGTCTCGCCTTCGCAAAGTGAATATTTAGAGGCCTCAGCCATGTTGTCCCATGCCATGTTCTTGGGTTTCTTATAGTCATAGAAGAACTCAGCACGTGCATAAAGGTCAAGGTTGGGGAGAATATCCTTCTTAAGATATTGCAATTTGACATAAGAACCGAGAGCAAAATAAACGTGTTTAAAAGTAGAATGGTCCGCGGGATCAAAATTCTCCTGGAGGACACCATAGTTTTTACCAGCGGCAATAAGCGAATCGTTGTAAACAAAAGTGGTCTTACCAGTAAGGAAGGAGAGAGAAACAGACCAATCCGCTTTCTTATGTTCAAAAGAGAGTGCCGTGGTGAGGTAGGCCGGAGCAAAAAAGTCGGAAACAACCCGTTCTATCTGGTTAGCACCGATACCAGAATATTCATAACCTGCACCAAATTGGGTCTTGAGGTTGGCCGTGAAACTGGCACCCCATCCCTTATAGGCATTCCATGAAATGGCCGACGTCAGGTCAATCTTATCGTTGCTCTTACGGCGGGTCTCGAAAAGACGGCCTTCGGCAGAGTTGTCTAGATCCTGCCAAGCATAGCCATAGGCAAGGTCGGCGATGTTATCCCATACAAACTTTGGATGAGTGAACTTGTAGTTGCCAAAGAAAGTACCCGTTAGGTCTATTTGTGAATTACCCGTCGAGGCCCAGTTGTTGAAGAAAAACTCACTGGCTTTGATAGCTGGTGTGGATGAAGTGCTCCAGGAACCATTGGCAAGTGCTGTGGTTTCGTCCTGAGCTGTAGCGGTGACTGCAAACATCAAGAATGATGCAAAAAGGATAAAGATACGTTTCATATTGTTGTGAATAATGTTATTATCGACTGTTAAACTATTCTAGTTGATTTTGCAAAGATACAACTTTTTTTCCCATTTTTCGAAAAAAAATGTTTACGCCACTCTAAAAAAAGTAATCGGCGAGGGTGGCTTAGGCTTGTTGCAGGCTTAATTTTCTTTCAGCACCCCCTTGTGGAAGGAGTAGACGGTGCTGTCGATAGGCTGGGAGGAAGAATATCTGACTATTTCGGTGAGGCCGTCGCCATCCACGTCGCGGGCCGCGAGCCGGTCAAAGGGGAGGCGATAGAGCGACCAGAAACTATCGGGATTGCCCTGATAGTAGGGTGAGAGGACAAACCAAGTTTCTGCCCCATAGGTAGAAGAGACGTCATAGGCTTTCAAGATATAGGAGGGCTCTTGGGGATGGAAACAGACGGTGTCGAAGAGAATTTCGCCTTTGTCATTGGTACGGAAATTGGCATTGCTGATGCCCATGAATTCGTCCACTTGCCCGTCCTGATCCAGCAGGCTAACGCAGATATAATTGCTGTCCATATTGCGGCACAGCTGCAGGGAGGAGTATTCCGAGAGGTCTATGGCCTTTAAAATTTTGATCTCTCCTAATTCGGTGTTGGCATATTCAGTTCTGTGGTTGCATGCAGTCAAAATTATCATTACCAATGCAATAAAGGATATTTTTTTCATAACGGCGACAAATTTAATATTTTTGCAAAGATACGCAAAAGATTTGACAAAACAACAGTAATGCAGCTGCCTCTTCGCATACAATAAAAAGACGATTACGACGTTTTGACTCATATATTTATTATATGGAACAGACGAAAAAAGTAATTCTGATTACCGGAGCCAGTAGCGGCATAGGATTCGACAGCGCCCAAGAACTGGCCCGACAGGGACATAAAGTTTACGCCGCCGCCCGCCGTACAGAACTAATGGAGCCGCTAAAACATAACGGCGTGGTGACAATGCGAATGGATGTCACCAACAGTCAGTCGATGGCCGATGGTGTGAAAGCCGTATTGGATGCCGAAGGGCGCATCGATGTGCTGGTGAACAACGCCGGGTATGGCTATTTCGGAGCTGTGGAGAATGACACCATGGAGGAGGCACGCCGACAGGTTGAGGTGAATGTATTCGGACTGGCGGAGCTCTGCAAGCTGGTGTTGCCCGTAATGCGTAAGCAGGGCTCGGGCAGGATTATCAATACCTCATCTATTGCCGGTAAGACGGTGCTACCGTTCGGAGCATGGTACCATGTGTCAAAGTATTCGGTAGAGGCGTTGAGCGACGCCTTGCGGATGGAAATGAAACCTTTCGGGGTGGACGTGGTGTTGATAGAACCCGGCGGAATCAAGACAGATTGGGGCATCATTGCAGCAAAGCACTTGGCTGAGTCATCGAAAGGGACAGCTTACGAGGAGGACGCCCTGCGCGAGGCCAAATTGATACACAAAGGCTACTCGGGCAACTACCTGTCTGCGCCAAAGGTGGTGACACGCGCCATCAGCCGGGCAGTGAACAGCCAACGGCCTCGTGCACGCTACAGGATTGGAAGCGGGGCTTTCATTATGGTATTCCTGCACACGGTGCTTCCCACGCGTTGGTGGGACGGGATGATGCGTCGGTTTGTGCGCATCAAGATTTGAGGTAGGCGGTTATCGGCGGGAACTTGAGGGAAGACGGACTTTGTGGTAGCAACTTTGAGAGGTATCCGTATTCCTGCCTTTGACATAAAGCCAGCCGTCTTCGCACCAGAATAAGACCGATCCTGAGGTGTTGTTCCACATTGGGGTGGTTTGATAGATATATGGGCGAGCCCACATGGCGACTGTTGGCAGGATAGGGATGTCACTTCTCAGCAACAACAAGTCTTTTCTCCTCTTGGCTGAAAACCTCATTTTAATAGTGGTCAATGATTTTCAAATGCTCTTCAGGAGAAAGGGCTATGATCTCAAAAAAACTGATTATTACGGGTGTTGTGGCGGTTGTACTCGGCAGCGGATACACGGAGAATGTTCTCGACGTAGGAGAGCAGAAGAAGAATAAGGAATAGTTGTTTCATTTCAGTTGTTTTTTTTCTGCATTTAACCATGTTACTAACGGAGAGCATGGTTTTATTGCACTGAGGGGTGATTACTTCTGCTGAGATGAGGCGGAACGAAACGCGAAGAGGTTATAGAAAAGAGTACATACGTAGGCAACAACCGCCGAGATGGATATGACTACAAGTCCCGAAATGAGCAAAGAAGCATTGTGGGCAAAGAATCTGAGCAGCGGCAATGTCCAGCTCTGAGCCGTAAGATGCAGTGGCAATGGGTGGAAGATAAAAAAGAGCGTTAGAGCAATGCCGACAGGGATGCCAGAGAGGAAAGCGACGACAAAGGTGCAACGCAGGCGATGACGTTCGTGCTGACAGTAGCGACGGACAGTCTCAATGGTATCCATCTTGTTGACAAATCGAGACATGAATTCCTCGTCGTCGCTTAACTCGGGACGATAATCGGCAATTCTATTTTCAAAAAGGTCATTTTTCTTCATTTTCCAAAAGTTTTTTTAGCTGTTTTCTGCCACGAGATAGGTGTTGGCGGACAGCGACAGAATTGCAGCTCGTTATTTTTGCAATCTCAATTACAGAGTAACCTTGCATATAATACAATAAGATTATCATACGAGTTTTTTCTGCCAACTGCGACAATGCATGGTAAAGGTCCTCGTATTTGAACGCGTCATCGGGTCTATCCTGCGAGGGATGGGTCTCATCAACAGGTTCAAAGACACCTCTGGGCTTTTTCTTATAATCTAGAAAGGTATTGTAAGCAATCTTAAATAGCCACGTAGAGAATTTAAAACGCTCGACAAAACCATCCGAAGCCAGCCAAGCCTTAATGAGTGTTTCCTGTGCAAGATCGTCCGCCAACTCACGGTCACCACTACAGAGGGCAAGCAAGAATCTCCTAAGAGACCCCTGCTCGACTTGAACAAGCTCAATAAAGCGTTCTCGAGTCATAACCCTTAATCAATTCACCAAATTACATATTAAGCTGTTGCTCTTCACTTTCAATCTCGCTGATTAGCTCACGCTTGCCGACATTATAATAGATTAGAAATGCTATTCCTACTGCCAGGAGCACAAGGCCCAACACAAAGAGAACCCCGCCATCCTCAAACGACTTTCTGTCCCAATCGTACATAAAAAATTCAGCAATCACAAGCCCGATTCCGCTCAGCCCGCAAATAATACCCCAGAGGAGTTTACCAAGCAGACGCTCCTTTAAAGATTTCTGAGGCTTGTTGAGGCTATGCAAGAGTTCTTCTGGCACATTGCCAGCTCCCTTCTCCAAAGCGGTGAGAATTATCTGGCTGCGCTTTTCAAGTTCATTCTTTTTATATCTGGAATAAGCCACAATGACAACAATAGCCACGGCAACCAAACCTAAGGAAGGGAGAGACCAAATCAATTGGGTTAAAACATCAGATGTCAAAATATCCATAATAAAACATTTTTTTAGAGTTAATAAAAACAAGTAATTATCGAATCGATTCACTTATATAAACGACAAAAATCAAAAAATGTGACAAAAAAGACCTTCATTATAAGAAAAAAATGTATCTTTGCAACTCGAAATAAAAACAACACTAATATGGCACCGGTATCAAGAAAAGCTAAAATTTTAACTACCATCATTTTGATTGTCGTTGTAGGACTTGGCCTATTCATTTATTTTCATTTCTTCTTCGTATACAGTAGAGGCGTAAACGCTGGCAACATCAACTATTTTCAGCAAGAAGGCATCCTCTTTAAGACTTATGAGGGGAAAATGATTCAAACGGGATTCAAGACCAATGCCGGCGGAGTTAACACAACGCTGCGTTCCAACGAGTTTAAGTTTTCTGTCACCGACAAAACAATAGCAGACACATTGATGCGCTGCTCGGGAAAAGATGTGGAACTTCGGTGGAAACGTTATATGGGCACTTTGCCCTGGCGAGGCAATAGCCAGTATGTAGTGACCGAGGTACTCTCGATTGACTAAAGCCAACAGGGAAGTGAAATGATGTCATACTTCCCCTGTTTCTGAGTAAAACCACCTATGATCTCACAACAATTGGACAAAGGGAAAACTCTAACAAATCCATCGCAACTCCCCCTCATTTTGATGGGAATTATTGGTTAGTTGATGCCTGTTTGCGTTCTTTCTCTATTGTAGCGATTAACTCCACATTCAGTTTTTCTATTTCGGTGAGGACCAAAGGATTCTGCGCCTTAAGAAGGGCTGTGCCATACCATAGGCCACCAGAATGATAGGATTGAGTCAATTCCTTGTCGGAAAAACGATACCCATGACGAGCATATATTTCATTTCTTATAAGTCGCAATACCTCAGTGGGATATGGGGAAAGATAGCCACGGGTGAGCAAGGAGGTGGAAGCTTCGGGCCAACGTCCTGGAACGGGGTTATCGAGGTTAGTTTTGTGGAGTTGGCAAATCAGGTCGCCAGGGGTAATCCATTCGAGATCGTTACCTTCAACATGGATTACTCCCTTGTAAATGTCAAGTCCTTCGGCGGTGAGTTTGAAACAGAGGTTGCGACCATCGCTGAGCGTGAGAACATTTTCGGGACTGTCGAATTCGCCCCAACGGATGGTGTAGGAATAACTACTGTGCGGCTGCCCAGGAAGACTGCTAAGACTGTAGATTATAATGATATCGTGGGTGATTAACCACGCTTCTTGTTTCCCTGTGGTATATGTACCCATTATCTGTCGACGGATGTTGGACTCAAGGACAGAGTCAAAACCGTGTGACTGTTCGTACCACTTGTTGGCGGAGTGGCCTTCGTAACGGAGAAAGATATCTTCGAGGTTACGGGTACGTCCATACACAAGGAGGCATTCCTGGCCTACGATGGACTTGTGGATGATAAGGTCGTTGTAATGGATGATGGTGTCGGTCCATACGTTCCCAATCTGGTTGGGCCTAAGGAAATCGCCCGGTACTTCACCCTTCATCCACGACTGGGCACTACCGCCTTCATGCAGATCACCTTCAACGGTGACAATCGCGGAAGCATTTTCATCCAGCACAGTAATAAAGGTTGAGCCATTGTGCCAATAGGTATCCTTGTATTGCTGCCCCATGGCAAAGGTTCCAACCAAGAGAAATGCTAGAAGGAATAGGTGACGCAACGAAAGGCTGGAGTTGAATTGTATTATCATAGCAATAGCATCAACGTGTTAGATTGTTCTAAGATGGATAACGCGGATTGCGTTATTATATTTTACAAGATCCCAACATTAACAACTATCAATCTATCATCTCTATCCCCTCTATCGAATCTATAAAAAACAAAAAAGGGAGCCATCTCTGACTCCCTCTGTAAAAGATTGGCGGCGACCTACTTTTCCACAAACCAGTGCAGTATCATCGGCGATGAGAGGCTTAACTTCTCTGTTCGGAATGGGAAGAGGTGAACA
>JAEEGF010666140.1_pt1 | contig 75612 bp, 54 predicted proteins | sample 9134171 | NCBI WGS metagenome assembly JAEEGF01 (sample SAMN16246542, study PRJNA631951) | gut metagenome | biome: gut microbiome; feature: rumen; material: AP-attached | host: Bos | place: Iran: Karaj | collected 2018-10 | reverse complement strand
ATCTGCTGGGGAATCCTCGTTTTGCATCAGAGTTGTTTGAGGGCATGCGTGGTATGGGACGTGTGTTTCAGGGTGCTGCCACCGTGGCCTCCATACTGAAGGGCGACCTGATTGAGAAAGCCGCTGAAGCGGGGCTTCGTAGTGTGTTCCTTGGTTTTGAAACTTTCTCACCAGAGAATCTGCGTTCGAGTAACAAGTTACAAAATCTTTCTAAAGACTATGTAGCTGCCGTGGAGCGGTTGCATAGCCTTGGTGTCATGATAAACGGAAGCTTTGTGTTTGGTCTCGACCATGACGACAAAGATGTGTTTCGTCGCACAGTTGACTGGGGCATCGAACATAGCATCACCACAGCGACCTTCCATATTCTCACCCCCTATCCAGGTACTCGTTTGTTCCAACAGATGGAGCGTGACGGACGAATAACGTCATACGACTGGAGCAAGTATGACACACGCACGGTGGTCTATAAGACCATGGGACTCTCGGCAGAAGAACTGAAACAAGGCTACGACTGGGCCTATAAGGAGTTTTATTCGTGGAGCAATATCTTCCGTGCCAGTTTCGGCCACGATAATCTGAAACAGCAGTTGGCTCACCTGTTCTATATGGGTGGTTGGAAGAAGTTTGAACCGTTCTGGAATTTTATGATTCGATACGGAAATCTCAATCGCATGTTACCTGTCCTGGAATCCTTGTTGTCGAATACCAAGAGCAAAAGTACAAAGCGGTGAAACAAAAAAAGAGGTCTAATGACCTCACTTGTGATCCGCTTGGGGCTCGCGCTCGGCTCCAAAGGAGACGCTTTCGTAGCATAGCGGAGAAAGAACCCTTGGGTGAGAGGACAAAGCGGTGAAACAAAAAAAGAGGTCTAATGACCTCTCTTTTGTGATCCGCTTGGGGCTCGAACCCAAGACCCCAACATTAAAAGTGTTGTGCTCTACCAACTGAGCTAGCGGATCTCCGTTTTGACGTTTCAGTTATAAAAACAGGACCTCTGTCCTTAAAAGCGAGTGCAAAGGTACTATCTTTTTTTTATTCTGCCAAATTTTCGGGCAACTTTTCTTCGTCAATGCTTTCTTTTATGCTTGCAACGGCTTGTTGAAGGTCCTTTTCGTCGGTTGTTGAGGCATTTATTGCTTCCTGATTGGGTACCGGCATGTAGGGTTTGTCTTCTTCTTCGTTCTCACGTGTGACATATCGCTGGTAGTAGGCAATGAGCAGGGTGGTGAGCGGCAGGGCGATGATAAGACCGATGAAGCCCAGCAATGCTCCCCATACAGACAGCGACAGCAGCAGGATGGCAGGGTTCAGTCCCATGGCCTTTCCCATAATCTTCGGGGTGACAATCATGTCGATGATAAGCTGTACGATGCCAAACACGGCAACGGCAGCCAGCAGGATGAGCCAGAAGTTCTGTCCTGTGTCGGCAGCCTTCAGCAGAGCGAGCAGAGCCGTTGGGATGAGGGCAAAGGTGTGCAGATAGGGCACGAGGTCCATGATGCCGATGAGGATGCCGAGACCGATGGCCATGGGGAAGTCGATGATGGTGAAGCCGATGCAGAAGAGGATTCCCATGGTGAGTGCCACGAGTCCCTGACCGCGGATATAGTTGTTCAGCTCACGCTCCACGTCGCCCATCAGCTCATGCCAGAAGGGGCGCGACTTCTTGGGGAATATCTTAATCCAATTGTCGGTGAGGTATTCGTAGTCGAGCAGGATGAAGAACATGTAGAGCAGGGTGATGAGCGATGCAACGATGCTGATGATCAGACTGGCGGTTTGTCCGAGGAAACTGAACACCTGCGGCATGGCCTTCTGCAAGCTATCCGTAAAGTCCTTGCTGCGGAAGAACTGCTCTATTGCCTTCTGGTTTCCCTGCAGCCACTCTTGTATGGCACCCGGTATGCTATCGATGTTAGCCGAGGTTTGTATGTACTTCGTAATGAGGCCTCCCAACTTCTGGAACTGCTCAATCATGGGAGGGATGATGAGATATACCACCAGGCCTACCACGGCAATGACGGCAATGAGCGTGACAACGATGCTCAATGCTCGCGTGGGTACATGCATACGATTCTGCACAAACTTCACAGCGGGGTAGAGCAGATAGGCCAGGAACCAGGCAATGAAGAAGGGCAACAGCACGTTGCTAAGGTAGTTCACGGCAGCAAGCACAAGGATGACCAGAGCTGCCACGCCTGCCCAGCGAATGAATTTGTCGAATGTTATCTTTTCTTGCATAGGAATAGTTAGTGGGAAAAGTGTTAGGTTATGTGTTGGCTTTCGCTGCCTCCTCGGCTTTCGCTGCCTCCTCGGCTTTTGCTGCCTCTTCAGCTTCTACAGCCTTGCGATAGCAGTCGCGGCAGAGGGGCTCATACTCCATCTTCTCGCCCAGCAGCACGCGTTTCTCGTTCTGCACCAGTCGGTGGCTGACGTAGGCCAGATTGCCACAGCGTACGCAGATGGCATGCACCTTAGTGACATCGTCGGCAATGGCACACAGGGCAGGCATGGGTCCGAAGGGAACACCACGGAAGTCCATGTCGAGACCAGCGATGATGACGCGCACCCCGCGATTGGCCAGCTCGTTGCAGACATCCACCAGTCCCATATCGAGGAACTGAGCTTCATCGATGCCCACCACCTCAATATCCGACGATAGCAGCAGGATGCTCGACGAGGTCTCCACAGGTGTCGACGGGATGGCATTCTGGTCGTGGCTCACGACATCATTGTCTGAATATCGCGTGTCGAGGGCAGGCTTGAAGATCTCCACTTTCTGCTTGGCGAACTTTGCCCGCTTCATTCTCCTGATGAGTTCTTCGGTCTTTCCGGAGAACATCGATCCGCACACCACTTCAATTCTTCCGGGGCGGTGTGCCTCCCCATCATTGTGATGTATCATAATTTGAATGCAAAAATACAAAGACGTTTTAAAAATTGCAAAGAAATCGGCACTTTTCTTTGCTGATGAAGATTAATTAACTATATTTGCGGCATAAAAAGCTGCAAATGAGGGCCGTGGAGCATTAAAAATAGTGAATTTATTTTGTTCTGCCCGCGGTTTTCATTATCTTTGCAGGCGCATTACAGAGAATAACAGACAAAAGAACGGCATGTTGTACATCATTCCGACGCCTGTAGGCAATTTGGAAGATATGACATTGCGCGCTGTCAGACTGCTGAAAGAAGCTGACGTAGTGCTTGCTGAGGATACTCGCACGTCGGGTATTCTCTTGAAACACTTCGATATCCAGAACCATTTGCTCTCACATCATAAATTCAACGAACACGGCACAACGGCTTCCGTTGTTGAAAGGCTGAAAGCAGGGCAAACGGTGGCACTCATCAGCGATGCTGGCACACCGGGCATCAGCGACCCGGGCTTCTTCCTGGCTCGCGAGGCCATTGCAGCAGGAATAGAAGTGCAGACGCTGCCAGGTGCTACGGCATGTATTCCGGCTCTGGTGTCGAGTGGACTGCCTTGCGACCGCTTCTGCTTCGAAGGCTTCCTGCCACAGAAGAAAGGTCGGCAGACACATCTGGACTCGCTGCGAGAAGAGACGCGAACGATGGTGTTCTACGAGTCTCCCTTCCGTCTGCTGAAGACATTGCAGCAGTTTGCCGAGGTGTTTGGCCCTGATCGTCAGGTGAGTGTGAGCCGTGAGATTTCGAAGGTGCACGAGGAGCATGTGCGTGGAACCCTGGCCGAGGTCATCGACCACTTCACGCAGAAAGCTCCGAAAGGTGAAATAGTAATCGTCCTGGCTGGAAAGGTGAAAGAGAAAGCCAAGGGCAAGAAAAATGATAATACAGATAACATTTGAATATGATGAAAAAAGTATTTTTCGTAGCAGCTGCATTCATCGTGCTTGCAGCTACAAGTTGTAAGAACGAGCCGCGTGTGGCTCAAGTAGCCGACACAACGACACGTGATTCATTGCAGAAGATCATTGACCAGAAGGACAATGAAATCAATGACATGATGTCTACGCTCAACCAGATTCAGGAGGGCTTCCGCGAGATTGCCCAGGCTGAGAACCGTGTGAACATCGTCAAGGATGGCGAGCGCACCGACAAGGCCCAGCAGATTCGTGAGAACATCCAGTTCATTTCAAACACTATGAAGCGCAACCGCGAGCTTATCAACAAGCTGCAGCAACAGGTGCGCGAGAGTTCGGTGAAGGGCGACCAGCTGAAGGCCACCATCGAGAGCATGGTGAAGCAGCTCGAGGAGAAAGACCAGCAGTTGCAGCAGCTCCGTGCTGAACTCGACTCTAAGGACATCCACATCTCTGAGCTCGACGAGAAGATCTCGAACCTGAACACGCATGTTGAGGACCTGAAGACCGAGAGCAAGCAGAAGAGTGAGACCATCAGCAACCAGGACAAGCAGCTCAACACCGCTTGGTTTGTCTTCGGCACGAAGAAGGAACTCAAGGAGCAGCACATCATTGAGGGTGACCGCGTTCTGCAGTCGAACTTCAACAAGAGCTACTTCACGAAGATCGACATCCGCGTCGACAAGGAAATCAAGCTCTATTCGAAGTCGGCCAAGCTGCTGACCATGCATCCCTCAAGCAGCTACACCCTGCAGCAGGATGCCAACAAGCAGTATGTGCTGCGCATCACCAATCCGCAGCTGTTCTGGTCGACAAGCAAATATCTGGTGGTGCTGGTGAAATAAGCCGGTACGCCGAGTGCTTTGGCTCATAACAGCTAGGCACTTCACAGTATTTGTTGAACAAAAAAAGTACGGCGATAGCATGGGAGAAAAACATCCCTCGTGCTATCGCCGCTTGTTTTTCAGATATGGCAATTTCCCTTTATCGCCGCTTGTTTTTGAAAAACTCCTGCATGAGCGTACGGCAATCGTTCTCGCATACTCCAGAGGTGACCTGGCATCGCGGGTGTAGCACATCGGGGGCAAAGCGTTTGTAGCCACGCTTCTCATCGGGAGTACCATAGACAATGCGGCTAATCTGCGACCAGCCAAGGGCGCCAGCACACATCGGGCAGGGCTCCACGGTGACGTAGAGCGTGCAGTCCTGCAGATATTTCCCACCCAACTGATTGGCTGCGGCCGTGATGGCCTGCATCTCGGCATGGGCAGTCACATCGTTGAGTGTCTCCGTCAAGTTGTGAGCGCGTGCAATGATTCGCCCCTGGCAGGTGATAACGGCACCAATGGGAATCTCATCGGCACGTCTGGCAGCATCAGCCTCTGCCAGCGCCATTTTCATGAAGTATTCGTCTTTTTTCTGAAGTTCTTCTGTTGTCATGCTTGCAAAATTACACATTTCTTTTTGAAGTATGAAAAATATTGTGTATTTTTGCATGAAAATAATCCATGATAACAAGTAGCTGATGGCACAACATAACGACACGGGCAATTGGGGCGAGGAGATGGCAGCCCGACATCTATGCAGCAAGGGATACACCATTCGCGATAGGAACTGGCGACTAGGACATCGCGAGATTGACATCGTGGCTCTTTCTGAAGACATGCGCACCCTTGTTTTCGTTGAGGTGAAAACGCGCCTGTCTGATGAGGTCGCTTTGCCCGAAGATGCTGTCGACCGCAAGAAGATTCGCAACATCGGCTATGTGGCCAATTCCTACATCAAGCAGAATCGCATCGTGCTCGACACTCGGTTTGACATCATCACGGTCATAGGAAAGGAGGGCGACCCCTCACCTAAAATAGAACACTGGGAGGATGCCTTCAATCCGATGCTGGCGTATTAATCCGTTCTACCAACTCCCATCAATTCCTATTACCTCCCATCAATTCCCATTACCTCCCAAAATAGAAAGAATAATGGACGTAAAGCTGATCAGACTTGAAGAAGTAGACTCCACGAACAACTACCTCCGAAATTACACACCTGCAGAGGGGGAGGAGGCGACGCTTTGCATTGCTGAGTTCCAGCATGCGGGGCGCGGCTGTGGAACCAATAGCTGGGAGTCGGAACGTGGCAAGAACCTGTTGTTCTCGCTCCTCATTCACCCGCAAGAGATTGCAGCCCGCGATCAGTTCCATATCTCCATGAGTATTGCCCTTGCCGTCTGCGATGCGCTCACCTCTTTTGGCATTGGTGATATCCGTGTGAAATGGCCAAACGATGTCTATTGGCGCGACAAGAAGATTTGCGGCATCCTCATAGAGAATCGCTTGGCAGGGTCTTTCATCCGCGATAGCATCATTGGCATTGGCCTCAACGTGAACCAACAGCAGTTCCTAAGCGATGCTCCCAACCCTGTGTCGATGCGGCAGATCTTAGGACATGATGTCGACCGCAAGCAAGTGCTCCGTCGCATTGTTGATGCCTTCAAGTTCTCTCCGTGCATGATAGACTTTACCGCTATGCGCTACAATGCCATGCTCTACAGAAAGGGTGGGGGACTGTTCTCCTTCATCGACTCAGATGGCGAGTTTAAGGCAGAGATAATGGGTGTCGACAACGATGGACATTTGAATCTGAAACGTGCTGACGGCCGTCTAGTGCAGTATGCATTCAAGGAAGTGCAGTTTGTGATTTAGCGGCAATTGCAGCATAAAAGGAAACTTTCCTTGCAAAAGGAGTGTGTTTCTCAGTTTTTTTTCTTACCTTTGGCAAATAATTCCAGGTTAAACTATCATTATTATGGCAAGATTTAAAAGAATACTATTGAAACTGAGCGGTGAGAGCCTCGCCGCCGGTACAGGATTTGGCATCGACACACAGCGTCTCTCGGAGTATGCTGAGCAGATCAAGGAGATTCACGACATGGGTGTCGAGATTGGAATCGTCATTGGCGGTGGAAACATCTTCCGTGGACTGAGTGGTGCCAAGAAGGGCTTCGATCGTGTGAAAGGCGACCAGATGGGAATGATGGCAACCGTCATCAACTCGCTGGCTCTCTCCTCGGCTCTCGATGCTGCAGGTGTTCCCAACCAGGTGCTCACGGCCATTCGCATGGAGCCCGTGGGTGAGTTCTACACCAAGTGGCGTGCCATCGACTTGATGAAGGCAGGCAAGGTGTGCATCTTCTCTGCTGGAACAGGCTCGCCTTATTTCACCACCGACACGGGTTCCAGCCTGCGTGGTGTAGAGATTGAGGCCGATGTCATGCTGAAAGGCACGCGTGTGGATGGTGTCTACACCGCCGACCCAGAGAAAGACCCCACGGCCACGAAGTTCACCGACATTACTTATGCCGAGGTGCTGGCTCGCAACCTGAAGGTGATGGACCTCTCTGCCATCTGCATGTGTCAGGACAACAACCTTCCCATCTATGTCTTCAACATGGACATCGTTGGCAACCTGCGTCGCGTGATGGAAGGCGAGGAAATCGGCACGTTGGTGCATCAGTAGAGAGCTCACCCACATCCCACCCCTAAGGGAGGAGGGCTTGAATACTCCCAACTCAAATGGAGGATTCCCCACAAGGGAGTCCTCCTTTTATTTGAGACGAATAAAGAATAAGGTGTTATTCGTATCATCCCCATAATCTATCATGTGAAACACAACTTTCAAATGGCTGAAACATTGCTTTTAAATGGCTAATGCACAGCTTTCAAATAGCTGAAACATTGCATTTATTTATGCGGACCATTGCTTTCGTGTACGTGAACCATTGCTTTCGTGCATGCAGACCATTGCTTCCGTATAGCTATCTCAATGCTCCCATTCAGTAAATTAACTTAATTTGTTCAGTAAATTAACTTATTTTGCTCAGTAAATTAACTTATTTTACTTGGTAAATTAACTTAATTTGCATCACAAATTAACTTAATTTACTTTTCAATTTAAGTTGATTTGCAAAATCATGTCATTGCTCTGGCATATCGGGAGCATGTAAACTGGCAATTAAAAGAATGCCTTTAGCGATAATAAAGCAATGATATAATCCCAAATTCCCAGATTCCTTAGAAAATAAAAAAGGGAGCATCTGCTCCCTTTATAGTGATTCCGTTGGGATTGACTTTGTCCATCCCTAACCCTGCCACGGGCCAATCTTACAAACATAAAAAAGGACCCTGGATTGAAAACAAGTTTTCATCTCAGAGTCCTCTTTATGTTTGTGATTCCGTTGGGATTCGCGCTCGGCTCCAAAGGAGACGCTTTCAGAGCGCAGCGGGGAAAGAACCCTTGGGTGAGATTCCCATCGGGAAAAAAAAAGGGGAGCACTGCTCCCTTTATTGTGATTCCGTTGGGATTCGAACCCAAGGCCCACAGCTTAGAAGGCTGTTGCTCTATCCAACTGAGCTACGGAACCAACACTTTTTGCTAAGCGTTTGTAAATGATTCGCTAAGCGCCTGCAAAATTACAAAAAAGATTGAAGATACGAAAATTCTTTCTCACTTTTTTATCAAGAAGGCACTCAAACGCTATCAAGAAGGCTTTCAAACGCTGTTATGAAGGCGCTCAAACGCTGTTATGAAGGCGCTCAAACGCTGTTATGAAGGCGCTCAAATGCTATTAAGAAGGCACATGGTTGCTAGATTTGCAGCGTTTATTTGTACTTCGCAATCAAACCTTCGGCGCGTTCGTCACCCAGTTCCTTGGCTTTCTCGAATGCCTGTAGGGCTTCGGCCTTCTGCTTCAGCTCGCCGTGTGCAATACCCTTCACGATGTATGGGTCGGCATAGTCGGGCTCAATCTCGATGCACATGTCGGCCGTTCTAATGGCATCCTCGAGCTGGTTAACGCGCAGTTGCAGCGAGGCCATCTCGGCATAGTAGGTGGGCTCTGTGCGATTGAGCACAATGGCATGTGCGATGTCATTGAGAGCCTGCTGGTACTGGCGGATGCGCATCTCGCACTTGAACTTGATGTAGTAGAACTCATGGCTGCCTCGGTTGAACATCAGCGTGTCGTATTTGTTGTAGTCGAGGATGGCCTTGCGATATTCGCCAGCCTGGTCGAGCATGCGCCCGCGTGCTAGATAGTAGGGGGCAGAAATGGACTGGTCAGGATTTACATTCACGGCACTATCGAGCAAGGTGAGAATTTCATCGTTGGTTGCTCCGAGATGTGTGCGGCACTGTGCAGCCTCGTAGAACAACTCACCATTTCTAATGTCGCTCTTCGTGAGGGCAATGAACCGATCGTAGGCATCCTGATATTCTCCCATTGCGAAAACGATTTGCGCCTGCTGGTGTTCGTAGATGGGCAGCTTACGGATGGCACTGGCAGCAACGGCCTCGTCGAGTGCCTTCTGCAAGTTCCATGCCGTATAGGTGGTGTCGGCTAGATAGACTTCCTTCTGATAGATGAGCGAGGCATATGACGAATGGGCTTCGTCCTTGTTGGTACACTTGGCAATGGCTTCGGTCATCGTGGCATCAACGCCTGCAAAGTTGCCGTTTGCCAACTGCCGCTGACCCTTGGCTGAATAGCCGTCGACCTCGGTTGGGAACTGTCGGATGAAGTCCTCCACATATCCTACATAAGCCGCGGTGTCGCTTTTCTCACCTGCCATCATGAGCATGAGACGTGCATCGTTGACATCGGCAGGAAGAGCCACGCGGATGCCAGTCTGCCGGAGCAGCGGATCGTTGATGCTGAGCCCTCGTGTAGTGAATGTGTTGATGAAGCGCACATCGGTGGCATGCACTTCCTCGCCATCCTTCGACAGCTGGCACAAGCCAAGAATCTCGCCGTTCTGGTTCACAAACGGACAGTCGGCAGAGTTCTCTGCAGCCTTTCCATCGAGGATGTAGTAGCTGTACTTCTCCATGAATGTCTCCACGCTCTTGATGGCGTATTGCTTACAGGGCGCTTTCTTCAGCGCGTAGCCCACCAGCCATGCCTTCTGTCCTTGCGTGGCATTCTGCTTGCAGAGCGGGGCAGCCGTGGTGGTTCCCTTCACGCGGAAGCGGCAGACGTCATAGAGTTCGTTGGCTCCATAAACGGCGTCCACCTCGTGTTCTTGTCCGTCTGCATCGATGGCTACGGCTCTCGCAGCACCGGCAAAGGGCTTCCACGAACTCACAGCCTCTCCGGCGGAGCCCACGAACACTCCATGAGTGGAGGCGAGGATGGACCCATCGGCCTTGAAGGTTGTGAGGGTGAAGACCGAGCGTCCAGCCTTCTGTACCGGTGCTGGTTGTGCGCTGGTGTTTGTTGGAAATGCAAAACTAAGTAGTACGTATGCTGCGATGAGCAATACCTTTGTCTTCATATTTTTTTCGTTGTTCTGGTTTAAAACTACATCTACTCTCCAATCTGCAGCAGCGCCTTGGCATTGTTGATGGCTGCTTCTGAGATGTTTGAGCCACTGAGCATCTGGGCAATCTCGCTGATGCGCTCTTCCTGTGAAAGCATCACCATGGAACTAGTGGTGCCTTGCTTGCGCTCTTCCTTCGAGACGCGATAGTGGGTGGCGCCCATAGCAGCAATCTGTGGCAGGTGAGTGATGCTAATGACCTGTCGGTCAGCATCGCCCATCTCCTTCATAATGGCTGCCATCTGTTCAGCTACACGTCCGCTGACTCCCGTATCTATTTCATCGAAGATAATCGTGGGCAACTTCACCGACCCACTGATCATGGCCTTCAGCGAAAGCATCACACGAGCAATCTCACCACCCGATGCCACTTCGCTCACGGGCAGCAGGGCCGTGCTCTTGTTGGCACTGAAGAGGAATGCCACGCGATCGGTGCCATCGGCTGAGAGCGGCTTCTCGCTGAGACTTACCTCAAACCTGACGTTGGGAATGCCCAGTGGCACCAGTCGGCTCTTCATGGCTTGTTCCACCTTGCGAGCTGCCTTCTGTCGTGTTGCCGACAGCCGTTTTGCTTTGTCCTGGCAGGCTGATTCCAACGCGATGAGCTGGTCTTGCAATTCCTTCAGCTGCTCGTCGCTGTTGTCGATTTGCGAGAGCTGCTCGTCGATGTTCTGCTTGATGTCGATGAGTTCTTCCACCGAGCTCACATGATATTTCTGCTGCAGGGAGTAGAGGTGGTCGAGGCGGTCGTTGATTCTCTCCAGCTCAGTCGGGTTGAAGTCCACTCGTTCCAATCGGTTGCTGATTTCCTCGCTGATGTCCTTCAGTTCGATAAAACATTCATCGGTGCGCGAGGCCAGTTCCTCAGCAGCGGGGAAGACGCTCTCGATGCTGTGCAGCTGATTGATAATCGTGCGCAGACCGTTGACGATGCCCGTTGAGTCGGCGTTCAGCAGGTTGTCTGATTCGTAGAGGGCCGACTTGATTTCCTCCACATGACTCATGAGCTGGCTCTGCTCTTCAAGCTCTTCCTGTTCGCCTGCCGTGAGCTGAGCATCGTTTAGCTCGCTTTGCTGGAACCGCAGGAAGTCCTCGTTGTCGTGGCTCGCCTGCATCTGTTGCTTCAAGGCCTGCAGTTGGCTACGTGCCTGGGTGTAGCTCTGGTAGGCTGTGGTGTAGTCGTTACGCTCGCGCTCGTTGCCAGCCATCAAGTCGATGACGTTCAACTGGAAATCCTCTTTGCGCAACAGGAGGTTCTGATGCTGGCTGTGAATGTCGACGAGCCTTTCGCCCAAATCCTTCATCTGCTGCAGCGAGACGGGGCTGTCGTTGATGAAGGCACGGCTTTTACCACTGGCACTCACCTCACGACGCACGATGCAGTCTTGCTCGTCGTAGTCGAGGTCGTGTTCTTGGAAGAATGTCTGCAGATTGTATTTGTGCAGGTCGAAATGAGCCTCCACGATGCATCGCTCGGTGCCAGCCTTCACTTGGCGTGTGTCGGCCCTGTTGCCTAAGAGCAGACCGATGGCTCCGAGAATGATACTCTTACCCGCACCCGTTTCACCCGTGATGACTGAGAAGCCCGGGTTGAAACTGATGTCGAGTTCGTCAATAAGCGTGAAGTTCTTGATATAGAGTTGTTTCAGCATGTCAGTTTGTTACTCTTTGATTTTCTCCCACGCATTGTTCAAGCTGGCGTTGATACTGAAGAGAATATCGTAGACACTTTCTTTCTCCTTCTGCGTTCCCTTGCCCTTATAGATGCTGGCCAGCTCGTCGCGCTTGTAGTCGGTCCAAATCTGCGGAAGCATGCTCAGTGGCTTGTCCTCATGACACTTCTTCAGCTGTTCCTGAATGGCTGTGGTGATGGCTGTACGGCCACGGTCGGCATTGTTGGCCATCTCGTCGAGTCCCTGCCTGTAGTAGTTGTACTGCAGCTGGCGGAAGGGCTGCATGGCCACATCCAGATAGTCGCTAATGATAGCATAGCGGTTACGGTCGTTGTCGAAGGCCTTCCAGCCGGGATAGTTCAGGTTCTGGGCGTTGTTGGCCAGGTTCATGCATCGCTGCAGCACATCCTCGCCACCCATCGGAGCGAACGAGTCGAGGTCGAGTCCGATGATGAGGAACGCATAGTAGGCCACAAGGGCTGTGAGCTGATTGTCGATGACTTCCTCATTGAATTCCAACTGGTCGAACTGCGAGAACTGGAAGTTGAAGTCGTTGTCCTTATTATTATATAAGGTGGAGGTGTAGCTGCTGTTGTAGACCGGTCGGTTGGCTTGAATGAGGGCGGTACACGTGAATGCGTTGTCGTCTTGGTTGTATTTCGTCACCGTAATGTTGAAGTTGCAGACGATGCGCTCATTCTTCTGGAACTGCAGATTGGTCCATTGCCTGTCGTTGATGAACTGCTCGAGCGTCTGCTGCAGACTCTCGAACACACTTGCATCAGTTCCTTGTATCTGATTTCTGTTGATGGTCACCTTTGCCTGCAGCTCTTGTGCTGAGGCTTGCGAGGCTGTGGCGAGCATGGCCACGAGCAGTAGCAGTAGTCTTCTGATGCTTGACATGTTCATTTCTGTGTAGGGTGGGAGAGTGATGAGTATTACGTGTTTCGAGCCTTCACACCACAATCGTTGTTGTGGAGTGACAGCCCACTACTTGTTGAAGTTCTTCAGGCGAATGCGCGTCAGCACTTGCTTGGTGTTGCCCGTGAAGTCGCTGGTCATCATCCAACTGTAGTAGCCCGGGTCGCGATGTAGCACGTCGGCCACAGCCCAGCCTTTATACTTTCCGAAGTTGAACACCTCTTGGCGTTGCGGGTTGCCGTCGGCGTCCTTCACTACGTTTCCATTGCCATCAGTGACATCGCGCCACACGATGCGTCCAGCAAAGTCTACGTTGTCGTTGTTCTTCGAGAAAGCTGCCAGCTCTGCCATATCGTTATGCAGCACACGGTCTTCTTCCTCTTGCACGCCAGGTGCATAGTAGTCGAGCTCAGCCATGAGCACCCGATAGGTGGCTTCCGTGTCTTGGTCGGCGAGATGGGCTTGGAAGTCTTCCTCCATCTTCCTTCCGCAATAGAACTTATAGGCGGCAGCAAGATTGCGGCGTTCCATCTTGCGGAAGATGATGTGTGCGTCGATGAGGTGGCACTTCGAGAAGTCGAAGTCGATGCCTGCGCGCAGGAACTCTTCGGCAAGCAGAGGCACATCGAACTGGTTCGAGTTGAAACCTGCGATGTCACAACCGGTGAAGACTTCGTTGATGTGTGCCGACAACTCTTTGAACGTAGGAGCCGTGGCCACCATCTCGTTGGTAATGCCCGTCAGGGAGATGACGATATCGGGAATCTCACATTCGGGGTTTACGAACATATTCTCGCGTTCTTCGCGTCCGTCGGGATAAACTTTGATATACGATATTTGTATAATCCTGTCTTTTACAAGGTCAAGCCCCGTTGTCTCCAAATCGAAGACAACAAGGGGCTTTTTCAGATTTAGTTTCATTATGATGAAATTGTTTTTTCTGTCTGTATATAATTTGTTTTATGTGAAAACTAATGGTTTCACTTTGGAGCGACCGTCAATTAGTCGTTCAGGAGCATAGGCATGATGAGCATCAGTACATCCTCGTTCTCGGGCTGCTGGGCAGGAACGATGATGCCAGCGCGGCTGGGATCGGCCAGCTCAATCTGCACCTCGTCGCCCTGCAGGTTGTTGAGAATTTCTGAGAGCGAGCTTCCCTTGAAGCCGATGTTCATCGACTGGCCTGCATACTCGCAAGTGACAACCTCCTTAGCGCTGGTGGCGAAGTCGATGTCCTCTGACGACAACTCCAGCTTGCCTGCCTCCAGGTGGAAGCGAATAAGCTGGCTGCTCTCGCTGGCAAAGGGGAGCACACGCTTCAGGGCACCGATGAGTGAACGGCGGTCGATGTTCAGCTGGTTGGGGTTGTTCTGCGGAATCACCGAGTTGTAGTTCGGGTAGCGACCTTCAATGAGACGGCAGAAGAGCACACCGTCGGCAAAGCTGATTTCAGCCGAGCGATCGTCGAACTTAATGACCACATCACCACCGTCCTTGCCCAGCACGTTCTTCAGCAGCGTAGCAGGCTTCTTCGGCAGGATGAAGGCAGCAGGATTTTCACTCTTGATAGTGAAGTTCTTGTTGCGTACGAGCTTGTGGCCGTCGCTGGCAACAACGTTCAGGCTGTTTGGTGTGAGGTCGAAGTAGATGCCGTTCATCACTGGGCGCAACTCGTCTTGAGCGGTGGCAAAGATGGAACGCGAGATGTTGTCGGCAAGCGTCTGAGAGTCGATGGTGATGACAGTTGCTCCATCGGGGATGGGCTGCACACGCGGATACTCGTCGGCACTCTGAGCCGTGAAGTTGTACAAACCGTTCTGATATATAATCTTAATGGTAAGCGTGTTGAGGTCAATATCGAAGGTAAGAGGCTGCTCGGGGAGTTCCTTCATTGCATCGAGGAGAGTGCGGTTGGGCACGGCGAAATTGCCTTCTCCGTCGACTTGGTCGAGGGCGAGCACAGAGCGCATCACGTTTTCGCTATCGCTGGCCGTGATGAACAACTGCTGGTTTCTTACTTCGAACAGGAAACTGTCGAGGATGGGGAGAGAGTTCTTGCTGTTAATTACTCTCGCCAATGTCTGAAGACGACTGCTTAGTGCAGTACTAGATAATGTAAATCTCATGGGTATATTGGTTTTGTTGTTATTATTTGCTATTAACGTACAAAATTACAAAAAACAATCGTTCGATACAAAAAAAATGGTGAAAAAGTTTCTTAAATTAGAACATTTTTAGTAATTTCGCAAACGAATTCAATAAAAACAACATTAACAGTAAAAAATAAAACATGGAATTACAAGGAAGAGTAATTGCTGAGACCGAGGAAAGAAGCGGTACTTCAGCACGTGGTGAATGGAAAGTGAAAGGCTATGTCATTGAAACCCATGAGCAGTACCCGAAGAAGATGCTGTTCGAGGTGTTTGGCGTCGACCGTCTGGCTCGTTTCAATGTGCAGGTGGGGCAGGAAGTTCTGGTGTCTTTCGACATCGATGCCCATGAGTATAACGGCCGTTGGTACAACAGCATTCGTGCCTTTGATGTGCGTCAGGTTGACCCCGCACAGTATGGAGTAGGTGGCGTGGCACCTCAGCCCGCACCGTTTGCTGCAGCACCTCAGGTTCAGGCAGCACCCCAGGCCGCTCCTACCGATGCTCCGTTCCCAGCTGCTCCAGCACCTGCTGCCGACGGAGAGAGCACCGACGATCTGCCGTTCTAACTCTTTAGGAATGAAAGCGACCAGTTGTACAGCAAATAAGTGAAAGCTGCTATAGCTTAAGAGAGGACAAGTGTTTCGCACTTGTCCTCCTTTTTTATAATATAGAGATACCTCTTTATAGTATAGAGATACCTTTTTATGGTATTGAGATACCTTTTTATAGTATAGAGCTATTTTATTTGTTAAAGGAGCTTGTGTTCCGGTGAGTTTAGTGCGAGTCAAAAAAAAGAGACCTGCCGCGTGGCAGATCTCTTTCTTGTTATGATAGAAGTGATGAGCGACGAGCGGTCACTATCAACTATCGTCTATCAGCTGTCAATTACTCACCCTTCTCAAGCTTAGCCTTGAGCTCAGCAAGAGCGTCGATGTCGCCGAGCGTGGTGCTGGCAGCAACGTTCTGAATGTTGGGAGCAGCTTCCTTCTTAGGAGCAGCCTTGCGGGGAGCAGCCTTCTTGGCCTCTTCCTTAGCCTCCTCGAAGGTGCGGCTGTGCGAGAGGATGATGCGCTTGGTCTCCTTCACGAACTCAATCACCTTGAACTCGAGCTCTTCACCAGCCTGGGCGGGTGTGCCGTCAGCCTTCACAAGGTGCTTCGGAGTGGCAAAGCCCTCACCGCCCTCGTTGAGCGTGATCACAGCACCCTTGTCCATCATCTCGGAAATCTTACCAGTGTGGACGCTGCCGGGAGTGTAGATGGTCTCGTAGGTATCCCAAGGATTGTCCTCGAGCTGCTTGTGGCCAAGGCTCAGACGACGGTTCTCCTTGTCGATTTCGAGCACAACAACTTCGATGTCGGCACCCTGCTGAGTGAACTCTGAGGGATGCTTCACCTTCTTGGTCCAAGAGAGGTCGCTGATGTGGATGAGTCCGTCAACACCTTCCTCGAGCTCTACGAAGATACCGAAGTTGGTGAAGTTGCGAACCTTAGCGGTGTGCTTCGAACCAACAGGATACTTGGTCTCGATAGCCTCCCACGGATCTTCCTTCAGCTGCTTGATGCCGAGCGACATCTTGCGCTCCTCGCGGTCGAGGGTGAGGATAACAGCCTCGATCTCGTCGCCAACGTGCAGGAACTCCTGAGCGCTGCGCAGGTGCTGGCTCCACGACATCTCAGAAACGTGGATGAGACCTTCAACGCCCGGGGCAATCTCAACGAATGCACCGTAGTCGGCAATGACAACAACCTTACCCTTGACGTGATCGCCAACCTTGAGCTCGCTGTCGAGAGCATCCCAAGGATGCGGAGTGAGCTGCTTCAGGCCGAGAGCAATGCGCTTCTTCTCATCGTCGAAGTCGAGGATAACGACATTGATCTTCTGGTCGAGAGCAACAACCTCATGAGGATCGCTAACGCGGCCCCAAGAGAGGTCTGTGATGTGGATGAGTCCGTCAACACCGCCGAGGTCGACGAATACACCATAAGAGGTGATGTTCTTAACGGTACCCTCAAGAATCTGACCCTTCTCGAGCTTCGAGATGATCTCGCGCTTCTGAGCTTCGAGCTCAGCCTCGATGAGAGCCTTGTGGGAAACAACAACGTTGCGGAACTCCTGATTGATCTTCACAATCTTGAACTCCATGGTCTTGCCCACGAATACGTCGTAGTCGCGGATGGGGTGCACGTCGATCTGGCTGCCGGGCAAGAATGCCTCGATACCAAACACGTCGACGATCATGCCACCCTTAGTGCGGCACTTGATGAAGCCAGTGACAACTTCCTCGTTGTCGAGAGCAGCGTTGACACGCTCCCAGCTCTTCGACAGACGGGCTTTCTTGTGCGAGAGAACGAGCTGGCCCTTCTTGTCCTCTGCATTTTCTACGTAGACTTCCACAACGTCACCCACCTTCAGGTCGGGATTGTAGCGGAACTCAGAAGCGGGGATGATACCATCGCTCTTGTAGCCGATGTTGACAACAACTTCCTTCTTGTCGACAGCTGTTACTCTACCATCAACAACCTGATGGTCGGCTACCTTGTTAAGTGTTTCGTCGTAAGCTTTCTGAAGCTCTTCGCGGCTTACGCCTGATGTAGAACCGTTTTCAAATTCTTCCCAGTTGAAGTCCTGCAGCGGCTCAATGTTTTTTAGATTTGACATAAATGTTAATTAAAAGTGTTTGTTAAAATAAAGTTAGACTTTATGTGTAATTTTAAAATCGGCTGCAAAATTACTAAAAATAATTGACACACAAGAAGAAATCGACAGAAAAGTGACATTATTTGTCGGTTTTTTCTACTTTTTCGGCAGTTTTGTCGTTTTCTGACGGCATTTCGGATGCTATCTTGCTCGTTTTCATGGTGTTAGCGGGAGCAATGGCGGTGTTCTTCTTCAAGTTGAAGAGGTCGCTCAGATTGCTGAAGTCTTTCTTCATGAGCAGGCCGATACCCTGAGTGTTGAGCGAGTTGCGGGTGAAGTATCGGTCGTTGGTTTGGTTGTATACCTTGATGGAGAGGTTTCCGTTTGGCAGGAGCAAGTAGCGAATGTCGAAGTCGCTGATGAAAGAACTGGTGGCATTTGGGTTGTCGCGATAGCCGAACTCGCCATTGATGAGCAACCGGTTGTTGAGCAGTCGGCCGCTCAGAAGTCCTTCATACTCAGCATTGTAGAAGCCTTGGTCGCCAGTTGAGATGTTAGCTCCAAAGTTCCAATTCTGGTTTTTCACCACCGAAGAAAGAACGCTGTTGATTTGCTGGGAGATGGTGCCGCTGAGCAGACTTTGCATAGCCAGCGATGTCTGGCTCTGTTGTGCTGCTCCCTCGCTGGCATTGTTGGTACTCTGGTTGTAGAAACGCCCCACGGCGAGCAGATAGAGAACTTGCTGGTTCATTTCCTCTTCGGAGTTGATGAGGCTGAAAATCATCTGCTTCGCATCGGTGCCCACGGTTGGCATGTCGAGATCAAACTCCACGCGAGGCTGTCCAGGTGTGCCCATGATGTTCATCAGGCAGTTAACACGAATATTATTGCTCGTGAACGACCGTCCGATGTTCAAGTCGGAGAGGGGAACGCCTGCAACGGTATATTGTGCCTTGAGGTTAAGTGCTGCATTGTATGGGTCTCCACCGAACGCAATGGTGCTTCCCTCCTGGAACTGGAAGTCTTTCTTGATGACGTTCTGGATGGTGAGCTTGTAGATGCCGTGATCAACGTTGTAGTTGCCAAACATATCGAAGCCACCTTTATTATAATAGGTGGCACGTATGGAACCATTGCCGTTCAGAGCAATGTAGTCACCCGACTGCTGGTCCATGATGACCTTCAGCGTGGCACTGGGTGTAGCGTTGATATTGAAGTTAAGACGTACGTCGGTGGGTATGTCTCTTAGCTTGTTGTCTCGGTCTGAATTCTTGCTTCTGCCGTCGTCTGTGGATGGGAGGGGGCTGGAAGTGATGAGGGCATCGCGGTCGTGCCAGGTAATGAACTCGCTGTTGCTGATGGCATCGGGGCTGGCGGCATTGTAGCGTATCTCTGATCCCTTGTCGGGTGTTACGTCGATATCAAAGGTTACCTCTCCGCTACGTCCGCGAATCATACAATTACCTGTTCCATAGACAGTTCCACAGAAGGTGTCGTCGCCAAACTCGCGCACATCGAAGGCCAACAGGTCTTGTGCCTCGACGCCAATGTCGTAGGTGAGGTTTTTGAGATTCTGATGGTGGAGGGCACCGGTGACGATTCCGATGTGCTCGCGATTGTCGTAGATGGTGTCGTTGGCAAAGATGATTTCGTTGGGGATGAGCTGGATGGTGTCGTTGCGAAGGGTATAGGTGGTGTTGAGGGGAATGATGCCCAGTGTGCCATTGGCAACGGCTGTGCCCGTGAGGTTGATGGCGCTGAGCAGTCCGTAGAGTCGCAGATTACCATCGATGCCGATGTTCACATTTCTCATAAAGCTGCCGCAGAACGACTCTAGGAACTCGCCTCTTGCATGGTGGGGGTCGATGAAGAGTTCTATGTCGTTGCGTTGTGGCGACACATAGCCATTGATGTTGATGTAAGAGAATGGCCGTTCCTCGGTGCTTTGGCTTTCGAGTGGGAATGCCGGCTGCATGGACTCCAGGCTAAACAGATTGTCGTTGGCAACAGCATGGATGTCGATTTGCTTCAGCTCGTTGTTCAGTCGTGCATTGGCCGTGAGAACACCCATACGTCCGTTCTGGAACCTGAAGTCGTCGACGCGCAACTGAGTTGCAGCCTCAGGAGTGTCGAATGCCTGAGTGAGATGAGCGATGCCGGTGGCCCGTCCGCTAAACTCCACGGAATGGAAGTTCACGAGGTCGAGGATGTATTTTACGTCGATATCCTTCAGTTCAGCAAACAATGTGTCGGTAGCTTCCTTGGTGGCACGTCCGTCGATGATGATGTGTTGATTCTCATGCTTCACGGCCAAATGGTCGACAGTAAGGTCGTTTTTGCTATAAACAATGTTGCCGGGCTCCACATGCCAAATGGTATCGTTGATGGAGATTTCAGAAGTGTGGATGTCGACGTGGGCAGCATCGCGGTTGTCGCTGGTGGTGAAGAACTGTGTGTCGGCATTCAGTTGCCCTTTGATGACCTGCTTAGCTTGGTTGTCGAAGAAGAGCGAGGTGGCCAAGTGGTTGTTGGCTGCATCAGCATCGAGTTCCAGCGAGAGGGTGTGTCCGTTCTCGGCCAGACGGGTGATGGTGGCGTGAGCCTTCAGTTTGTCAGCTGGCGTGCTGATGTTGATGACAGCATCCTTGTAGTTGCTGTCGTCGTAGGTAAAGTTGGGCAGTGTGGCATGAAGGTCGAGTTGCTCGTTGGCATCGTCGAGATAGCCGTCGAGGATCAAGGGTTCGTGGAGTGTCAGCGGGATGTTGAAGAACTCCTGTAGCCACCTGCCGTCTTTGATGTTTGCTTTAATAGTTACTTCGTTGTTGGTGGCCTTTATGCCCTTGTTGAATCCTGGTAGCGTGGGGATGCGTTTCGCCAGATGATTGGTAAGGCTCTGGGCCAGTGTTTTTATATCATAGCGCCCGCTCAGTTCCAAATGTCCGAAGTCGCTGTCGAGTATTAATTCCTGATTTGAACCTTTACTTTCGGTATCAATAGTGAAGTTATTGATTTCAAAGGAGTTGTCTTTATCAGCAATCGAGAAGCTATTCACCTCGGCACGTCCGTTCAGAGTGTTCAAATTTCGTCCGTTCACATTGGCAGAGAGACTGAATCCCAACACCTTGTCGTTCCATTGGTCGGTGAGGTGCAGGGCTGCCGGTTTCAAGTGCCTGACGTTCACTACCAAATCAGCTTCTGGCAAAGAAGTCTTGGCACTGAAGCTTCCGTTGAGCATAGCCGAGATGTTCGGGTCGTCGACGTCGAGCATGCCCTGATACACGTTGCCTGACAAAGAGCCGTCGATGTTGATATTGTTGTAAGTGTAGCCGTTGTAGTCGAACCGCTTCACCATGCCTTTTGCCTTAATGGAAGGTGGCTGATTGCCAGAGGCCAGTTGCCCATCGAGGTCGATGTCGGTTTCGATAAGCCCCAGATGGTCGTCCTCTAGGATGCGTTGAATGTTGATGCCATTGGTGGCGATGTGTCCCGTGAACTGCCGTCCATTAAGGCCTACTGCCACCTGTGCATTGCCGGCATCGGTTTCGAGTTGACCCTTCACGGCAAGGTTTTTGTCGACGCCGCCCAGCGTGCCCACGAAGGCAATGTCGCCTAGGCGTGTCACCTCTTCAGGTATCTGGACGGATTTTTGCAGGTTGGAAGCCAGGAATTTGATGCCCTCGCTGTTGAGGAACAACTCCCTGACGTTCGCATTCCATCGTGGATGAGCCCCCCAGTCGCTGAAAGAGCCGTCGGCTTGTAGCTTCACGGTGCCTTCAGGTGAAGACACATTCAGCTCGCCCACATGGACGCTTGTACTAGTGCCGTCGATTTTCGATGAAAAGTTGATGGTGTTGTTATTCTTGTCGAAAGCAGGCACGAGAGCCTTCAGGTCGGACAAGGTGATGGCAACCTTTGGAATGGCGCATTCGTATTGAAGCGTGGCTGGCATGAACTTGCCGTTTTCGTGCCGGTAAGTAGCATTGACGTGATCAATTTCCAACAACGAGTGGGGCAGCTCCATGAAGAACTCCTGCAAATCGGCTTGCTGGCGGTTTGCAACGAGTTTTAGCTTCAGGTTCTTGACGTTGAGTCCCGAAGCCTCTTTCATCGACATGCGTTTTACGTTGAGGTTCAACGAGTCGTCCTGAAGGGCATTCAGCATGATGTGAGCGCTGATGTCGGTGGCTCGGATGTGGTCGGGAGAGAACTTGCCCGGCTGGGGTGCCTTGAAGAGCTTGTCGTAGGCAACGGTTCCGCGACGGATTACGAGCGAATTAATTTTCAGGTCGAGTGGGGTGTGGCTGGTGGTGTCCTTGGATGCCAGCGAATCGAGGACAAACTGGAAGTTAGGTTTGCTCTGTGGGGTTTCTTGCAACAATGAGGCATGAAGACCGAACAACTGGGCAGAAGTGATGACGATGCGGCCTTTTGTGAGTGGTAGCACTTCGAACTTGGCTGATAGGCGTGCGGCAGAGAGCATAGGGCGCTGGCTCTGGTCTTGCAAGTGCACATCGTCGATGATGATTCTGTTGAGGAACCCAAGATTCACTCGTCCTACGCTGACCTCTGTGCCCAGTTTGTCAGACAGCGCACCAGCTACCGCCCGGCCAATGGATTTCTGTACTGCAGGCACTTGCAACAGTATGACGATAAGTGCGTATAGACCTACGATAGTCCATATCACTCCACTGATTATTCTTCTTGTTTTCTTCAATTCAGCTGCAAATTTACATGAAAAATGTGTGAAGTCGAAATAAAAGTGAGTTTTTTGTTCGTTATCTCCCGTTTTTTTTTTATATTTGCAACGTTTTTTAGAGATTATAATCTTAAATAAATAAGTTTTTTGTAATTATGGCAAATTTAATTAAGTTACGCAAAGGCTTAGACATCAAGCTGGAGGGTGCTGCCATTGAGACAAAAGTGGAAATCGGGAAGGCGAAGGAGTATGCTCTTCAGCCCGACGATTTCACTGGTGTCGTCCCCAAAGTGGTGGTGCGTGAAGGCGATCGTGTCAAAGCCGGCGAACCTTTGTTTGTCGACAAGAATTGCCCCGACGTGCGCTTTGCCTCTCCTGTTAGTGGTGAAGTGACTGAGGTGGTTCGCGGCGACAGACGCAAGGTGCTCTGTGTGAAGGTGAAGGCCGATGCAGAGCAAGAGTATGCAGAATTTGGCAAGAAAGATGTGTCGGCGCTTTCTGGCGATGAGGTAAAGCAGGCGTTGCTTCAGGCAGGCTTGTTTGGCTACATCAATCAGTTGCCCTATGCAGTTGCCACAAATCCCACGACCGCTCCGAAGGCCATCTTCGTCTCCGCACTTCGCGACATGCCTCTTGCAGGAAAGTTCGAGTATGAGCTGCAAGGCAACGAGGAGGCTTTCCAGGCTGGTCTGACGGCTCTGTCGAAGATGGCCAAGACGTATCTGGGCATTGGCCTGCTTCAGGTGAATGAGGTGCTTCACAAGGCAAAGGATGTTGACGTGAACATCTTCGATGGTCGTTGTCCGACAGGTAATGTCGGTGTGCAGGTGAACCATATCGACCCGGTCAACAAGGGTGAGGTGGTTTGGACTGTCGATCCCACGGCAGTAATCTTCTTCGGCCGTTTGTTCCTCACGGGACATGTAGACCTGACCCGTACGGTTGCTATTGCTGGTAGCGAAGTGAGCAATCCTGCTTATGCCGATGTGTTGGTGGGAACTCCGCTGAAGGACCTCTTTGATGGCCGTCTGAACAAGCAGGACCACGTGCGTATTATCAATGGAAACCCGCTCACTGGTCGCAAGGACTCGCTGGATGGATATCTAGGAGCCCACACGAGCGAGGTGTGTGCTATTCCTGAAGGCGACGACAACGACGAAATGCTTGGTTGGATCATGCCTCGCACCAAGGACTTCTCCGTCAACCGCAGCTACTTCTCTTGGCTCTTCCCTGGCAAGAAGTATCGTCTGGATGCCCGTGTGAAAGGTGGTGAGCGCCACATGATCATGAGTGGTGAGTACGATAGCGTGTTGCCTATGGACATCTTTGGTGAGTATCTCATCAAGGCCATCATCACTGGCGACATCGACCGTCAGGAGCAGCTGGGTATCTACGAGGTGAGTCCCGAGGACTTTGCTGTGGCAGAGTTTGTTGACTCTTCGAAGTTGGAACTCCAGAAGATTGTGCGCGAAGGCTTGAACCTGCTGCGCAAGGAGAATGCGTAATAATCGTAAATCGTCAATCCGTAAATCGTAAATATCCTTATGAATGCATTAAGAAAATATCTCAATCAGATAAAGCCCAACTTCGAGGAAGGTGGCAAGCTGCATGCCTTCAGAAGTGTCTTCGATGGTTTCGAGACATTCCTCTTCGTGCCCAATACAACGGCGAAGAGTGGTGCTCACATCCACGATGCCATTGACTCGAAGCGCATCATGTCGATGGTGGTCATCGCATTGATGCCGGCCATGCTCTTCGGCATGTACAACGTGGGCTATCAGAACTATCTGGCCGCAGGCACACTGGCCTCGGCATCGTTCCTTGAAATCTTCTGCTACGGTTTCTTGGCTGTGTTGCCAAAGATTCTCGTGAGCTACATCGTAGGTCTGGGCATTGAGTTCATCTGGGCTCAGTGGAAGGGCGAGGAGATTCAGGAAGGCTATCTCGTCAGCGGTATCATCATCCCGCTTATCTTGCCGATTGGCTGTCCGCTGTGGATGCTGGCTTTGGCTTGCGCCTTTGCCGTGATCTTTGCCAAGGAAATCTTCGGTGGAACGGGCATGAACATCTTCAATGTGGCCATCGCCGCACGTATGTTCTTGTTCTTCTCCTATCCTTCGAAGATGACGGGCGACACCATCTGGGTGGCTCAGAACAGCATCTTCGGACTTGGCAACACGCTGCCTGATGGCTATACAGCAGCTACACCGCTGGGCCAGATTGGCCAGGGTGCCGATGTCACATCGTCGCTCTCCGACATGATTCTCGGTTTCATTCCGGGTTCCATCGGTGAAACCAGCGTCATCGCCATTGCCATTGGTGCCGTTATTCTGCTGTGGATGGGCATTGCTTCGTGGAAGACCATGCTGAGCGTCTTCGTGGGTGGTGGCTTGATGGCCTGCCTGTTCGAGCAGCTGGGCATGACACCCATTGCTTGGTATGAGCACCTCGTTCTGGGTGGCTTCTGCTTCGGTGCCGTCTTCATGGCTACCGACCCTGTCACCTCTGCCCGTACGGAAACAGGTAAGTACATCTATGGATTCCTAATCGGTGCACTGGCCGTTATCATTCGCGTGATGAACCCCGGTTATCCCGAAGGCATGATGCTCGCCATCTTCTTTGGTAACATGGTGGCACCGCTCATCGACCACTGCATCGTTGCACGCAACATTTCGAAACGTATGAAGAGAGGAGGTACCAAATGAGTAAGCTGAATACCAATTCGAACGCGTACATTATTATATATAGTTCGATACTCGTTATTGTAGTGGCCTTCCTGCTGGCTTTCATCTTCAAGGCATTGAAGCCCATGCAGGACGCTAATGTGGCCCTCGACCAGAAGAAGCAGATTCTCTATTCGCTGAACATTCGCGGATTGGACGGCCATGAGGCTGAAGCCAAATACGCTGAAGTGGTGAAAGAGGAGAAAACTGAGAACGGCCAGACCGTCTACCTGTGCAATGTCAACGGCGAGGATGTTTGTGTCTTCGCCATGAAAGGCATGGGTCTCTGGGGTGGCATCAGTGGTTTCGTGGCCATTCACGACCAAGACGGTCCCACCGTCTATGGCGCCTACTTCAACCATGAGAGCGAGACTGCTGGCCTGGGTGCCGAGATCAAAGACTCGCAGGCATGGCAGGAGAAGTTCATTGGTAAGAAAGTGTTCAAAGACGGCAATGATGATGTTGCGCTGTCGGTAGTGAAGAAAGTGGAGAATCCTGAGACGCAGGTTGACTGCGTAACTGGCGCCACGCTTACTTCCAACGGTGTCAACGATATGATTCATGAAGGTCTGAAGCCTCTCGTTCAGGAGATGCAGAAGGCCGCAGCCGAGAAAGTCGAACCATCAAACGCAGAGGAGGAGTAAACTATGGCATTACTAAGTAAACAAAACAAAGAGGCTCTCACCAATCCGTTGAACCTCGACCACCCGATACTTATCCAGGTACTGGGTATCTGTTCGGCGCTCGCCGTCACCAGCCAGCTGAAGCCCGCCATCGTCATGGGCTTGGCCGTGACCGTGATTACGTCCTTTGCCAATGTGATTATCTCGCTCTTGCGCAACACCATCCCTAACCGCATTCGTATCGTGGTTCAGCTGGTGGTGGTGGCAGCACTTGTGACCATCGTCTCTCAGATTCTGAAGGCGTTTGTCTACGATGTCAGCGTGCAACTCTCGGTCTATGTCGGACTGATCATCACCAACTGTATCCTCATGGGACGCCTCGAGGCCTTCGCCATGCAGAACAAGCCTTGGCCTTCGTTCCTCGATGGTATTGGCAACGGACTTGGATACGCAATGATCCTGGTCATCGTTGGTGCCTTCCGCGAGTTCTTTGGTCGCGGTTCGCTGCTCGGCTTCCAGATCATCCCCGACGGCTGCTACGATTTCGGCTACATGAACAATGGCATGATGACCATGCCTGCCATGGCCCTGATCCTCGTAGGTTGTGTTATTTGGATTCATCGTGCATACTTTTATAAGGAGAAATAAGTTATGGAACACGCAATAAGTTTATTCTTCCGTTCGATATTCGTCGACAACATGATCTTTGCCTTCTTCCTCGGCATGTGCTCTTATCTGGCCGTGTCGAAGACGGTGAAGACATCGCTCGGCCTGGGTATGGCAGTCACGTTTGTGCTGCTGGTCACCGTGCCTGTCGACTATCTGTTGCAAACCAAGGTGCTTGGTCCCGATTGCCTTGCTGAGGGTGTCGACCTGAGCTATCTCTCGTTCATCCTTTTCATTGCCGTCATCGCTGGTATCGTGCAGCTTGTAGAGATGGTGGTCGAGAAGTATTCCCCGTCGCTCTATGCGGCACTGGGTATCTTCCTGCCCCTCATCGCAGTGAACTGTGCCATCATGGGTGCCTCGCTGTTCATGCAGCAGCGCATCTTGCTCGACCCGAGCAACACGCAGGCCATCACCTCCGTGTGGGATGCCATCGTCTATGCCATTGGCTCTGGTCTGGGTTGGACGCTGGCCATCGTGCTTCTGGGTGCCATTCGCGAGAAGATGCAGTACTGCGACGTGCCGAAGCCCCTCCAGGGACTTGGCATCACGTTTATTACCGTAGGCCTCATGGCTATGGCTATGATGTGCTTCAGTGGTCTTAACATTTAAATAGAGGAGGTAGACAGATATGATACAATTCATTTCATACAGTATAGGAGTATTCCTGGTTTTAATCCTCCTTCTGGTAGTAATCCTCTTGGTTGCAAAGAAGTACCTTTCACCATCAGGAAATGTTAACATCGAGATCAACGGTGACCGCACCATCAATGTTCCTCAGGGTGCATCGCTCATGTCGACGCTCAACGAGAACGGTGTCTTCCTGCCTTCTGCCTGTGGTGGAAAGGCCTCTTGCGGACAGTGCAAGGTGCAGGTGCTTGAGGGTGGGGGAGAGATCCTCGACTCTGAGAAGCCTCACTTCTCGCGCAAGGAGATTAAGGCCGGTTGGCGTCTGGGCTGCCAGTGCAAGGTGAAGGGCGACTTGAAGATTCATGTCGACGAGTCGATTCTCGGCGTGAAGGAATATGAGTGCACCGTCATCTCCAACAAGAACGTTGCCACGTTCATCAAGGAGTTCAAGGTGCAGCTGCCTGCCGGTGCCCACATGGACTTCCTGCCGGGCTCCTATGCACAGATTAAGATTCCACAGTTCGACTGCATCGACTACGATAAGGACTTCGATAAGAGCCTGATTGGCGATGAGTATCTGCCCGCATGGGAGAAGTTCGGACTCTTCCCGCTGAAGTGTAAGAATCCTGAACCCACCATCCGTGCTTACTCGATGGCCAACTATCCTGCCGAGGGCGATGTGTTCATGCTGACGGTGCGTATTGCTACGCCGCCGTTCAAGCCCGACCGCTCTGGCTTCATGGAGGTGAATCCGGGTATCGCCTCGTCGTACATCTTCTCGCTGAAGCCTGGCGATAAGGTCACGATGTCTGGTCCCTTCGGTGACTTCCATCCGCACTTCGACTCGAAGCGTGAGATGATCTGGGTTGGTGGTGGTGCCGGTATGGCTCCTCTGCGCGCACAGATTATGCACATGACGAAGACCCTGCATACCACCGATCGTGAGATGCACTACTTCTATGGCGCACGTGCCCTGAACGAGGTGTTCTATCTCGACGACTTCCTCGGCCTTGAGAAGGAGTATCCCAACTTCCACTTCCATCTGGCCCTCGACCGTCCTGATCCCGCAGCCGATGCCGCTGGCGTGAAGTACACTCCAGGCTTTGTGCATCAGGTGATGTACAACACCTATCTGAAGGACCACGAGGCTCCCGAGGATGTGGAGTACTACATGTGCGGTCCCGGCCCGATGTCGAATGCTGTTGTGCAGATGCTCGACTCACTTGGCGTAGAGCCCGAAAGCATCATGTACGATAACTTTGGCGGATAAGAATACGTTCGCTGTTGACGATAACCGTCAATCATAGCAAGTGGGAACTTTCACAATATGTGTGAGGTTCCCACTTTTCTTTTTAGCAGCCTGAAACATTGTCATAGAAATGGCCGCTTAGTCTTGATATGAGATGACAAAAAGGACTACCAGAATTTGGTTGGTGACAAAAAAAGACCACCCAGACTTCATGTCGAGGTGGCTATGTATTTTGTGTGACCGAAGAAAAGAATTGTCGTTAGTTTACAGAATAGATATACACGACATAGAGGATAATGATGATAGCGATCATACTCATGATGAAGAACAATGTGTTTCCAATCAGTTTTCTGCGCTTCTTGGCATTTAGGTTTTTATTCTTGAACACTTCTGAATCATCCTGGTGTCTGTGCCTTCTGCTGCTATGATGATGCCTGTGGCTAATGCTATCACCACTACTGTTATGGTGATGCCTGTGGCTGCTATTGCTGTCACTACTGCTGCTGCTGTTCTCACTACTGCTGTGGTGCGAGTGGTGATGATGTTGGTGCGAGTGTTGGGTTTCTTCTTCAGACAACGTCTTTTCTTCGTTCGATACTGATTTTTCTTCGCCTATCAAAGACTTTTCTTCTTCAGTCATAATCTCTTTTTTATACGCTTTTTGTTTAGGTTACTGAACGTGGTGGGAACCGATGGGCAAGGCTCCCACCACGTGTTGTGTCGTTTTTTTGATGCTAATCGTTTAAATGAAAGCTACAGTCAGACCGGCCATCACGATTGACACCATCGACATGAGCTTGATGAGGATGTTCAGCGACGGACCGCTTGTATCCTTGAACGGGTCACCCACGGTGTCGCCGACGATGGTAGCCTTGTGGGCAAACGATCCCTTGCCACCGAAGTTGCCTTCCTCGACATTCTTCTTTGCGTTGTCCCAGGCACCACCGGCATTGGCCATGAAGACAGCTAGCGTGAAGCCACCGGCCAGACCGCCAACGAGCAGACCCAGCACACCTGCCACGCCGAGCAGACAGCCAACGATGATGGGGATGAGGATAGCGAGAATGGATGGGAAGATCATCTCGTGCTGAGCGGCACGCGTTGAGATTTCAACGCAGCGGCCATAGTCGGGAGTACCTGTACCCTCGAGGATACCGGCAATCTCCTTGAACTGACGGCGCACCTCAACGACCATCTTCTGTGCGGCACGGCCCACAGCTTCCATCGTGAGACCGCAGAAAAGGAAGGCTGCCATAGCACCGATGAAGGCACCTACGAGCACTTTCGGATTCATCAGGTTCACCTGGAAGAAGTTCATGAAGTCGGGGATGGTGGCCTGAGCAGCGCTGATGACCTCGCCTTTCACGTTGGTCATCTCCGTTCCGGCACGCTCCATAGCAATCTTGATCTCCTCAATGTAGGAAGCCAGCAGAGCCAGAGCCGTGAGGGCAGCAGAGCCAATGGCGAAGCCCTTACCCGTAGCAGCTGTGGTGTTGCCAAGAGCGTCGAGTGCATCGGTGCGATGGCGGACCTCTTCGCCCAACTCACTCATCTCAGCGTTACCACCGGCATTGTCGGCAATAGGACCGTAAGCATCGGTAGCAAGCGTGATGCCCAGCGTCGAAAGCATACCTACGGCAGCGATACCAACGCCATAGAGGCCGTGTGCAAGGCTCTCAGAAGACATTGAGAGGTCGAATCCGTTGGCGCAGAGATAACTCATCATGATGGCCACGCCAATGGTGATGACGGGAATGCAAGTGGAAATCATACCCGTGCCGATACCCTTGATGATGACGGTAGCCGAACCCGTGAGGCCAGCCTCCGAAATCTTCTGAGTCGGCTTGTAGCTGTGCGAGGTGTAATACTCGGTAGCCTGACCGATGATGACACCGGCTGCAAGACCTGAGATGACCGAGAACGAAAGGCCGAGCCAGTTCTCAATGCCCAGCAGGTAGAGGATGATGAACGTTGCTACGGCGATGAGCAAAGCAGAAACGTTCGTTCCCAGAGCCAGCGACTTCAGCAGGTCACGCATGGTTGCGCCTTCTTTCGTGCGAACGAGGAAGATGCCGAGCAGCGAGAGGAACACGCCCACGGCAGCAATCAGCATCGGGGCAATGACGGCCTTGAGCTGCGTCTCGCCACCGATAGCGGCGAAGGCTGCAGCACCCAGGGCAGCCGTAGAGAGGATGGAGCCGCAGTAGCTCTCATAGAGGTCGGCACCCATACCAGCCACGTCGCCTACGTTGTCACCCACGTTGTCGGCAATGGTTGCGGGGTTGCGGGGGTCGTCCTCAGGGATGTCGGCTTCCACCTTACCCACGATGTCGGCACCCACGTCGGCAGCCTTTGTGTAAATACCACCGCCCACACGGGCAAACAGAGCCTGTGTCGATGCACCCATACCGAAGGTCAGCATAGTGGTTGTGATGGCGATGAGTGCACCATGCTCGAAGTGGTTCAGCACGACAAACCAAATGGCGATATCGAGCAAGCCTAGGCCAACCACAGTGAGACCCATAACGGCACCAGAACGGAAGGCGATTTTCAAACCTGCGTCGAGGCTCTTGCGGGCTGCGTTAGCGGTACGTCCACTGGCATAGGTGGCAGTCTTCATTCCGAAGAAGCCAGCCAAGCCGGAGAAGAAACCACCCGTGAGGAATGCAAACGGCACCCAGGGGTTCTGCACGCCGAGTCCATAGGCCATGAAGGCGAACAGGGCAGCCAAGGCGATGAACACGTAGAGCACCACCTTGTACTGTTGTTTCAGATATGCCATAGCGCCATCGCGCACGTACTTTGCAATTTCACGCATGCGAGGTGTGCCCTCGTCAGCCTTGATCATACTCTTAAAGAAATACCAGGCCATGCCCAATGCTACAATCGAAGCAACGGGAACCAGCCAGAATACACTTGGAATGTTGTTCATAAAGATTAGGTTTATAAATTAGACGTTAATAATGATTTTCTTGTTTGATTTCCGGGGGAGTGGGGGAACTGGGAGCTTATGGGAACTCATGGGAGCTATGGGAGCTATGAGAGCTATGGGAGTTCTGTGTGGCCCGGAAAAACTGGAAGTTCCGGAAAGTCCTGATGGTCAGGAAATTCCGGAAACTTCTGATGTGTTAGAAGCGGAAGTCGAGCTCGAGGTCTACGAGGTTGTAGTTGCTGTGAGTGGCGCGCTCGTTGACGCGTGCATACTCGAGGTTCACCTGCAGATTCTTCGAGAGCAGATAGTCGGCACCCACCTCGTAATAAGTCTTCGAGGAAGCCCAAGTCTTCTGATCGCGATAGCAGTCGTAGCGAGCCTTCACGTGCATCTTGTTCTTGATGACAGGAGCAATGGCGAGTGCATACCAACCGTCGGCCTTGTCGCCCTTGTCCTTGTTGGCTGCAAAGCCCTGGCTGTGGATGTACTCGGCACGTGCCGTCCAGTCGTTCAGCGAATACTCGGCAGAGAGTGCATAGCGGTTCTTGCGCACGCTTTCGGTCTTGGAGATGGTGGCATTTCCTTGGACGGCGATCATATCGGGATCAGTCTGTGTAGTTGTCATGTAGCGTGTACCAGTCCATCCGAAGGCACCGATGCGCATGCCCTTGATAGGCATTACCCACATGCCGCCGATGATGTCCTTCTTGTTGTCCTTGTCCTTGGTGTTGATGCCTTCACCATTGAACACGCCCACCTGGTAGTGCAGGAGGTTGCGACCGGAGTTGTCCTTCAGGAAGTCACCCTGTATCTGCAAACCGATGTCACGGCCGTTGCAGGAGTGCTCACCCGTACGGTCAGAGAATCCCGACAGCTTCGACACGGGCTGCGAGTAGCTCATGAAGCCCTGCGTGATGGGGTGCATGGGGTTTTCAAACGTGAACGGGCGCTTGAACTGACCAGCCTTCACCTTGAAGTACTCATACTTCTGCCACTCGGCAAAAGCATCAACGATGCGCGGCGAGGAATTCAGCGACGAAACGTTACCGTTCATCTGCAGCTGCATCTTCCAATACCAGTCCTGCTGGATGCGGCCTTCGAGTGACAGACGGAGCAGGCGCAGCTGGAACGAGTTCTGCTCGTCGCCCTCCTTGTCGGATGCCTGATACTGCACCATGCCATAACCTGACAGCTTCACATTGTTGAGCCATGCAGGCAGTTCGATGGTTTTCTTTTCTTGTGCGCTTGCGGCCAGCGTCATAGCTGTCATCAGCGCGATCATCATGATTTTTTTCATACTTGGTATTTTTAAATATAATTGTGTTTTTTGTTTCAATATGCAAAGATATACAAAATTATTTAAACGAGCAAATTTCTGTCATTATTTCTTACGTTTTCCACTTTTTAGCGCATTTAGGTCTTCATGAGTTGTCATGTGTACACTTATGTATGGCAGATGACTCAAATTTTAATCATTATTAAAGAAAAACGCCGAAATGTTTTTCAGTTTGTAAAATATTTTATATCTTTGCCGACAATTTGTAACCAATAGGTACAGGATAATAGTAACAGGATACACAAATATGCAAGCAACAATGAGAAAACAACACGTCAAGACGGCTTTGCTCGCCGTTGTCTTGGCGCTCGTGGGCAGTAGTGTCCAGGCACAACAGGACACCGACTGGATGAAGGACGTCACCAGTCGCATCACCTTCAATGGCTATGCGCAAGCAGGCTACTCGTGGCAGAACACCAACAACATCAACCGCAACGACTTCAACCTGAAGCGTACGCTGCTCTGGGCGAAGGCGCGCATCACCGACCGCTGGTCGTTCCTCTTCATGCACGACTTCTCGAGTGTGGTGCAGGAATACTACACCGACTATCGGTTCTCGAACGACAAGGCGCTGACGGTTCGACTCGGACAGTTCAAGCACAGCTATTCCATGGAGAACCCGCTGTCGCCCACGCAGCTCGAACTCGTCGATGTCTACTCGCAGGCGGTTCTATACCTGGCAGGCGAGGGCCCCGACCCACTGAACGGCGTTAACTATGGACGTGACATGGGCTTGATGGTCTTCGGTGACCTCTTCAACAACCATCTGCACTACGAGCTCGCTGTGATGAACGGACAAGGCGTGAACCGTCGCGATGGCAATAAGCACAAGGATTTGATTGCAAAGTTGGAGGTGAAGCCCGTTGACGGCGTGCGCTTCGTGGTCTCAGGTCAGAAGGGCAAGGGACATGCCGTGGGCGAGGCAGCCTGGAATCCTGGCGTGAAGGTTGGCGACGACTACACGCGCGACCGTTATAGCATTGGTGCTGAAGTGAAGACAGGTGCCTATGCGCCCGGTAAATACAAGGAGGCGCGGCCCGTGAGCGTGCGTGCTGAATGGCTGGGCGGTAAGGATGGCGACGTGGGCAGCCGGGGTGGCTACATCACCACTTGTGTGCCTCTCATTGAAGGCATCGACCTGGTGGCAAGTGCCGACTACTACGATCGCAACACATCGCTCGACTACGATCAGACACAAGCGACGATGGGCCTTCAGTATTGGTTCTACAAGAAGTGCCGTGTGCAGCTGCAGTACACCTACACATGGAGCCAGTTCCAAACCGACTACAGCTGGCTGCAGGCGCAGGTGCAGTTCGCCTTCTAACGAAAGTACAAGAGCCCCCCCAACCCCTCCTTAGGAGGGGAGCCATGAGCTGTAGAGCAGAGCGTAAAGAGTGTAATCATAATTATCAATTATCAATTATCAACTATCAATTAATAGGTATGTTCATTAAGATTGTTCTTACTATTATCTTCGTGGCCGTAATGATTGCCGTGGGACTCTACTCGCGCAAGCAGGCTGCCAGTGTTGACGGATTTGTGCTGGGCGGGCGTACCGTAGGTCCCTGGCTGACAGCTTTTGCTTATGGCACCAGCTATTTCTCGGCCGTTGTCTTCGTGGGCTATGCAGGACAATTCGGCTGGAAATACGGCCTGTCGTCGACGTGGATTGGCGTGGGAAATGCTGTTGTGGGCTCGCTGCTGGCGTGGATTGTTCTCGGACGGCGCACGAAGCTCATGACGCAGCACATCGAAAGCCGTACGATGCCCGACTTCTTCGGTACTCGCTATCAGAGCCAGGGCCTTCGCGTGGCAGCCAGTATCATTGCCTTCGTGTTCCTTATTCCTTACACGGCAGGCGTTTACAAAGGCATCTCCACGCTTTTCGAGATGGGATTCGGCGTGCCCTATGAGTATTGCGTCATCCTTATGGCTATTCTCACCGCCGTCTATGTGATTCTCGGAGGCTATAAGGCTACGGCCATGAACGATTTCATACAGGGCGTTATCATGCTGTTTGGTATCATAACGGTCATCGCAGCTGTGCTGTCGTCGCAAGGTGGACTGTCGGCAGCCGTGGAGAAAATGGCGTCGCTGCCAGCCGACAATGCAGCTACGAATGGAGGCTTTGCCACCCTTTGGGGGCCCGACCCTTGGAATCTGCTGGGTGTTGTTGTACTGACGTCGCTGGGCACGTGGGGACTGCCGCAGATGGTTGGTAAGTTCTATAGCATCACCGATGAGAGTGCTATCCGTCGTGGGACCATCATCTCCACTGTCTTCGCCTTCATCGTGGCTGGCGGATGCTACTTCCTCGGTGGTTTCGGACGCCTCTTCGGTACACCGCCCATGCTGCCCAATGGTCGTCTCGACTTCGATTCTATCATCCCTTCCATGTTGGCCACGTTGCCCGATTTCATCATTGCCCTGACGGTGTTGCTGGTGCTGTCGGCATCGATGTCGACGCTTGCCTCGCTGGTGCTAACCTCGTCGTCGACGATGACGCTCGACCTGATCTATCGCGATAAGAAGTCGCTGCCCGGTGAGGTGGAGGAGGGCACCATCGACGATGTGGTGGCAGAGCGTGTGGAACACCGAAAAGTAGTTGTCATGCGCGTGCTCATCGTGTTCTTCATCGCCATTTCGCTTCTCATAGCCCTCAATCCGCCGACCTTCATCGCACAGCTCATGGGCATCTCGTGGGGTGCGCTGGCAGGTGCATTCCTGGCGCCGTTCGTGCTTGGCCTCTACTGGCGTGGCGTCACCACGGCTTCGGTTTGGGCTTGCTTCGTGTGGGGCGTAGGTCTGACGGTTGTGAACATGCTGCTGGGCAATCCCATGAACCCCATCAACTGCGGTGCCATCGCTATGGTCGGCGGTTTCGTGGTCGTGTGGCTCGCCAGCCTCTTCACGCCGAAGCTGAAGCGCGAGGATGTAGACCGCATGTTTGTGTTCGGGAAGAACTAATTGCTTGCGGCTGACACTTACAGTTGCCCCTTGTGGGCATCCTTGCAGTTCTCCTTTGTGGGCATCCTTGCAGTTGTCCTTTGTGGCATCCTTGGAGGTTTCGTCACATTGTCACATTGTCACAATAAGGGGGTGGTGATGTGCATGGGCCATTCCCCCTTGTTTGTCACATCGTCACATTGTCACAATAAGGGGTTGCGATGTGCACGGAAGTGGATTCGTGCATATTTATTTAAATAATTGTATAATTATTATATATAATATCTATATTTTGTATTAGTATACAATAATTACCCTTTTAGGTACATTCGTTAGTGTGAATGTAGGGGCGCAGCGGGCATGTTTTTGGCAGTTTTCTTCTCCAAAAATGCATTTCGTAGCGTCCTTCCTTCGCTTTCATGGCCGATTTTGCTCAGGAAATACTGTTTATTTGTTATATATATTATTATTATAAAATGATGTATAGTACTGAGAGAGGGGGTTAGTATTTTTAAAATTAACATTATTTTATAATAATATATATTAATTAATAATATTATTCATCAATCTAATAATATTATTCATCAATCATACTCCCTCTCTTCTGCGTGCATATGTGCAGGAGCTTATTGTGACAATGTGACAATGTGACGTTGTGACAAAAGGCGGTTCTCTGGAGGCGTTGCATATGTGCAGAAGCTTATTGTGACAATGTGACAATGTGACTTTGTGACAACTGTCTTGCCCGTGAACACCTGTAAATCGCTGAAAGCTATGCTTTTGCAACCTAAAAGCAATGCTTTTGGATGCCTAGAGCTATGCTTTCGGACACGGAAAGGTATGCTTTTGGAAGCGAAAAACAATGCTTTTGAAGTCCAAAAGCAATGCTCTAGAGGTTACAGAGCAATGTTCTAGTGGATGCGGAGCAATGTTTTAGAGGTTACAGAGCAATGCTTTAGAGTTTACGGAGCAATGTTTTTCCATCATGGTGTCAAAAAACTTGCAGAAATCGTCGGCAATACAAAATAATTCATTAACTTTGTCCTGGGTGAGTTTGCGAGAATTAAATAATCAAGAAATTACGCTTTCATGAAAAAGAAAACTGTCAATGAAAAGAGAGAAGTGGTCAAGGACCTTTTCGTTCTTTGGATTGCCCTGGCTGCCCTGGGCTGTGCCGCCGTGAACCTACACATCTCCCTGAATATGCTGGGAAGGAAGGAATAACTGGAGTGAAACTTAAAGGTTTTCTTTGCGGTTTAAATGTAGGGACGCGACGTGTCGCGTTGCTGGATCAGGCTTTTCCTCTCCAATAACGCGGCCGCCGCGTCCCTACATCAATCGGCTTTCCTCGCCAATAACGCGGCACGCCGCGTCCCTACATTTTTGTTACAGCCTTTCAAGCAGGACTACATTCTCCACATGTGGGGTGTGGGGGAACATGTCGACGGGCTGAATGCGCGAAATGCGGTAGTCCTGAGTGAGGATTTCGAGGTCGCGAGCCTGCGTGGCAGGGTTGCAGCTCACGTAGACAATGCGTTTCGGGGCGGCATTCATGATGGTTTTCACGACATCCGGATGCATGCCGGCTCGTGGCGGGTCGGTGATGATGACATCAGGACGGCCGTGATCGCGGATGAAGTTATCGGTGAGGATGTCCTTCATGTCACCGGCATAGAACAACGTGTTGTCGATATGGTTTAGCTGCGAGTTCACCTTTGCGTCCTCGATGGCTTCTGGAACATACTCGATGCCGATGACCTGCCGTGCCTTTCGTGCCACGAAATTGGCGATGGTACCAGTACCGGTGTAGAGGTCGTAGACGAGTGGGAGGGAGTTTTCGGGAGAGTCGGAGTTTTCAGAATGCTCGGAAGAATCGGAGTTATCAGAAGAATCAGAACTTTCGGAATACTCGGAAGAATCGGAGTTATCGGATGAATCAGAGTTCTTTGAGAAATCAGAAAACGCAAACTCGCGGGCAACGCTGTATAAGTGGTAAGCCTGCTCGGTGTTGGTCTGGTAGAACGACTTCGGACCGACCTTGAATCGCAGGTCTTCCATGGTCTCGATGATATGGTCATTACCCTTGAAGACATGCACGTCGAGATCGCCAAATGTGTCGTTGCACTTCTGATTATCGACCCATAGTAACGCGCTGATTTGCGGGAACTTATCTGCAATGTGTTGAAGTAAAGTAAAAACCTTCTTTTGGTCGTCGGGCTCCTGCAGTTTCACCTGCACGATGACCATCCATTCACCCGTGTTGGAGTTGCGGATGATGACATCGCGCAGCAAGCCCGTTTGCTCACGCAGGTCGAAGAACGACAGTCCGTTTTGCAGGGCGTAGTCGCGAATGTCGTTGCGGATATCGTTATGCAGCGGGTGCATGAGATGACATTGCTCAATGGGCAGAATCTTATCGAAGGCACCCGTGATGTGGAAGCCCAGCGCAGGGATGTTTTTTGCGCTCTCAGCGCCTTCGCGTTCGGGCAGCTGCTGAATCTCTTCCTTCGTCAGATAGCGCTTGTTGGCGGCTCCGAAATCGAGTTTGTTGCGGTATTCATATTGCTCCACGGAGCCCATGATGGGTTGGAAGGTGCATGTGCCGTCGTCGTTGGAGGTGCCCGGCTTGGGCAGTTGCAAATGGCCGATGCGTGTCAGCTGGTCGTAGACTTGCTGCTGCTTGAACCGCAGCTGTTCTTTATAGGGCAGCTGTTGCCACTTGCAGCCTCCGCAGACGCCGAAGTGTTGGCAGCGAGGCTGAGTGCGGATGGGGCTCAGCTGGCGATACCTGACCACTTCTGCTTCGGCGTAGCTGTGTTTTTTGCGACGGATTTGCAGGTCGACGACGTCGCCTGGCACCGCCCAAGGCACAAACACGACGAGTTGGCTTTCAGGCTGTCCGTCGTGGGCAGGCGTGGTGATTCTAACGAGCGACTTGCCTTCGGCAGCCACATCGGTGATGGTTACGTTCTCGAGTATTGGGAATGGTTTTTTCTTTCTTGCCATGATGGGAGTTGATGGGAATTATGGGAATTGATGGGAGTTATGGGAATTATAGGAGGCGGATGACGCGAATGCCAGTCTGCGAGGGATGTTTCTGCATGTAGTTGTACATGGTCATGGGTTCCTCGATGGTCTTTTTGTGAATCTGCGAGGCATTGAGCAAGTGCAAGCCGTCGACGTGCCAAACGGCAATACCGATGTGCGACGTGTCGAGCCCCGCCTTGTTGGTGCAGATAGCGATAATGTCGCCGTCCTGAATGGCTTCCCAGAACACGTCGGTATTGGCCAGCTTGCCCTTGGGAATGAAGGGGAACGTCTTGCCGGTGAGTTCTTCTTCCGTTTGGCGGATGTCATCCACCCAGTCGCGGTGAGTGACGAGCATCGGATATTGGCTGACGTGGGTCGACATATAGTTGATGTTCAGCTCTTGCGTCCCAGGGAAAGCCTCGATGGGCTTGTTGGGTTCTGCAACGAATCCCATGCACGTGTTGTCGGCAATCCACGAGGTGAAATAGTGCAGGCGGTTGACGTACGACACCTCGCCACGCTTGTAGCGCAGCAGGCGCAGATAGCGGCAATAGTCTTCAAAGGTGTAGTGCTTGCGCTTCATGCAGAGCGATAGCGCCGTTACGGTCTCGACATAGGTGGTGCAGTCGAGCTGCCGCAGGTTCACGATGAGCTGTTCCTCGTTGTTCACCTCGAGCGTCTTCGCCACATAAGGAATACCCGTGAGCCGTCGGGCGAAATAGAGCATCCAGTTGGTGTCGGCAGACTGCTGGCGTGCCTCGTCGAGCAGTGTCGCCACTTTCACGCTGTCGGACTCGCAGTATTGTTGCGCCCGCATGCTCACGGGGAGCAAGACGAGGGCTGCAAGAATCAGGGCGATATGGGGTAGGGAGTGTAGTCGCATTTTTTCGAAGTTTTTTTCTTGACGTGAATCGTTTCCTCTGTGCTTATCTTTGACGATGGACATTCCACAAAGTTTATCTTCGGTGGTGAACGATTATAGTCGCGTGACCGATTTCACACCTTTCACGGTGCGGAGTTTCTTGATGAGCGACTCCATGCGCGAGGTGTCCTCGACCATCACCGTCAGATGTCCGTCGAAGAGGCCGTCGTGGGAGTCGATGTTGATGGAGCGCATCATGATTTTCTCCTCTTTCGAGATGATGCTCGTAATGTTGTTCACGATGCCGATATCGTCGTTTCCAACGATGTTCAGCGTGATGCTATACTGCGAACCACCCTTGCCGCTCCAGCGTGCCTTCACGATGCGATAACCCATGTTCTCGCGCAGATGACGGGCATTCGGGCATGTGGTGCGATGAATCTTGATGCCTCCGTTCACGGTGACAAAGCCGAAGATCTCGTCGCCAAAGATGGGGTGGCAGCACTTGGCCAACGAGTAGTCGATGCCCTTCAGGTCGCTGCCAATGACAAGTTCGTCGTCGGAAGAGCGCTGGCTCTGATCGTCGACCCGTTCGAAGTTGAACTCCTCGGCGCTTCGGGTCTGTGCAGGCGTGTTGAGATTCAAGTCGAAATCGCGCGTCTCCTGATATTTCTCGAGCACGTAGTTGACGTCGAGTTTCTCCTCGGCCAATTGCTTGTAGAAGTCGCTAGCCTCTTTGAACCCCAGTTTCTTGATGGTGTGGGCAAGAATACTCTCCGAGAAGTCGAGCTTCTTGTTCTTCAGCTTGCGCTCCAGCATCTCCTTCGCCAAACGGCCGTCCTTCTGCTGCGTCTCCTTCAGTGCGAGGCGTATCTTCGAACGGGCACGCGAGGTCTTCACGATGTTCAGCCACTCCTGACGAGGCTTCTGCGTGCTCTGCGTGAGGATTTCAACGGTGTCGCCCGAGTGCAGCTGCTGGCGGATGGCCACTACCTTTCCATTCACCTTACCACCCACGCACGAGTTGCCTACATGCGAGTGGATGTGGTAGGCGAGGTCGAGAATGGTGGCGCCCTTTGGGAACTTCAGCAGGTCGCCCTTGGGAGTGAACACAAACACTTCGTCGTCGTAGAGGTCGAGCTTGAACTGGTCCATCACCTGCAAGTCGTCGCCGGCCTCGAGGGCGGTGCGAATGTTGGTGAGCCACTCGTCGAGTCCCGTCTCGCCCTTCACGCCCTTGTAGCGCCAGTGGGCAGCAAGTCCGCGCTCGGCAATCTCGTCCATGCGCTCGGTGCGAATCTGCACCTCAACCCACTTCTGCTCAGGTCCGAGCACGGTGATATGCAAGCTTTCGTAGCCGTTCGACTTCGGCACGCTTAGCCAGTCGCGCAAGCGCTTCGGGTTGGGCTGATACATATCGGTGACAATTGAGAACGCCTGCCAGCATTGCATCTTCTCCTTCTCGATGGGTGAGTCGATAATGATGCGGATTGCAAACAAGTCGTAGATGCCTTCGAAGCCGCATTTCTGCTTCTTCATCTTCTGCCAGATGGAGTGAATGGACTTCGTGCGACCCTTCATGTGAAACTTTAACCCAACCTCCTCAAGTCGTTGACGCACAGGCTCAATGAAGCTTTCGATGTAGGCATCACGACTCTTCTTCGTGGCATTCAGCTTCTCGCGAATCATGTAGTAGGCGTCGTGCTCGAGATACTTCAGCGAGAGGTCTTCGAGTTCGCTCTTCAGCTTGTAGAGACCCAGCTTGTGGGCGAGGGGTGCAAAGAGGTAGGCCGCCTCTTCGCTGACGCGATGCTTGGCGTCCTCGTTGTCGGTGTCGCGAATCTGTCGCATGAGGTTCACTCGGTCGGCAATCATGATCAAGATGACGCGCATGTCTTCGGCAAACGACAACAACAGGTTGCGGAAGTTCTCGCTTTCAACGACGGGACTCTTCTTGTTGAGGTCGCTGATGCGTAGTAGGCCATGCAAGATGGTGCTTACCGACGGACCGAACTCAGTGGTTTCAGCACTATTGATTCTATAGAGAATGATGGCGATGACTCCGTCTCGGCGCAGTCCAGTCTCCTCGACAGCCACCTGAGCCGTCTGCAGAGCCGTGAGCACGGGGTTCAAGTTGAACACGTCGCGTTCGATGCTATCGTTCTCGAGAGCCGTGCGCACAAGACTCCTCACGGCAGCCTCGTCGCCTGGCAGCAACGAGTCGCCCAACGCCTCTCGCAACGACTTAACGAGTCGCCTGATTTCGGTTAGCTCCTGTCTTGTGAATGTGAGTTTCTTCTCCATATATTTGGTCTATTTTCATAGATTCAACAATCTTCTTGATGCTTTTTCATGCAAAGATACAAAAATCTTTTGCAAACATTTCTTTTTTCGCAAAAAAAGATGTAATTTTGCCCTAAATTACTACAAATCCTATTTAATTATGCTAAACAACAACGACCTCCAGCAGATTGCCAAACGCGGCATCACAGAAGAGCAGGTGAATCATCAGCTCGAACAGTTCAAAACCGGTTTCCCATTCCTTCGCCTCGAAGCAGCAGCTTCGGTGGGCAACGGCGTGCTTGCCCCGTCGGCAGAAGAGCGCCAGCGCTACATCGACCGCTGGAACCAGTATAAGGCCGAAGGCCATCAGATTGTGAAGTTTGTGCCTGCCAGTGGTGCTGCTTCGCGTATGTTTAAAGATATGTTTGCTTTCGTCGATGCTCCCTACGACGAGCCTCAGACGGCCTTCGAGCGCGAGTACTTCGATGGTATCAAGAAGTTTGCCTTCCGCGAGGCGCTTTGCGACAAGTGTCGCGAGAACGAGGGCAAGAGCATCCGCGAGCTGCTCGACGAGGGCAACTACAAAGCCGTCGCCCGTCAGATGTTGGTGAAGGAAGGCCTTAACTACGGTCAGCTGCCGAAGGGCTTGCTGCTTTTCCACAACTACGAGGAAGGCCCGCGCACCCCTATGGAGGAGCATCTCGTTGAGGCAGCCCTCTATGCTGCTTCGAATGGCGAAGCCAATGTTCACTTCACCGTTTCGCATGACCACCTGGAGCTCTTCAAGGCAAAGGTAGCCGAGAAGGCAAGTCAGTATGCTGAGAAGTATGGTGTGAAGTACAACATCTCGTTCAGCGAGCAGAAGCCTTCCACCGATACCATTGCAGCCAATCCCGACGGCACGCCTTTCCGTCAGGACGATGGTTCGCTGCTTTTCCGTCCGGGCGGTCACGGAGCACTCATTGAGAACCTGAACGAGATTGAGGCCGACGTGGTGTTCATCAAGAACATCGATAACGTCGTTCCCGATCGTCTGAAAGAACCCACTGTCGAGTATAAGCAGTTGCTCGCCGGTATCCTCGTTTCCTTGCAGGAGCAGGCATTCGCTTATCTGCGTTTGCTCGACACAGGCAACTACACGCACGCCCAGCTCGAGGAGATCATCCGCTTCGTGCAGCGCGACCTCTGTTGCCGTAAGGCCGACATCAAGCAACTCGAGGATGCCGAGCTGGTCATCTATCTGCGCAACAAGCTCAACCGTCCGATGCGAGTCTGCGGTGTGGTGAAGAACGTTGGTGAGCCTGGTGGCGGTCCGTTCCTCACCTACAACCCCGATGGAACCGTGTCGCTGCAGATTCTCGAGAGCTCACAAATCGACAAGAAGAACGAGGAGTACATGCGCATGTTCACCGAGGGCACTCATTTCAACCCCGTCGACCTCGTCTGCGCTACCCGCGACTATAAGGGCAATGCCTTCGACCTGCCGAAGTTTGTAGACCCACAGACTGGCTTCATCTCGCAGAAGTCGAAGAACGGCCGCGAACTGCAGGCTCTTGAGCTGCCGGGCCTTTGGAATGGTGCCATGAGCAACTGGTCGACCGTCTTCGTGGAGGTTCCCCTTGAGACCTTCAATCCCGTGAAGACCGTCAACGACCTGCTACGTCCACAGCATCAGTAATCTCTTATCCTGTTCATCGACATTGAATCTATGAATCAGCAAACCATTACAGAACTCTTTCAAGCGTATCGCACCTTCTTCGGGAAGGGCGATGCGCTCTATCAGCTTTTCTCACCTTATCGCATCTGCCCGCTCGGCGCCCATGTCGACCATCAGCATGGTCTTGTGACGGGTTTTGCCTTCAACAGCGGCATCGACTTCCTCTTCTCGGAAACCGAGACGGGAAAAGTGGAGATGTGCTCCTTGTCGTTCGAGGGTCTGATGACTTTCAACGTGCAACGGCCCGTTGACGAGAAGCAGAACAACTGGGGCGACTATCTGCGTGGTGCCGTGTGGGCGCTGCAGAAGGATTTTAACTTGAAGCACGGCGTTCGTGGCGTCGTGAAAGGCTCTATGCCCATTGGTGGCCTGTCGTCGTCGGCAGCTTTGTTGTGTGGTTTCGTGATGGCCATCGACAAGGTGAACCATCTGGGACTCGACAAGATGCAGATCATCCACTATGCCTCGCAGGCTGAGCGTGAGTATGTCGGGTTGCGCAATGGTATTCTCGACCAGGCATGCGTTGTGCTCTGCGAAGCCGACAAACTGCTCTACCTCGATACCGAGAACTCGCAATATGAACTCATTCCCTTCGGGCAGAACCTGAAGACGAAGAGTCAGCTGGAGTTGCCGTTCCGACTGGGCATCTTTTTCTCCGGCGTCACGCGTAAGCTCACTGGTACCGACTACAACCTGCGAGTCTCGGAGTGTAAAACGGCAGCTTGGGTGATGCAGGCCTACGAGGATATCCATCTGAAGGAGCTGGGTGAAACTTTCCTTCGTGATGTTCCACGTGAGCTCTTCGACCGACATGCCGAGCAGATGCCCGAGCGTTTTGCACGCCGTGCCCGTCATTTCTACACTGAGTGTGAGCGTGTGAAAGCAGGTGTGGAGGCGTGGAAGAACGGCGACATCGAGCAATTCGGACAACTGGTGTTCGAGAGTTGTGAGAGCTCGATGAACAACTACGAGTGTGGATCGCCTGAGCTGATTGCCCTCTATCGGATTATGCGTCAGACCAAGGGCATCTATGGCGGACGCTTCAGCGGCGCGGGCTTCAAGGGCGCTTGCATCGCGCTCGTCGACCCTGCATGTGAGGACGAGATTCGCGAGACGGTCACCAAAGCCTATCTGGCCGAATATCCGCAGTATCGCAACAGCTTCGAGATCTTCTTCTGCGACCCTGCCGATGGTGTCGACTTCATGTAGTTCGCACCCCTTTGCAATCGACATCTTGTAGTTTGCACCCCTTTGCAATAACAGTACAACGCACGAATGAAAAACGTAATCATTGCAGCAGGATATGCCACACGCCTCTATCCGCTCACCGAGAACTTTCCGAAGCCGCTGCTGACGATCGGGGAGAGTACCATCCTCGACCGTATGCTCGACGACCTTGACGGCATCGACGACATCGATGAACACATTCTTGTGACTAATCATAAGTTTGCCCAGATATTCCGTGATTGGGCCGCGAAGCGAATGCAACAGCCCGGCGCCAAGCCTGTTGTCATTATCGACGATGGGACATCGACCAACGAAACGCGACTCGGGGCTGTGCGCGACCTGCTCTTGGCTCTCGACCAGCAACGCATCGACGACGATGTGATGGTGCTTGCCGCCGACAATCTGCTCGACTTCTCGTTCCGCGGCTTCGTCGACTTCTTCAAGCAGAAGCAGACGAGTATCATCATGTGCCACCACGAGCCGGAACTCTATAGATTGCAGCGCACGGGAGTGATAGCCGTCGACGACGATATGCGTGTGTTGCTTATGCAGGAAAAGCCCGAGAAGCCGGTAAGCCATTGGGCGGTCCCACCTTTTTATATATATAAGCGCAGCGACCTGCCGCTAATCAAAGACTGCCTGAATCATGGTTGCGGCTTCGATGCTCCTGGCAACCTGGCTCATTACCTCACCGATGTCACCACGCTTCATGCATGGGTGATGCCCGGTCGGCGCTTCGACATCGGTTCGCTCGATAGCTACGAAGAGGCCAAGAGGCTGTTTGCATGATGCTGAATAGTGCATGCATGATCAAAATGATTCTTGAAACGATAACCATAGAAAGGAACAAATAGAAATGAAAATACTGGTTACAGGTGCAGCAGGTTTCATCGGCTCGAAGCTGATGTGGATGCTTGCGCAGCGGGGCGATGAAGTGGTGGGCATCGATAACATTAACGACTATTACGACCCACGGCTGAAATATGGACGTCTGCGCGAATGTGGCATTGAGAGCCCGCAACCGGAGATGGAGTGGGGTGTGATGTTCGTGAGTTCGCGACTGCCCAACTGCCGTTTTATGCGATTGGCCATCGACGATAAGCCCGCCCTCGATGCACTCTTCGAGCAGGAAAAGTTTGAGAAGGTGGTCAACCTTGCAGCGCAAGCCGGTGTGCGCTATAGCATCACCAATCCGTATGCCTACCTGCAAAGCAACCTCGTTGGCTTTCTGAACATTCTTGAGGCGTGCCGGCACAACGGCATTCGTCATCTCGTCTATGCCTCATCGAGTTCTGTCTATGGCATGAACGAGAAGGTGCCTTATAGCGAAGACGACAAGGTGGTGTCGCCCGTGAGCCTCTATGCGGCATCGAAGAAGAGCAACGAACTCATGGCTCATGCCTATTCGAAGTTGTACGGCTTCGCTACGACGGGCCTACGCTATTTCACCGTCTATGGTCCTTGGGGACGTCCCGACATGTCGCCGATGCTCTTCGCCAGCGCCATCAGCCAAGGAAAGCCCATTAAGGTTTTCAACAAAGGTGACATGATTCGCGATTTTACTTTTATCGACGATATCGTTGAAGGAACCATTAGCGTTATCGACCACCAGCCCATTGCCGAGCAATGCGAACATGGAGTACCCTATAAGGTGTATAATATCGGGTGCAGTCATCCCGTTCGGCTCATGGACTTCATCTCAGAAATCGAGCAGGCCTATGGTCGCGAAGCCGAAAAGGTGTTCCTGCCTATGCAACCCGGCGATGTCTATCAGACAAATGCAGATACGACGAAACTTGAAACTGAATGTGGCTACAAGCCTCATTGGTCGCTTCATGATGGCATCCAGCAGTTCATGGCGTGGTATAAGTCGGAGCAGAACCCGTTGAGAATCGAGGATTAGTCGTGTGATAACCGAGTGATAATCGAGAGATAATTGTTTGATATTCGTGTGCTGAACAACCACCCGTTGCTCAGAATTGCCGTTATTCTGATTGTCGGAATTTACGTCGGAGAGTGCTTCGGTGGAAGTGGAGTTGTGTGGAGTAGCTTCGCAATGTCGGCGGTCTGTCTTTTGCTAGCAGCAGTCTTTCCTCTACGTAAGCCTAAAAACATCGTGAAGAGTGGTGCCCCACTTTTCTGCAGCTTATGCATCCTTTGCTCGGTGTTTTTCCTTGGATTCTTTTTGGTGAACGCAAACCATAAAAGGATGTGTTCGAGATTGTCGATGCTTCAGCATTACAGCAGTTCATCCTACGACCATCGTGTCAAAAAGGGGATGACCGTCTTCGAAGCCGTGATTGTGACCCCGCCTGCAGAGAGGGGCAAGGTGATGCGGTTCGATGCCGTTGTGACGTCCCAGAACGTAAAGCCTTTCCTCGTTCACGTTTCCCTGCTTCGCGATACGGTGAGCAACCATCATCTGGCACTTGCTTTGGGTGCAGGCATCAGCGTCCGTTCGGCTTTGAAACTGGAACGCAGGCAGGCAGTCCCGACAACCTTCGTTACGCCTAACAACTGGGAGTTGTCGGCTCCCCAGTATTCGCGGCTGACGCATTTGCAACGGGCACGGTTGAGGCTGATGCTGTTTCGCGAGCGACTTCTCGACCGATGGCATTTGGCCAACGCCGACGCAGAAAGCGAAGCAGTTGTGGCGGCAATGGCGCTTGGCGACAAGGGCCGCTTGTCGCGTGAGCTGCGTGAAGAGTACAGCATCAGCGGGGCTGCTCATGTGTTAGCACTTTCGGGCATGCATCTCAGCATCATCTATTTCCTTCTTTCGTTCGTTTTCATCCGTAAACGCTGGCGTACGGTAGGTCAGCTATTTGTGCTGCCCGTCATTTGGCTGTTTGCGTTGATGGTGGGCCTCTCGCCTTCGGTAGTGCGAGCGGCTACGATGCTCTCCGTCTATTCGTTCGTCATCCTGCTGAAACGCCAAGCCTTCACGCTCAACACACTTTCGCTGGCAGCCTTTGTGATGCTCCTCGCCAATCCCTTCAACCTGTGGGATATTGGCTTCCAACTATCGTTTATGTCTGTACTGGGAATTGTCATTTTCTATCGACCCATCTATCATTTTCTCTCTGCGCTGTTCAGTAGGTCGGCCAATGAACGATTCCTCATCAGGCTCTTCGTGAAGAAAAGACGGTTGGGCGAGCCCAAGCGCGGCATCCTGATCACGTTGCGTCGATGTGTGTTGGGAATGGTGGCACTCAGCTTGTCAACGCAGATTCTCTCAGCACCGCTGGTGGCATTCTATTTTGGTCGCTTCTCCACCTATTTCCTGCTGACCAATTTGCTCGTCGTGCCCCTTGTCACACCTATCCTCTATGCCACGTTGCTTTTCTTCCTGCTCGGTTTCCTGCCATCGGCACAAATCGTCGTGGGGAAACTCGTTGCAGGTTTAGCTTGGTTGCTGAACGCAGGCATTTCTTGGGTTGCTTCCTTTCCGGGGGCAAGTGTTGAGGGCATCAGTCTTTCCGCCTGGCAAGTGGTGTTGATCTATGCACTCATCGCCATCCTTTCGTATTTGGTGTCGCTGTTCATGAAAAAGTTGCGGACATGGACGTTGTTCAGTAGTTGAGAATTGTGTGAGAAAAGAAAATCGGGAAGTCCTTTTTCAAGGGCTTCCCGAGGTTTGAAGTGAGGTGCGTAGCGGAGTCGAACCGCTCTATTTGGTTTTGCAGACCAACACATAACCGCTTTGTTAACGCACCATTTCACTTGCGCTCGTCAGAGGGTTTTTCTGATTTGCGGTTGCAAAGGTATAATAAATAATCGGTTTAACCAAATTTTTTGCTTACTTTTTCTTGTAACACGGTGGTTTAACCAATTTTTTAGCTTACTTTTTCTGGTAACACGATGGTTTTTCTTGTTTTTTGTGTTGCTTTTGCCGCATTTGCTCACGAAGCGCACATCCCTTGCAACCATAACAAGGATCGTTGGCACCCTGTATTGCCTGATGCAGCCTGTAGACTGCATAGGCAATAGAGAGTGCTACAACGATGATGATGATTGCGATTTGCATCACCTTTTAGTAAGCGAAGAGGGGATAGTTCTTCATCGTGTCGTTGACACGCTTGCGAACGCTGGCGATGACTTCCTGATCCTCGGGAGCGTTGAGAACTTCCTCAATGAGTTCGGCGATGAGCACCATCAGGTCTTCTTTCGCACCACGTGTGGTGATGGCCGGTGTGCCCAGACGCAGGCCGGAAGTCTGGAAGGCAGAGCGGGTGTCGAAAGGCACCATGTTCTTGTTCACGGTGATATCGGCAGCCACGAGGGCGTTCTCAGCCACCTTACCTGTCAGGTCGGGATACTTCGTGCGAAGGTCAACCAGCATGGAGTGGTTGTCGGTACCGCCGCTGACGATGTGGAAACCGCGCTTGATGAGCTCGTCGGCGAGCACGGCGGCGTTCTTCTTCACCTGCAGCGCCCACTCCTTGAACTCGGGCTTCAGAGCCTCGCCGAAGGCAACGGCCTTGGCTGCAATGACGTGCTCGAGCGGACCACCCTGTTGACCGGGGAACACTGCCGAGTTGATGATCTGCGACATCATCTTCGTCACGCCCTTCGGAGTCTTCAGGCCCCACGGATTCTCGAAGTCCTTGCCCATCAGGATGATACCTCCACGTGGGCCGCGCAGGGTCTTGTGCGTTGTCGAGGTCACGATGTGAGCATACTTCACGGGGTTGTCGAGCAGTCCGGCGGCGATGAGTCCTGCCGGGTGAGCCATATCGACCATGAGCAGAGCACCAACCTTGTCGGCAATCTCACGCATGCGCTTGTAGTCCCACTCACGGCTGTAAGCCGATCCACCACCGATGATGAGCTTCGGCTTGTGCTCAAGAGCCAGCTGTTCCATCTCGTCGTAGTCGACGCGTCCGGTCTCGCGGTTCAGGTTGTAGCCAATGGGGTTGTAGAGGATACCACTGGTGTTCACATGCGAACCGTGCGACAGGTGGCCGCCGTGATCGAGGTTCATGCCCATGAACGTGTCGCCGGGTTTCAGCACCGCTAGCAGCACGGCGGCATTAGCCTGTGCACCCGAGTGCGGCTGCACGTTGGCATACTCGGCATCGAAGAGCTTGCAGACGCGCTCAATGGCGAGCGTCTCCACCTCGTCGACCACCTGACAGCCGCCATAGTAGCGCTTGCCAGGATATCCTTCGGCGTATTTATTCGTGAGATACGAGCCCATGGCCTCCATCACTTCATCGCTGACGAAATTCTCGGAGGCAATCAGCTCCATGCCTTTCAACTGACGCTGATGTTCTTTCTCAATCAGGTCGAAAATTACTTGATCTCTTTCCATTTAAGTGTAATTTATAAATAAATGTGTTGATAATGTTTCGTTTAGCAGAGCTTTACTTTGCTCATGTCCTGTTCCATATCGCAATAGTGGCATTTGCAGATGCCGCGGTCCTTGTCGACCACGTGGAAAATGGTCTTCATGGGCTCGTTGTTGGTGATGCAAACCGGATTGTTGCACTTCACGATGCCGCAGAGCTCATCAGGCGTGTCGACGGTCTTCTTCTCAACCACCTCATAGTCGTGAATGATGTTGAGCACCACTTTCGGCGCTACTACCGAGAGTCGTGAGATCTCCTCGTCGGTGAAGAACTTGTCGGAAACCTTGATGATGCCCTTCTTGCCCACCTTCTCCGAAGCATAGTTATTACCGATGGTCGTCAGGTTAGGCGTGTCGAGCAATCCTAGCAGTTGTGCCACCTGGTAGGTCTTCTGGGCAGGAATGTGGTCGATCACCGTTCCGTTTTCAATGGCTGCAACCAGCCTTTCTGTTTTCTTATTCATAGTGTATGAATGATGAGTAGCTTTGATGTTTTATCCAATGATGGTCTTGTCGGCGCGGATGTCGTCGAGCGTAATGCCAAGACAGTAGCTGAAGATGGCCTCGCGGGCATAGAGTCCGTTCTGAGCCTGCTGAATGTAGTAGGCGTGCGGGTTGTCATCCACGTCGTAGGCAATTTCGTTCACACGCGGCAGCGGATGCAGGATGCGCATGTTCTCCTTCACGTTACCAAGCATGTCGTTGCGCAGGATGTAGACGTTCTTCACACGCTCATATTCCATCAGGTCGGAGAAGCGCTCCTTCTGCACGCGCGTCATATAAATGATGTCGGCATCGGCAATAACCTTCTCGTTGAATGCCGTGTGCTCCTGGAACTTGATGTCGTGCTCCCGACAATAGATCTTGTACTCGTTGGGCATTGCCAGCTCCTTCGGTGCCACGAAGTGGAACGTAGGATTGAAGTGGCGCATCGCCATAATGAGAGAGTGCACTGTGCGTCCATACTTCAAATCGCCTACCAAGTAGATGTTCAGATTCTCAAGCGTCCCCTGCGTCTTATAGATGGAGTAGAGGTCGAGCATCGTCTGCGAAGGATGCTGATGGGCACCGTCGCCGGCGTTGATGATGGGCACGGGAGCCACCTCGCTGGCATATTGCGCAGCCCCTTCGAGGCTGTGGCGCATGGCAATCACGTCGGCGTAGTTCGACACCATGAGGATCGTGTCCTTCAGCGTTTCACCTTTCGAGACACTCGATGCCTTCGCATCAGAGAAACCGATGACACGTGCTCCCAGACGGTTGGCAGCCGTTTCAAAGCTCAGACGTGTGCGGGTGGAGGGTTCGTAGAAAAGCGTTGCGACAACTTTTCCTTTCAGTAGTTCCCTGTTGGGATGCTTCTCAAACTCGCTCGCCATGTCGATGAGATACATAATCTTCTCCTTCGACAAGTCGGCAATTGTTACAAAATTATGTTTTTCCATCTGAAAATTGTGGTTGAAGAATCCTGTCTTTTGCTGCTGTTCTACCCCCTTTGAATGCCGAAAAGCATCGTCCCAAGAGTTCATCATGCAGTTTTCGTCTGCTAAGGTACACATATTTTTTCGATTTATGGCGTTATTATGAAAGAAAAATTGTATTTTTGCAGAAAATTAATGATTATTGCGAATGAGAAAAGCATTTATACGCTTTCTTTGGAAGGCATTATTGGGAATCATACTACTCGTGGCACTGGCATTTGCAGCCATCTGGTTCGGCCTCATTGGCTACATGCCCGACATCGAAGAGTTGCAGAATCCTATCAGCCGGTCGGCCTCACAAATATACTCGGCCGATGGCCAGGTCATCGGAACGTGGAATTACAACCGTGAGAACCGCATCCTCGTTTCCTACAACAACATGTCGCCCCACTTGGTCCACGCGTTGGTAGCCACGGAGGACGAGCGCTTCTACGATCACTCCGGCATCGACTTTATCGCACTCGGACGTGCCATCGTGAAGCGAGGCATCCTCGGCCAGGCTAGTGCCGGTGGTGGTTCCACCATCACGCAGCAGCTCGCCAAGCAACTTTATTCAGAGACTGCCCACTCGAAGCTCGAGCGCCTGCTGCAGAAACCCATCGAGTGGGTGATTGCCGTGAAGCTGGAGCGCAACTACACGAAGGAGGAGATCATCTCCCTCTATCTGAACTACTTCGACTTCCTGCATAACGCTGTGGGCATCAAGACGGCTGCCAACACCTATTTTAATAAGGAGCCGCGCGAACTGAACATCGAGGAGTCGGCGACGCTCATCGGTCTTTGCAAGAACCCGTCGCTGTTCAACCCCGTGCGCTATCCCGAGCGTTGTCGCGACCGTCGCAACGTCGTGCTCTCGCAGATGCAGAAGGCGGGCTATCTCTCGAAGGCAGAGTGCAAGGAGTCGAGTGACAAACCGCTCGTCCTCGACTTCCATCGCACCGACCATAAAGACGGCACCGCCCCTTACTTCCGCGAGTTCCTGCGCCGCTACATGATGGCGAAGCGCCCGGCCATCGACGACTATCCCTCGTGGAACAAGAATCAGTATGTCATCGACTCCATCGCCTGGCAGACCGACCCGCTCTATGGTTGGTGCAACAAGAACCATCGCAAGGACGGTAAGCCTTATAACCTCTACACCGATGGTCTGAAGGTCTACACCACCATCGATACGCGCATGCAGCAATATGCCGAAGAGGCTGTCTATCAGCACGTTGTGAAGTTCCTGCAGCCGGCGTTCGATAAGGGCATGCGCTCCAAGCCCAATGCACCGTTCACCAGTGAACTCACGCCTACACAGGTGCGCCAGATTCTCAATCGGTCGATGCAGCAGAGCGAGCGCTATCGTGCCATGAAGGCTGCCGGCGCTTCCGACGAGGAGATTCGCGAGGCGTTCAACAAGAAGATCGATATGACCGTCTTCAGCTATCGTGGCGATAAGGATACGGTGATGTCGCCGATGGACTCTATTCGCTACTACAAGTCGTTCCTGCGTTCGGGCTTCATGAGCATGGACCCGAAGACAGGTCATGTGAAAGCTTACGTTGGTGGTCTCGACTTCACACACTTCATGTACGACATGGTGATGACGGGGCGCCGCCAGGTGGGCTCCACCATCAAGCCCTATCTCTATTCGCTTGCAATGGAGAACGGTTTTTCGCCTTGCGACTATGCACCCAACGTGCAGCGTACCTACATCGTTGCCGGCAAGCCGTGGACGCCACGCAACGCCTCCCGTAGCCGCTACGGACAGATGGTTACTCTGAAGTGGGGACTGGCGCAGTCGAACAACTGGATATCCGCCTACCTGATGAGCAAGCTCAATCCGCAGCAGTTTGTTAACTTGTTGCACGAATATGGCATCAACAATCCCGACATCCACGCGTCGATGGCGCTCTGCCTCGGACCTTGTGAAGTGTCGGTTGCTGAGATGGTCAGCGCCTACACCACGTTTGCCAATCACGGCATCCGCACGGCACCGATGTTCGTCTCGCGCATCGAGGACAACGAGGGCAATCTCATCGTGCAGTTCCAGTCGCGCATGAACGAGGTCATCAGCGCCGAGAGTGCTTACAAGATGCTCGTACTCTTGCAGGGTGTTGTCGATGGAGGTACTGCAGGCCGCATCCGCCATCGCTATAACATCGAGGGCGAGATAGGTGGCAAGACGGGTACCACCAACCGCAACTCCGATGCTTGGTTCATGGGACTCACGCCGCAGCTCGTCAGCGGCTGCTGGGTGGGCGGCGAAGACCGTGACATCCACTTCGACTCCATGTCGATGGGCCAGGGTGCCACGATGGCACTTCCCATCTGGGCATACTACATGAAGAAGGTGTATGCCGACAAATCGTTGGGCTATTCGCCCGATGCGAAGTTCGATGTGCCGGAGGACTTCAACCCCTGTCAGGCCGAAGATTCCGAAATCGATGAGTTCGGCATCGAAGAGGTGTTCGAGTAGCAGATGGTAATACGCCTCGCGTCCTTTTAAAAAGCCCGCGTAGCGGATAAGGGCATCCTTGCAATTAAAAATGAAGAAACCAATCCTACTCAGCTGCATGCTCGTTGCTGCACTCGCCGCGAGTGCGCAGGGCAATAACACCCGCATGGGTGGCGACGAAGGCGACTACCAGAGTCTGGCTGAGCGTGTGGCGAAGATTGAGAAGAAGAACGACATGTTCAACGTCTATTTCAACTACGCGGCTTCAGCGCAGCTGAAAGACGATGGTGAGAAGTGGACGTCGGGCTTTGCCAACAAGGACTTGCGTTTCGAGATTAAGGGCAATCTCACCGACAAGATCTTCTACCGCCTACGACATCGCCTGAACCGCTCAAATGCAGCGAAGGGTGAGGACAACTTTGCCAAGGCCACCGATTTCATGATGGTGGGCTACCACCTCAACGACAAACTCACGTTCATGGGTGGTAAGATGGGACAGATCTGGGGCGGTTACGAGTATGACGAGAACCCGATGTACATTTATCAGTATTCCGACCTGCTCGACCACATGGACATCTTCCATACCGGTTTCGTGGCGAGCTACAAGCCCGTACCTACGCAGGAGATAGCCTTGGAGGTGTGCGATGCCAGCAACGGAAAGCTCGAGGAGGACTATGGAGGCTACGTCGTCACGTTTGGCGAACGCTTCAAACCTCTAGAGCAAGCCAACCATCCACTCACCTTCATCGCAAACTGGAATGGAAGCTTTTTCGGCGACAAGTTGCAGACGCGTTGGGCGTGGGGTATTCAAACGTTGGCAAAGGGTACCTACTCGCGCGAGTTCACCCTCGGCCAGCGCCTCAACCTGCCGAAGTTGCAGTGGTATTTAGACTATGTGGCTTGTTTCGACGACATGGACCGCCTCGGCATCGCAACAGCCGACCTTGTCAGTTTCTACCGGGCAGACTTCGACTATTTCTATTCCAATAGATTCTATTATCCCAACTCAACGCTTCGTTGTGGAAAGGTTCATTACTACTCGTTCACTACGAAGCTCAACTGGCAGTTCGCACCCCATTGGAATCTCATGCTTAAGGGCTCTTTTGTGAATGCCAGCAAGAAGAATGCAGAAATGTTCAAGAACTACCGCCGATCGCTTAGCGGCATCGCCTCGCTGGAATACTACCCCGACAAGACGCAGGACTTCCGCGTCTTCCTTGCCTACCTCGGTCAGAAGGTTGACTACACCGACAAATCTACCCTCACCGACTACAACACCAACCGCTTCGAACTCGGCTTCATGTATCGCATCAAGTGCTATTAACGTGAATGAATAGTACAACATAAGAAACGTATAGAAGGGCAAGCAGAAAACTTGCTTATGGGTATTGTTGGAAATACAAGAAGTACAGTGGTACAGTTAGTACAGATGGCAGTTATATGATGGACCACATCACGCACCGAAAAAGGGGAAATTGAATACTTACTATTTATATATAATATATATATTATATATATAATAGTAAAATTGTATACTTATAGTTTTTATCAAAAATAGGCGTGATAGCCCATCATACCCCCTCGCCAAAATAACTGCCATCTGCCATCTGTACCAAATGCGGCCTATTCGACCACCTTCAAAATACTACGAAACCACCTTGTACACAATGTTTTAACAAACGTACTCTGTAACTGTTTGATACATAGTAAGATACAGCGCTAATGCAAAATTATTCCAAAATTTTCTGCTTATAATTTGTAAGTTTCAAGCTTTTTTCGTAACTTTGCACTTGTAATGAAGATGTTCAGGCAACGACTTTTTTGCTTCCAAATGACCGGTCAGGATGCCGAATCCGCTCACGCCTCGCTCCGAATTGCACCAACTAGCTTAAAAACAACCTTTAACCTCAACCTATTTATGATGACAAACAAAAATCAAGACATTCGCGCTGAGTCGTACGGAGCATAGCTCTACAGAAAATGGAGCATTGCTCAGTATCGAACGGAGCACACCTCAGTATCCTTAGGAGCATAGCTCTGAATCCTATGGAGCATATCTCTGTATCCTAAAGTCGCAAACTTCTTGCTCAAAACGCAAGCGAAACGAGTTCGAGTCCTCCATCTCGGTATATATAGAGTCCCTTGATAAGCGTCTCCTACGTCGCCGAGCGCGGAAATGAAATTAAAAACTTAGGTTTTTGTTTTGCATTTCGCTCACTTATTCGTAACTTTGCATCGTTAAATACGAATTGTCTATCTGGTTAGATCTCATCAACCCGTTTCGTGATATGAAAACAACACAAAAAATGAAATTAGTACTACTGCTATGGTTACTCCTCTGCAGTGGTGTGAGCCACAATTGTGCTCTCGCCAATCCCATCAGCCGTGAACAGGCGTTGCAGAATGCACGGGACTTCTTTGCTGCGAAAGGAAAGATGCTGCCGGAGCGGTCGTTCCGACATGCACCCGTGAAGAATGGCGTGCTGACCGTGGAGGCGAACTACTTCGTATTTAACGTGGGTGACGACCAGGGCTTCGTGATTGCTGCCGGCGACGACTGTGTGCCTACCATTCTGGGTTATGCCGACCGGGGCACTTTCGTTGGCGACAGCCTACCTGTGAACGTGAAGGCGTGGCTCGACGGATATAGCGATGCCATCGGCCGGTTGCAGGCGAGTGGACAGCAGGCGCCAAGGCGCGCTCCGACGCATGCCGCCATTCCCGTGCTTCTCACATGCCAGTGGGACCAGGACTATCCGTATAACATGTATTGTCCGCAGTTCTTCGACACAGGTGAGACCTGCGTGACGGGATGTGTGGCAACGGCGATGGCGCAGATCATGTACTACCATCGCGTACGCTCGGTACGGAGTGTGCAAGCGGACATTCCCGGCTACACTTGCGCCACGGATTGGGAGAACTATGGAAAGATGACCGTGCAGGGCATTCCGAAGAATTCGCCCATCGACTGGAACGATATGACTGATACGTACAATAGCCGTTCGACCGATGCCGCTAAACGGGCGGTTGCCAACCTAATGAAGTATTGTGGTGTTTCAGTGGAGATGGACTACGGCCGTAGCTCCACGGGTGGCTCGGGAGCAGTGTCACAATATGTGGTTACGGCGCTGAAGAAGTATTTCGGCTACGATGCTGGCGCAAGCTATGTGTATCGGTCGAACTACTCCGATGATGCATGGGATGAGCTCATCTACAACGAGCTTGCCAACGGACGGCCTGTGCACTATAGCGGCCGTGGAACCTCAGGCGGTCATGCCTTCGTATGCGATGGCTATGATGGCGATGGCTACTACCACTTCAACTGGGGGTGGGGCGGCTACTGCGATGGCAACTTCCTGCTTAGCGACCTGACACCTCCTGGCTTCGGCATAGGAAGCAACGGTGGTGGATTCAACGACAAACAAGGCGCTATTATCGGTGCAAAGCCCGATGGCAATCTCAGTCCAGACGACTCGCCGATGTACTTCAGCGATGCGGCGGTGAAAGCCGTCTGCGTGAGCCAGTGGGACACGAACCGCGATGGCGAGCTGAGCTATCAGGAAGCGAAGGCGGTGACCGCCATCGGCTCGGAATTCAAGGGTAGCACGGCTATCACATCGTTCGAGGAGCTTCGATACTTCAAGAATTTGAAGAGCATCGGCGCGGAAGCCTTTGCCGGTTGCTCACAGCTGAAGTCGATCGTCATTCCTGAGCAAGTCGGCGAGGTGGGGGCATCGGTCTTCGCCGGCTGTGCGGCATTAGAGAAGGTTGAGGTGGTGAGCGAAAACACAACTTTCGACTCGCGTAACGGCTGCAACGCTATCGTTCGTAAGGCAGACAACTGCCTCGTGGCAGGTTGCAAGACAACGGTGATTCCTGCTGGTGTAGTGGCATTGGGCGAAGGTGCATTCATGCAGCAGCCGCTTACGACGGTCATGATTCCCAGCAGCGTTACCACCTATGGCAAGAAGGTGTTCTATGGTTGCAACGACATCGAATCGGTGATGGTGGGTGCCAAGACGCCCGCTGCGCTCACGTCCGACGTGTTCACCTGTACCAGCCGGGCAACGCTGATCGTGCCCACGGGCTCGCTTGCTGCCTATGAGAAAGCTAACGTGTGGAAGACCTTCCTGAAACGCATCGAGATGTCGTCGTCGACACTCCCCATCCGGTTTGCCGATAGCCAGGTGAAAGATCTTTGTGTCGCCAACTGGGATCAGAATGGCGACGGAGAGCTCAGCTATGCCGAGGCCGCCTTGGTGACAGACCTAGGCATGGTGTTCAGAAGCAAAAAGAACATACTGTCCTTCGACGAACTGCAGTATTTCACCGGACTTACCGCGATAGGGGATAGTGCCTTCTATTACTGCTATCGACTGACATCGGTGGTGTTGCCCCAAACGGTTACATCTATCAAACGTCATGCTTTCCGATACTGCGTCTATATGACCTCCATTCGCCTGCCGGAGAATCTGGAGAGCATTGGCCAGCAGGCCTTCTGGCAATGTGAGAGGCTGACATCGATTCGCATACCCGCGAAGGTTAACAGCATTGACCACTACGTTTTCGGCTATTGCAAACAGCTGACTGACGTGAGCGTTGACCCCGCGAATACGGTTTTCGACTCCCGCGAAGGTTGTAACGCCATCGTCGAAACGTCTACGAATACGCTCTATCAGGCTTTCGTAAGTACGCGGATCCCATCGACGGTGACAACGATAGGTCGCCTTTCATATAGCTATTACAACGGGATTACGTCGATGCTGATTCCGTCGAATGTGACGAGAATCGAGAATGCGGCATTCTATAATTGCAAGGAGTTGGCAAAAGTGGAGCTGCCTGCCGGTGTAACCTACATTGGCTCACAAGCTTTCTATCCATGCGATAACCTTGTAGAAGTGAAAGTGGCGATGACGGCTCCCGTTTCCATCCGAGAGAACACCTTCCCGAGTCGCGCCAATGCGACACTCTATGTGCCTGCTGGCTGCAAGACGGCTTTTGAGTCGACCCTGTATTGGAAGGATTTTAAGCAGATTGTGGAAATGGGCGATGTCAATGGAGACTACCAACTCAACGTGGCCGATATCACATTGCTGGTGAATATCATCAACGGAGCCAATGCCTCGGAAGATGTTCGCCGTGCTGCCGATGTAAACGGGGATGGCGAGGTGACGTCTGCCGATGTGGAATTGCTGCTGGATGATATGCTTGGCATTGAAGATGAAAATAAACAGAATCATTGAAGATGATGAAACTAAGAAATATATTTGTGTGTGGCTGGTGCATCGCCCTTGTGGTGGCATGCGGACAGTCGTATGAAACCAAGCAACGGATGACGCGTGCGGAACGGGCCAAGCTGAAGACTGCCGACTCGTTGGCATTGAAGGTGGGCGTGATGCCGACACTCGACTGCATGCCGTTGTTTGTTGCGAAGGAGCGTCGTCTCTTTGACACGCTGGGCGTCGACGTGCGCTTGCGTATGAGAAAGGCACAGATGGACATCGACACCGCCCTGATTGGGGGTAGCGTGGAGGGTGCCGTGAGTGACTCGGTGCGCGTGGCGCGGATGAGAAGCCTAGGAACGGCCCTCACGGAGGTCGGCACCACGAACACCTCATGGCAACTCGTCGGCAATCGTTCGGCACGTCTGAAGGAGGTTAAACAGCTGGGCGATAAGATGGTAGCGATGACGCGCTATTCCGCCACCGACTTCCTCACCGACCATGTACTGACAGGCGTGAAGACGACGGCAACGGTTTATCGGGTGCAGATTAACGATGTGCCCCTGCGCCTGCAAATGCTTCTAAACAACGAGATGGATGCCCTTTGGCTGCCCGAGCCACAAGCCACGACCGCTCGCGAACATGGGCACACGGTGCTTTGGGACACGGAGAAACACAACCTGTGGCTGGGGCGCGTGGTGTTCCGCGACAAAGCGCTTGGCGACGCGCGTGTGAAGAAACAGATAGATGTGTTCAAGCAGGCCTATAACATGGCTTGCGACTCGTTGAACCAGCGGGGCGTTGCCGCCTATGCCGACTTGCTGATTAAGTATTGTCAGACCGACCAGAAAACCCTCGATGCCCTGCCTAAGGTGAAGTTTAGGAAGCTGTAAAAGCCCGCGTAGCGGATTTAAAATTGCTGCATAATGAAAGAGATAAAAGAAAAGATACTTTATCATTGGCCATTGGGAGAGGTGCTGGATAGGATGAAGGAATTTGCCAACCAGCATCAGCAGGCCATCAATGGTGATTTGGTGATGCGCCTGGTGGACATCGCTGCCGACTATGAGCGCATGCGCGACTTCGTGTTGCGTGGATTTCAAGACGACAAGCGGAAAGAGCTCTACAAGAGTCTGCAGCGCCGTGCTTACCGGCTGGCCTGTGACTGGGATCTGAGCGTGCTCTGCTCGCAACCCACGGGCTTCTATCGTGATGCGGCTCGGCTGACGGCATCCTTCTCGCCAAGCCATGATGACGTGAGGCGGATGCTCGAGTCGTATGTGCAGAACATGGCGATGCAGTCGCTGGGGCAAGCGGTGGCTGCCGGCAATGATGGCGACGCCACATCGGCCGACGACATTCGGGCGAAGCATGCAAGCGATCTAAATCTATTGTTTTCGTCGCTAGTCATCGCTCCACAATGGTCGCGTGGTGACGAGGAGTTCTACACCTCGTTGTTGCTCTCGCCAACCATCGATATCAACGATGCATGCACACTTGTTGGAGCCCTGTTGCTGAATGGTTTGATAGAACCCGATTATCATAAGTTCGGAACCTTGCTGAGTGTCTATGAGCAAGCCACAGAAGGGACGCTTCGCCAGCGTGCTCTCGTAGCGTTGGCGTTCACGATGCCCAGGGATGTACCGGATCTCTTTCCCGAGTACCAAGAAATGGCTGCGCGGTTCGCCAGCAACGATGCCACCTGCCAGGAGTTGCTCGAGCTGCAGATGCAGATGGTGTATAGTCTGAATGCAGAGCAAGACAAGGATACTATTGAGCGTGACATCATGCCTGGACTAATGAAGAATCAGGGATTCCGCGTGACAAGTCGTGGCATCGAGATGAAGGAGGACGACCCGATGGAGGACATCCTGCATCCCGATGCTCAAGACAAGGCGATGGAAGAACTCGAGGCGACGATTGGTAAGATGCAGGATATGGAGAAGCGAGGTGCCGATGTCTACTTCGGTGGATTCTCGAAGCTGAAGCGCTTTGCGTTCTTCTACACACTCAGCAACTGGTTTATGCCTTTCTCGCCTGAGCATCCAGCTATTGTGAAGGCGTTAAATAAGAGCAAGGATGCGTCGGGTGTGATTTCCAAACTGATGGAACACGCGGCACTTTGCGATAGCGATAAGTACTCGTTTGCATTGGGATTTGCTTCGGTCTACGAGAACCTGCCGCAGCAAATTCGCGAACTGGTGCAGCAGAACAATGTGTCGGAAATGATGGTGACGAACGTGGAGCAAATGTCGGCAACCTATATCCGCCGCTTCTATCTGCAGGACCTCTATCGGTTCTTCATGCTGCATCCCAATTGTAGTGAGCTGACGTCTCCCTTTGAAGTTTTGCAGAAAGATGGGAAGTGTTTCTTTGCAAGATTTGCCTCCTACAGCACGTTGTTGAAGCAGAAGGCATCGCCGTTGTGTCGCTTCCTTTTGAAACACGACTACCTGGATGCGATGGAAGATGCACTTAATGCCGATATGGACGACTTATTCTTCTTGTCAGGACTATTGAAACAAAAGCGGGGTGACTATGAAGACTCTATGACAGATTTAGATCTTGCACTCGACGATAACCCTGGTGACCCTGCCATCTTGAAGCCGCTGGCGTATGCTTGCTACTATAATCATGAAGATGAGAAAGCCATCGAATACTACAAGCAACTGACGGAGCTTGATCCCGATCATAGTAATGCCTACGAACTGAGGATTGCCACTATCTTGCTCGAGGACGAAAAAGTGGAGGAGAGCTTGAACATCCTCTACCGCTTGCACTTCGAGAACGAGGACGACCTGCGCGTGCGCCGTGCGTTGGCGTGGGGATTGATGCTCGACAAACAACTGGAACAGGCACAGAAGCACTATGAGGTGCTGTTGGAGAAGCCCAAGCCCGAAGATATCCTGAATGCTGGCTATTGCGAATGGTTTCAGGGGAAAATCACTCGTGCCGTAGAGTTCTTTAAACGCTATATGTCAATCACACCTGTCGGCGATGCAGCAGAGATGAGCGACCGCCAGTTCCTCCGCAATCAATTCTTTGACGACCTTCATTTGCTCAATGTCTACCAGATAGACGAAGTGGATTGGACAATTATGGTCGATATCGTCTGCAGTTGACCATCCGAAATGCTAAGATGTAGGGACGCGGCGTGCCGCGTTCTGGAAGGGGAAAGCTAAATCCAATTACGCTGCACGCTGAGTCTCTACATTAATCCAGTTTTCTATAGACCAAATTGAGTTTATACCGTAGGAAGGTCAATTCCTATATTACTATCTCTGAGCGATTCTATATAAAAAAAAATGACAATGTCGACCAAGCTATGATGATCGACATTGTCTGCAGTTAAATATTCTGATAGATAGTAAAGGTCGCCGTCGTACTAAACGATGCCCTGAGCCATCATAGCGCGTGCCACCTTCAAGAAGCCGGCCACGTTGGCACCCTTCACGTAGTTGATGTAGCCATCAGGCTCGGTGCCGTACTTCACGCAGTTGGCGTGGATGTCGTTCATGATGTCGTGCAACTTCTGGTCGACTTCCTCGCGGCTCCAGCGCAGACGCTCGGAGTTCTGGCTCATCTCAAGTCCGCTCACAGCCACACCACCGGCGTTGGCAGCCTTACCCGGTGAGTAGAGGATCTTGGCATCCTGGAACACCTTGATGGCTCCGGGTGTAGAAGGCATGTTGGCACCCTCGCTCACGGCAATCACTCCGTTGGCAACCAGCTTCTTGGCGGCCTCTTCATCGATTTCGTTCTGAGTGGCAGAAGGTAGGGCGATGTCGGCCTTCTCTGCCCAAGGCTTCTGGTTGGGAACATATTTCACACCGTATTCGTCGGCATATTCCTTGATGCGGCCGCGCTCGATGTTCTTCAGTTCCATGATGTAGTCGAGTTTCTCGCGATCAATGCCATCGGGATCGTAGATGTAGCCATCGGAATCGCTCATCGTCAGGACCTTCGCACCCAGCTGGATGCACTTCTCAACGGTGTACTGAGCCACATTACCTGCACCGCTCACGAGAACGGTCTTGCCGCGCAGCGACTCACCGCGTGTGGCGAGCATATTCTCGAGGAAGTACACGTTGCCGTAACCCGTTGCCTCAGGACGGATGAGAGAACCACCGAACTCGAGGCCCTTACCTGTGAGTACGCCCTGGAACTGGTGAGTGAGCTTCTTGTACATACCGAACATGTAGCCAACCTCGCGTCCACCAACACCGATGTCGCCAGCGGGTACGTCCTCATCAGGACCAATGTGACGATAGAGCTCAGACATGAATGCCTGGCAGAAACGCATCACCTCGGCATTCGACTTGCCGCGCGGCGAGAAGTCGCTACCACCCTTGGCACCACCCATTGGGAGTGTGGTGAGTGAGTTCTTGAAGGTCTGCTCGAAGGCGAGGAACTTCAGAATGCTCAGGTTCACGGAAGCGTGGAAACGGATACCGCCCTTATACGGACCAATCACGTTGTTGTGCTGGATGCGGTAGCCCATGTTGGTCTGCACGTTGCCCTGGTCGTCGGTCCAGGTCACACGGAACTGCACGAGACGATCGGGGATGCAGAGACGCTCAATGAGGTTTGCGCGCTCAAACTCCGGGTGTTTGTTGTACTCTTCTTCGATGGTTCCTAGCACCTGGCTTACGGCCTGGATGTACTCGGGTTCGTTGGGGAATCGCTGTTTCAGATTCTCAATGACTGCTGTTGCCTGCATAATCTTTTTACCTTTAAGAGGGTTTAAAATTACAAATAATTACCTAATTCAATCTTTTCGGTTACAAAATTATAGTAAAAAGTTCGAATTTGCAACAAAAAGTCAATATTTGCTTCGTGTTTATTAGCAAAATGGTTAATTTCTTGATTTATGTCAAGTGAAAGCGTGTTTCATGATGTCCGTTCGCTCAATTGAACGAGTTCGTTATCATGCAAGTTCGCTCAATTCGAGCCAACGCATGCTCTTCTCGTCGAGTTCGTCCTTGAGTTGCGGCAGCCGTTTGCTCTTGGCGGTTAGTGCCTCAATGGAGAGAGTACCGCTGCAGAGCTCTTCCTCCAACTGATGTTGTTCGGCCTCGAGCGCCTCGATGTCGCGGGTGAGCTGTTCGAACTCGCGCTTTTCCTTGTTGCTCATCTTGTGGGCGTTGCGATTCTGATTCTTCGCTGGAGCAGGCTCAGCCGAAGGTTTCTTGGAGCCCTTGTCCTGTTCTTTCGTGGTAGGTTCAGGGGCGTTCTTACACCAGTCGCGATATTGTGTGTAGTTGCCAGGAAAGTCCTGGATGCGTCCTTCGCCATGAAACACCAGCAGGTGGTCGACCACCTTGTCGGTGAAGTAGCGGTCGTGGCTGACCACGATGACACAGCCTGGGAAGTCCTGCAGATACTCCTCGAGTACTTGCAGCGTTTGGATGTCGAGGTCGTTCGTAGGCTCGTCGAGAACGAGGAAGTTGGGGTTTCGCATGAGCACGGTGCAGAGGTAGAGTTTTCGCCGCTCACCGCCGCTGAGCTTCGCCACATAGTTGTATTGTTGCTCAGGCGTGAAGAGAAAATACTGGAGGAACTGCGATGCCGATAGGTGACGGCCGCTACCGAGGTCGATGTATTCAGCGATGTCGCGCACAATATCTATCACCTTCTGATCCTCGCGAAACTGCAGTCCGTCCTGCGAGAAGTAGCCGAAACGGACGGTGTCGCCGATGTCGAAGCGACCGCCGTCGGGCTGCTCTTCGCCCAGCAGGAGTTTGATGAAGGTAGACTTTCCGGTGCCATTGCTTCCGACGATACCCATCTTCTCGAAACGTGCGAAGTTGTAGTAGAAGTCCTTGAGGATGTTCGTCACTTTCTCCTCGCCAGTGGCTTCGTTGACGGTTCGGAAGGCTTTCGACACATATTGGCACTCGAAAATCTTCGAGCCGATGTAAACGTTGGAGGCCTTCAGGCGTATCTGCCGTTCCTCGATGCGCTGTTTGGCAACGCGCTCGAGTTCGTAGAAAGCATCTTCGCGGTATTTGGCTTTATGTCCGCGTGCCTGAGGCATACGGCGCATCCATTCCAGTTCTGTGCGATAGAGGTTGTTGGCGCGAGCCACCTCGGCTCGCATGTTGTCGATGCGCTGCTGGCGTTTCTCTAGGTAGTAGCTGTAGTTTCCGCGATAGGTATAAAGCGTCTGGTTGTCGATTTCAATGATGAGATTGCAAACGCGGTCGAGGAAGTAGCGGTCGTGCGTGACCATCAGCAGCGTCTTGTTGCCACGCCCGAGAAAGCCTTCGAGCCACTCAATCATCTCAAGGTCGAGGTGGTTGGTGGGCTCGTCGAGGATGATCAGCTCGGGTTCGGTTATGAGCACGTTGGCGAGAGCCACTCTCTTGCGCTGGCCGCCCGAGAGCTGTGACATGGGTTGCGAGAGGTCGCGAATCTTCAGCTGCGTGAGAATCTGCTTGGCACGCAGCACTTTCTCGTCGTTGCCTTCATGATTGAAGCAGGCATCGAGGACGGAGTCGTCGGGATTGAAGTGGGGTGTCTGCTCGAGATAGCCGATGCGCAAATCGTTGCGGAAGATAATCTTTCCACTGTCGTAGCCCTCCTTGCCTGTGATGACCGATAGCAGCGTGCTCTTGCCTGTTCCGTTCTTCGCGATGAGTCCAATCTTCTGGCCCTCGGCAATGGAGAACGAAATATCCTCGAACAGCACCTGGGCACCGAACGATTTGGTAAGATTCTGTATGTCGACAAACGGGTTAGCCAATGTTCTCGCTATTTACTCCATGTGGCACGAGCCATCCAGGGAGTTCGTGTGGATTATGATTCTTCTTTCAGCGACTTGTTGATTTGCTCAATGTAGTTAAGCACCTCGTCGCGCCCGAGCTTTTTCTCAGCACTTGTGATGAAGTAGGGGGGCAGTTCCTCCCAGCGCTCCTCAAGGTGCTTCATCCACGCTTCAGCTGCGGGCTTCACCTTCGTTGGAGCGAGCTTGTCGGCCTTCGTAAACACGATGCAGAAAGGAATCGACGACTCTCCAAGCCAGTCGATGAACTCTACGTCGATGGCCTGCGGGTCGTGGCGAATGTCGATTAGGACAAACACGTTGCAGAGCTGCTGGCGCTGCAGGATGTAGCCACGAATCATGTTTTCGAGCTTCTGCCGCTCGGTCTTTGAACGCTTGGCAAAGCCGTAGCCGGGCAGGTCGACCAGATACCACTCCTTATTAATAATAAAGTGGTTGATGAGCAGGGTCTTGCCGGGCGTGGCCGATGTCTTGGCCAGTCCCTTGTGGTTGCACAGCATGTTGATAAGGCTCGACTTTCCCACGTTCGACCGTCCAATGAATGCATATTCAGGCCTCATGTCGGCAGGACACATGTTGACGTTTGGAGCCGACAGCGTGAATTCAGAATACTTTATTTCCATCGTTTTTGTTCTTTATTCGTGGCAAAATTACGAAGAAAAGTTGGAATATCGAAATATTTTCCTACCTTTGCATTGAAAAAAGCAAAAGAATCAGCAGATATGAAACTCATCAGTTGGGGATTTATAGGTTGTGGCGAGGTGGCCGAGATGAAATCGGGTCCTGCCTTCGACGATGTCGAGGGGTCGCATGTGGAAGCGGTGATGAGCCGTTCGGAAGAGCGCGCTCGCGCCTACGCAGAGCGTCACGGCATCAAGAAATGGTATACCGATGCCCAGAAACTCATCGACGATCCACAGGTGAATGCCATCTATGTGGCAACGCCTCCCAGCTCGCATGCCACGTTTGCCATCATGGCGATGCGTGCCGGCAAGCCCGTCTATGTGGAGAAACCGCTGGCATCAACCTACGAGGATTGTGCACGCATCAATCGCATCAGCGAGGAGACGGGTGTACCTTGCTTCGTAGCATACTATCGGCGCTATCTTCCTTATTTCCTGAAAGTGAAGGAACTCATCGACAGCGGAGCTATCGGTAATCTTGCCTATGTGCAGGTGAGATTCACGGTACCGCCGCGAGCCACCGACTATGAGGCAAAGGAAAACCTGCCTTGGCGCCTGCGTCCCGAGATTGCCGGCGGCGGTTATTTCTACGACCTTGCTGCCCATCAGCTCGACCTGCTGCAATACTTCTTCGGTGTCATCGTGCGTGCCCACGGCTATTGCACCAATCGTGCCCATCTCTATGAAGCGGAGGACACGGTAAGTGCCAGCTTCTATTTCGAGAACGGCCTTGTGGGTAGCGGCTCGTGGTGCTTCGTTGGCCATGAAAGTGCGCGCGAGGATCGCATCGAGGTGGTGGGCGAGAAAGGCATCGTGTCGTTTTCGGTGTTCAGCTACGAACCCATCCGACTGGTTACCAGCGAGGGCGAGCAGCACATCGAGGTGCCTAACCCCGCCTATGTGCAGTTGCCCATCATCCGTTCGGTCATTGAAGACTTGCAGGGCTTTGGTGTGTGCCGTTGCAATAGTGTGAGTGCTACGCCCGTGAACTGGGTGATGGATCGCATCCTTGGTAAGTTCTGATGATGTAGAGAGTACGGTCTGCTGAAGTTGATAGGGTTTGTTGAGCCAAAGAGCTGAACCGATTGAATATTAATAAGTTGTAACGATGTTAAAACGCTTCTTCATAATATGTATGCTTATGATTGTAGCCATTGGCGTTGATGCCAACGGGATGGTAGTTGTGCCCGACAGCATCTGCGTTGAAGACAGTGTCGCCAAGCCAGCACCGAAGGTCGAGAAAGAGGAGTCGTTTTTCGACAAAGTGTATGAGGTGATTAAGAGTTTCAGCCGTGTTGACAAGAAATACATCGAACCCCAGCACTACAACTACACGGTGATGCTTCAGAATACGAACACTTTCGAGTCGTACACACTGAGCAATAAGGATGGACAAGAGATTGTGCTCTCGCCTGAGCCGAGCGTGAAGCTGGGTCCGTATGTGGGTTGGCGATGGCTGGTGTTGGGCTATACGATCGACATTTTCCACCTTTTTGAAGGTCATCATAAGCAGGATTGGGACATCAGTCTCTACAGTAATCAGATTGGCATCGACCTGTTCTACAGAAAGACGGGTAACGACTATAAGCTGCGTCGCGTGTATCTGGGTGAGGACATCTCTACCGATGCCGTGCGAAACATGCCTTTCGGTGGTTTCAATGCGAGCATCAAGGGGTTCAACCTCTATTATATCATGAATCACAAACGCTTCTCTTATCCCGCTGCATTCAATCAGAGCACGTGTCAGAAGATAAGCTGCGGCTCACCGCTGGTGGGTATCGGCTACACGCAACATTCGCTGAACATTGACGTTGGCAGACTGAACAATCTGTTGGAAATGCATCTCGGCCAGGACTATTCCGTGAGTATGGACAGCAGCTTGGTCGCAGCAAAGGTGAGCTACTCCGACTTCTCCGTTTCGGGAGGATATGCCTACAACTGGGTGTTTGCGAAGAATTGGCTGGCTGCAGCATCGTTGTCGCTGGCTGTTGGCCACCGGCGGAGTACGGGTAAGATGGACCGTGGCTCGTTCCAACTGCGCGACTTCTCATTCCGCAATTTCAACCTCGATGGAGTAGGCCGTTTCGGTATGGTGTGGAACAACACACGGTGGTATGCAGGATGGAGCGCCATCTTGCATTCCTACAATTACAAGAAGAGCCAATTCTCCACCAATAGCTTCTTCGGCAGCCTTAACTTTTACGTGGGATTAAACTTCGGCGACCGCTGACCAGCAGGCTTCTTCCTGTATGATTGTTTTTATTGGCGATTTTTGCCTTGAAAATTTGGAGATTACAATTATTATATGTATCTTTGCAATGTCGCAATAAGAAAACATCTATTAACATTTTAGCTTATATTTATGGACAACAATGCACAACTGATCGCCCAGTGTGAGGCGAGAGCGAAGCAGTGGTTGACGCCTGCTTTCGACGAAGAGACACGCAAGGCCGTACAGGCCATGCTTGACAATGAGGACAAGACGGAGCTCATCGACGCGTTCTATCGCGACCTGGAGTTCGGAACGGGCGGCCTGCGTGGCATCATGGGTGCCGGTACCAACCGCATGAACAAGTACATCGTGGGCATGGCTACTCAGGGCTTTGCCAACTATATCCTGAAAGCATTCCCCGGCAAGCAGTGCTCGGTGGTGGTTGGTCACGACTGCCGCAACAACGGCCGCATGTTCGCAGAGTCGGTAGCCGACATTTTCTCGGCCAACGGCATCCGCGTATTCCTGTTTGAGAGCCTGCGTCCTACGCCCGAGATTTCGTATGCCATTCGCCAGCTGGGCTGCCAGGCAGGTGTGAATGTCACTGCCAGCCACAACCCGAAGGAGTATAACGGCTACAAGGCTTATTGGGACGATGGCGCACAGGTGCTGGCTCCGCACGACAAGGGCATCATCGATGAGGTGAACAAGGTGACCATCGACGACGTGAAGTTCGAAGGCAACAAGGAACTCATTGAGATTATCGGTGGTGAGATGGACTGGGACTACCTGCAGGCTGTAAAGGAAGCTATGGTCGACCAGGATGTGATTCTGCGTCAGAAGGACCTGAACATTGTCTATAGCCCGATGCACGGCACTGGTCGCGTGATCATTCCTGAGGCTCTGCGCTCATGGGGTTTCCAGAACATCCACGTGGTGCCCGAGCAGATGGTCATCGACGGTAACTTCCCGACGGTGGTTTCGCCGAATCCAGAGAATGCAGAGGCTATGACGCTGGGTATGAAACTGGGCACGCGCCTGAATGCTGACCTCGTTATCGCCAGCGACCCCGATGCTGACCGTCTGGCTATCGTTTGCCGCAATGCCAAGGGTGAGTGGGAAATCATCAACGGTAACCAGACCTGCATGATGTTCTGCTGGTACATCATCGCCAACAAGAAGAAGCTCGGCCAGCTGAAGGGCAACGAGTTCCTCGTGAAGACGATTGTGACCACAGAGGTTATTCGCAAGATTGCTGATAAGAATGGTGTGGAACTCCGCGACTGCTACACAGGCTTCAAGTGGATTGCCAACGAAATCCGCAAGGACGAAGGCGTGAAAAAGTACATCGGTGGCGGTGAGGAGTCGTTTGGTTTCCTGCCGTTCGACAAGGTTCGCGACAAGGACTCCCCAGCATCTATCTGCTTGATTTGCGAGATTGCCGCATGGGCAAAGGACAACGGCAAGACCCTCTATGACCTGCTCATGGACATCTATGTGGAGTATGGCTTCTCATTCGAGCACACCATCAACGTGGTACGTCCGGGTAAAACGGGTGCCGATGAGATTAAGCAGATGATGGAGAACTTCCGCAATGATCCTCCCAAGGACCTTGGCGGTTCGGAGGTTTGCTTGTGGAAGGACTTCCAGACACTCGAGGCTCGTTATGCCGACGGCCGTGTTGAGAAGCTCGACATGCCCGACACGAGCAATGTGTTGCAGTGGTTCTGCACCGATGGAACGAAGGTGAGCGTGCGTCCTTCCGGCACTGAGCCAAAGATTAAGTTCTACGTGGAGGTGAAGGATCCCACCATGCGTTGCGCCAACTGCTACGAGCGTTGTCTGGCTGGTGCCAAGGAGAAGCTCGAGGCAATTAAGGAGTGCCTGAAGTTGTAATCACATGTAGTCAGGGAAGCATCCTCAGCGGTTTGTTACTGACTTCATAAACAAAGCACCCAAGCTAAAAATGATAGCTTGGGTGCTTTCTTTTTGCATTACATCGTCGTTCTTCTTTTTGCATTATATCGTCGTTCATCATAACGAAAGCACCCAAGTCAAAAATTGGCTTGGGTGCTTTGTTTTATGATCTTATTGCTACTTTGGCAATCGATTTTTTAGAGTTTACGAATTCATGGAGAGCAGGAACTCGTCGTTGTCGAGTGTGCTTGCCATACGTTCGTGGATGGTGTTCATTGCCTCGATAGGATTCATGTCGGCAATGTACTTGCGGAGAATCCACATGCGGTCGAGCGTCGTCTTGTCCTGAAGCAGATCGTCGCGGCGTGTGCTCGATGCAACGAGGTTGACTGAGGGGAAGATGCGCTTGTTGGAAAGCGAACGGTCGAGTTGCAATTCCATGTTACCCGTACCCTTGAACTCCTCGAATATCACCTCATCCATCTTCGAACCCGTGTCGATGAGTGCTGTTGCGATGATGGTGAGCGAACCGCCGCCCTCGATATTACGGGCTGCACCGAAGAAGCGCTTGGGCTTTTGCAGGGCATTGGCATCGACACCACCGGTGAGAACCTTTCCGCTAGCGGGTGCAACGGTGTTGTAAGCACGGGCCAGACGAGTGATACTGTCGAGGAAGATCACAACGTCGTGTCCGCATTCCACCATGCGCTTAGCTTTCTCAAGCACGATGCCGGCAATCTTTACGTGGCGCTCGGCAGGCTCGTCGAAGGTTGAGGCAATCACCTCAGCATTCACGGTGCGGGCCATATCGGTGACTTCCTCAGGACGCTCGTCGATGAGCAGCATCATCAAGTAAGCCTCAGGATGGTTGGCGGCGATAGCATTTGCGATGTCCTTCATCAGAATGGTCTTACCAGTCTTCGGCTGAGCAACGATCAGTGCGCGCTGACCTTTACCAATCGGGGCGAAGAGATCGACGATGCGGGTAGAGAGATTAGTGGTCTTCGGATCACCGCAGAGCGTATACTTCTCATCGGGGAAGAGCGGTGTGAGGTGCTCGAAGGGCATGCGGTCTCTGATGGCAGAAGGCTCGCGACCGTTGATTTTCTGAATACCCGTCAAGGGGAAGTATTTCTCGCCGTCGTGTGGAGGACGCACGGTGCTCTCCAGCACGTCGCCAGTCTTCAAGCCATAACGCTTGATTTGGTTGGCCGACACGTAGACATCGTCGGGCGAAGAAAGATAGTTGTAATCGCTGGAACGCAGGAAACCATAGCCGTCGGGCATGATCTCGAGTACACCGTTCGCATTGATCAGGTCGTCGAAATTGTACTCAGCCTCGTCCTCGAAGTCGTTGTCGCCCTCGAGCATATCTTCCGGTCCCATGTTACTCATAGGAACACTGCTTTGGCGAGCAGTATAGGCATGAGTCAGTGGGTTGTCAAACATGTCGTAGGCAGGCACGGCTCCGTGATCCTCAATGGGCAGGTCGACTACCGTGATGAAGTCGGTGCCGTCGGCAGGATCATCAGGCCATACGCCATCAACCATAGGTTGCATGTTGCCTTCGCCAAAGCCGTTCATGTTCTGCTCGTTATGAGCGTTCACCTTCTCCTGAAGTTGCGCCAAGAGATTGCTGTCGGCTTCCGGCGAATCATCGTCGTCATCTTCTTGACGTGTGCCGAAGATGGCTTCGGGAACAAATCCTTCCTCGTCGTCAACGGCATTGTCGGCAGTGGTGTCGCCACCGTCTTGCTGTGCGGCCTTCAATGCATCAATCGCAGCGATGAGCTCAAGTTCACGCTTCGACTTACGTCCGCGATGCTTTGAGAGAGCCTTCAACTCAGCTTCAAGTTCCTCGATGGTGGGCTGGGCTTCAGCCTGCGTGTCGATAGGAGCCTCGTTGTTCTCTTCTGCAGAGGGAATGTTGCTTGCCTCAGGAATTTCTGCTTCAGCAGGCTCTGCCTCAGCGATAGCGGGCTTCTGTGCTCCTTCGGCTACAGCCTTGAAGAGTGGCAGCGGGTCGGACGTCGCGTTTTTATTTTTCTTCGTATCGAAGTTTTCGCCTTCTTTACCATTAACGGAATATACGTGGTCGGTGTCTTTCTTGATAATGCGTGTGCGTTTTCTCTTCTGACCGAGGGGATTCTTAGCGGCCTCGGCAGTAGCTTGCTTTTCAAGGATGTCGTAGACCAATGCCTCCTTATCGGAGATGGTTGCGTCGGCTCCTATTTCGTTTGCAATATCAACAAGTTCACGGATGTCTTTTGCTAACAAGTCGTCTTTGTAATACATAATTATATGAATTATGGTTTGTGATTTTTTAAAAGTGATGTTGGTGGAGATAATGAAGGTGCTACAAGAACTGTAACACGGTCTTCTTAAAAACCGATGCAAAATTACTACTTTTTTTGCAAAACAAAGAATTTTATTTGATGTTTTACGTGGCGATTAACAAATATTAATGTAATAACAAGCCAGCTGACCTGCATAGGATAAGGACCAAAGAACGATGGTGGAAAAAACGGTAACGTGATGAGTTCGTTATCGCTTTCTATGGCTATGATAGCTCTATGAGTTTATTATCGCGCTCAAGGGCGTGCCAAAGGGAATAGCGCAACTCGGGATTGAGCGCTTCCATTTGGTTGTAGAGGTTGCGAATGCTGGTGCGATGGGTATCGGTATCGTACGGGCAGCGTTTGCGTTGCGGCTGATAATGCTGTTCTTCGGCATAGGCACGAATGTCGGCCTCACGGCATAGACAGAGCGGGCGAATGAGGGAAAGGGGCATCTTCTTCATGCGCAGAAGAACAGGCATTGAACCGAATCTCCCTTGGAATGTGAGGTTCATCAGGGCTGTATGCAAGATGTCGTCCTGATGATGGCCAAGGGCAATCTTGGTGCAGCCGAGTTCTTGCGCAAGGTTGAAGATTTGCTTGCGACGATTCCACGAGCAGAGAAAACAAGGGGTCTTCTGCTGGTGGGGAATGTGTGTGCGCTCAGCTGAATTCTCGTCGTTTGAAGTTGCCGATTCCTCTATGCTGTGCGTCGCTGATTCCTCCTCGTTTGAAGCCGTTGTTTCAAAGCGAGTCGTGCGAATGTAGAGCGGAACGTCGAGCCGTTGGCAGAAGTCTTCCAGGTAGGAGGTGTCGCTTTCGTAATCGACGTTTTCCATTCTGACGTGAACAGCACTCAGACTGAAACGCGGCGGATAGACATGTCGGCGTTGAGCCAACAGTTGTAGCAGGCACAATGAATCCTTGCCTCCCGACAAAGCAACGAGAACATGATCGCCATCGTCAATCAGGCGATATTGCCGCAGGGCTTTTGTGAGAAGGCGAAGTAGCTTCAAAGCGTGGTTCGTAGGGTGGGGTGGTTATTTCATGAACACCAAGTAGACGGCGCAGATGATAAGCAGGAACGCAAGGATGTGGTTCCAATGCAAATGGTCGCCCTGAAACATGATGTTGGCAATAACGGCAAAGACGGCCAGCGAGATGCACTCTTGCACAACCTTCAGCTGTACAAGGCTGAAAGGTCCGCCGTTGCCGATGAACCCAAGCCTGTTGGCTGGCACTTGGCAGCAATACTCGAGGAACGCAATGCCCCACGAGAAAACAATCACTCCGAGCAATGGCCAGTTGTTGCTGATGCCCGACTGCTGTAAACGAAGATGCCCATACCAAGCAAGTGTCATAAAGACATTGCTTAGTATGAGCAAAATGATGGTATAAAGTCCGTTCATTTCTAATTATGTTTGTTGCGACGGGGGCGCAACATACTAAACTTACATGTTGCTAAGACGCTTGTGCATGTTGAGGGCGGCACGACGGCCGTCGCCCATAGCGAGGATAACGGTAGCGCCGCCACGCACGATGTCGCCACCTGCGAAGAGGTTCGGACGCGACGACTGCATGTCATCGTTCACGACGATAGTGTTCTTGCGGCCGAGCTCCAGACCTTCGATGGACTTCGGCACAAGCGGGTTAGGCGATACGCCAACAGCCACAATGACCTGATCGACATCGATGGTGACAGTCTTTCCTTCTACAGGAACGGGCGAACGGCGTCCACTAGCATCGGGCTCGCCAAGCTCCATCACCTGAAGAACGGCAGCTCGCACGGCGCCCTTCTCGTCGGCCAGATACTCAATGGGATTGTGAAGTGTCATGAAGTTAATGCCTTCTTCCTTGGCGTGCTTCACTTCCTCAAGACGAGCAGGCATCTCTGCCTCAGAACGACGATAGACGATGGTCACCTCTGCACCCAGACGCTTGGCTGTACGGCAAGAGTCCATAGCTGTGTTACCACCACCCACGACAAGCACCTTGTGTGCTTCGTTGAGCGGAGTGTCGGTCTTCGGGTTGGCGGCATCCATGAGGTTCACACGCGTCAGATATTCGTTCGACGACATGATGTTCAGGTAGTTCTCGCCAGGAATGTTCATGAAGTTGGGCAGACCTGCACCACTTGCCACGAAGATGCCCTTAAATCCTTCATCCTCAAGCTCTTGTGCACTGATGGTTTTACCAACGATTACGTCAGTTTGGAAGTTCACACCCATCTTCTTCAGGTTGTCGATTTCGACGTCGACAATCTTGTTAGGCAGACGGAATTCGGGAATACCGTACTTCAGCACACCACCAATCTCGTGCAGGGCTTCGAACACATGCACTTCATAGCCCAGCTTTGCCATATCGCCAGCGAAGGAAAGGCCGGCAGGACCTGAACCCACAACGGCTACCTTGATGCCGTTTGCCGGTGCCAGGTCGGGCAATGAAATCTGTCCGCTCTCGCGCTCATAGTCAGCTGCGAAGCGCTCCAGATAACCAATAGCCACAGCGGGATGATTCATCTTCAGGTGGATGCAACGGCTTTCGCATTGCTTCTCCTGCGGGCAAACACGTCCGCAAACAGCAGGAAGAGCCGATGTCTGCTTCAGCACCTTGGCTGCAGAGAGGAAGTCGCCGCGCTCAATGTTCTTGATAAATGACGGAATA
>JAEEGF011245837.1_pt1 | contig 76141 bp, 64 predicted proteins | sample 9134171 | NCBI WGS metagenome assembly JAEEGF01 (sample SAMN16246542, study PRJNA631951) | gut metagenome | biome: gut microbiome; feature: rumen; material: AP-attached | host: Bos | place: Iran: Karaj | collected 2018-10 | reverse complement strand
GTGATATATATGGTCAGTTTCATTGATATGTTTTTTTCGCATTTCTTTTCCGAAGCAAAAAGAAACGCTCGCAAAGAAAGTGCTTGGTACGTCGAAGTAATACCGCTGACGAAATGGCTAAAAATGGCTCCGCCATCACTAAAACGTCCAAACTCGCAGGTCTGTCGGAACCTTTTGGGGGTTGGTCGTTAGGATTCGAAGTCTTTCTTCTTTACCAGAGTAAGACGGTGCCCTCGCTCAGACAGTGGCCGTTTTTTAACGTGCTGTCGAAACCATTTTCTTAACGCCATTTACGTCAAAGCTGTGGGAGAAGAGGTGATTTTTATGGGGGTTTGGTGTTTCTATTGGGGGTCAGTTTTAGATACGGATGGCGGGGTGGGTTTGTTTTTGCTGGCGGGTTCGGAGTGGCGGGGTGGATTTGTATGGGCTTTTCGGGGGCGATTGGTGGGGGGATTCGGGAAATATTCTTAATTTTGCAGGGTGAACGGTTTTGCATCATTACTTGTATGGGATTTATAATCAATAGTATACGAAATATCAACTGCTTGGTTTGCTTGGTTCTCTGGCTTGTTGGCGGGTCGGTGGGGACGGTTTCGCCCTTGCGGGCTCAACGACAGGTGGAGAACGGTATTGCTTTTATACAAGACTTCGCTGAGGGTATGGAGTTTGAATTCCTTACTAATGACTATGGATTGGCGCCTGCTGGACCTTCTGACGAAGGTCGGCGCGCTTTGGGGCCTTCTAGCGAAGGCTTTACTATTGGAAGTGATTCTGGATTGGGATTGCGGAATGGAAGGCCTTCTGGCGAAGGCTTGATTGATGGGGGTGATACTGGATTGAGTTTGTTTGGTGGAAGAGGGGCATTTGAGGAGGTGCGGATTGTGGCTTTGTCTTGCAACAGTTATAGTCGGGAGGCGGGAAAACCTTGTCTGCCGATATATCATCGGATTATTGAGGTTCCGGAGGATGCGGAGGTGACGGTGAGCATCGGCGATGCCGAATGGCGCCAGTGGCGTCTGCCCGACGGGACCCGTCTGACGGCTGCCGCCGGGGCCCAGAGCAAAGCGGGCGAATGGCAGCAGCCCCTCCCCGACCCTGCCTGCTACGGCGCGAACCGCAGCTACAGCCTGCCATTGGCACAGCTGACGCCCATGGGTCACATGCGCGACAGCCGTCTGATGCGACTGACGCTGTCGCCCTTCGTCTACAACCCCGTGAGCGGCGAGTTAGCGGTCTGCACCCGCTTCACGGTGAACATCCGCTACAGGACAGACATCGGCGGGACGACGTCGGACGGGGAATTGCCAAATGGAGATCGGCAAGACCAGGGGAGCCACGGCATGGACCGAAAGGATCGTCCGAACCGCGGTCTGGCGACCAAGGCCTACCGCAACGAACTGCCCGGCGAAGGTCCGAGCACCTACCTCATTGTCAGTCCGGAGCGCTACCTGTCGACGCTGGAGCCGCTGATGTCGTGGAAGCGACAGGAAGGCTATCTGGTAGAGACGCTGACCGTTGCCGACAGCAACCGCGACAGCATCAAGGCGCAGCTGGACAGACGCTACGCCAACGCCGACCTGCTGCACCCCGCGCCCCAGCACATCCTGCTGGTGGGCAATGCCGACGAGATACCCCCATTCGTGGCGCGACACCGCATCGGCGGGCTGGAGACCCACCGCACAGACCTCTATTACAGCGAATTCACCGGCGACTACCTGCCCGACGCCCTGTTGGGGCGACTGCCAGTGAACGACACGACAGAGCTGCGACACATCGTCGAAAAGACCCTTGACTACGAGCAATTCCGACTGGCCGACAGCAGCTACCTGAGCCGCAGCCTGCTGGTGGCCGGCAAGGAGCTGACCCACCCCGCCCCCACCGTCACGAACGGGCAAGTCAACTACCTGAAACAGCTGCTGATGCAGCACGACAGCACCCACGACACCCTTTGCTACTACAACCCCCAATCGGACACGCTGAGCGACGAGATATACAGTCAGATGCAGACCGGCGTAGGACTGGTGAACTACACGTCGCACTGTCTGGCCTGGGGCTGGCGGCACCCGATGCTCGGGACAGACCACATCGACAGTCTGGCCGAGGACGGGAAGCTTTTTGTGGCCATCAACAACTGCTGCCGCGCCAACCAGATCATCGTCGACTGTTTCGGCGCCCACCTGTTGCGCAAGCCCCATGCCGCCGCCGTGGGAGCCATCGGCGCCACGAACGAGACGCTGTGGGAAGAAGACTACTGGTGGAGCGTGGGCAGCCAAGAGGAAGTGACGCTGTCGCCCCAATACAGCAGTGAGAACGCCGGAGCCTACGACCACCTGTTCCACATGCACCAAGAGCCCCCAGAGACACACGCCCTGAGCATGGGTCAGCTGCTACAAGCCGGCAACTGGGCCGTAAGCCAGAGCGGATCGCCCTACGACTCGTTCTACTGGGAGATATACAGTCTGCTCGGCGACCCCACGCTGATGCCCTACATCGGCATACCCGACGCCCAGCAGCTGACGGTGGACAGCATAGAAGCCGGCGACATGGAGATAGCGCTGCACGGCACCCCCTACAGCCGTGTGGCAGCCACCCGCAACGACACCCTGATGGGCGTGGTCACCCTGGACGGCAGCGGACACGGCACCATGCACTGCAACAGACCCCTGACCGACAGCCTGCTGATAACCGCCACAGCCCAATTCCACAAGCCGCTGCAGCGAAAGGTAGGCGTGCAGCCCGTCGAAGGCGCCCGACTGATAGTGACCGGCCACGCGCTGCACGACAGCGACGGGAACACCCTAGCGCAACCCACCCTGTGTGACAGCGCGCTGCTGACCCTGAGCCTGCGCAACATCGGCCAGGAGACGTCGCAACAACACCAGCTGACCCTGCGCTCGGCCCAGCTGCTGCGCGACACCACCGAAGAGACCACTATAGCCCCCCTTCAAGCCCAAGAAGCGACCACATGGACGACATGGATAAGCCCCGCCACACGCGGTGCCGCACTGCTCAGCGCCACACTGACACACGACAGCACAGCGCAGACGCTGACGATAGGATTTGACGTGGTGACGCCCCACGTGACCCTAGCCGACGCCACGCTGATGTTCGGCGACTCGGCCGTGACCAGCGTCGCCCCCCAGACAGACTACACCCTGCGAGTGACGATAGCCAACGGCGGCCGCGGCAAAGCCAAAGCAGTGACCCTGACCGACAGCGCGAGCCAGCAGCAGCTGACGCTTGGCGACATCGAAGCCGGCGACACCGCCGAAGGCCACCTGCAGCTGACCACCCCCATGGGGCACGAGCCCTACACCCTGGCGCTGCGGCTGCAGCACCGGACAGACAGCGCCGACTACCGCTACAGCTACCCCACAGACAGCACCACAAGCATCGCCACGGCAGCAACGCAAAGCCCCATAGCCCTCTACCCCAACCCCTGCAACGAGCAGGTGACGCTGAAGGGACTGCAAGAGCCCACACACATAACCATTTACGACAGTTTCGGCAGAAAGGTAGCAGAATTTTTTGCACAAAATGCCGACATCATACAATATTCCACCCACACACTTCGTTGTGGCTGTTACAGCGTTTTGATGCAGAGCGCGCACCATAGAGAAGTGAGAAAACTGACCGTAGTGCGATAAGCCCCACACCAGACGACACCACACAAGCCAAGCAGGAACATGACGCACCAGACCCACACCAGCCACCCCCAGGCACAGGCCCAGCCCGACAGCAGCCAGCACAGCCTCCAGACGGAGCCTGCCGTGGCCGTCGTGGAGCGACCCGTCCCCACCCCCACCCCTGCGCAAGCCAGAACCACCTACAACACCGAGATACCCCCATTGCTGCTGATGCCCCAGGACACGGTGGCAGCCGACACCGTAGCGACCGACACCGCCACATTCAGCATCGTCTGGACAGACAGCAGCGACGCCCCGTTCCCCTACAAGGAGGTGCAGATGCGCGAAAGCATGTTTGCCGACAACGGGCACAGCCGCAGCGAAACCCAACCCATGGCACACAGCAACCACTTCACCGGCGGTTGGATATTTGCCTGCATGCTGCTGCTAGGGACCCTCATCAGCCTGTACCTGAACAACCAGAAATTCAAGATAAACGACATCTTCCGGTCGCTGTTTGACATGAGAGCCCTGGACCGCGTATTCAGGGAGAGCAATCTCAGTCCGCGGTCGCTGATGCCGATGACCGGCATCTACCTGTGTGCGATAGCGCTGACGGCGCTGCAGGTGACGCGGCAGATGGCCTATGGCGGCGGGATGAGCGAAGCGTTAGTCTTTGTGCTGCTGCTAGCCGCGCTGCTGGTGTATGTGCTGACGAAGAACGCCTTCATACGGCTGTTTGGCGTGTTGTTTGGCGACCCCAGTGCCGCGATGCTATACCTTTCGAGCAACTATCTGTTCCACTTTGTTGGCGGACTGACGCTCACGCCGATGCTGCTATTTGTGTACTACACCCCCTCGTCCAGCGATCTGCCGCTGAAGATAGCGTTGGGAATGATTGCCATATTATTCATTGTCAGAATGTTGCGAGGGATGCAACTAATTTTAACGAATTCAAGAAGTTCCAAATTATATTTATTTTACTATCTTTGCATTTTCGAACTATTACCGATATTGATAACAGCAAAGGTTATAATTCAATAAATATAAGGCAGTTGCACTATTGAACCGAAGAGCATGAAAATTAAGAAAATTCTGATTTCACAACCAGAGCCGACCGATTTGGACAAGTCGCCATACAAGAAACTGATAAGCGATTACAAGTTAGACTTGACCTTTTACAAATTTTTTGAAGTGGTCGGAATCGGGGCCACGGAATTTCGCAAAAGCAGAATCCACATCACAGAATATTCCGCCGTCATCTTCAACAGCAAGAACTCTGTAGACCATTTCTTCCGTTTGGCGAAAGAGTTGCGCGAAGTCATCCCCGAATCGATGAAATATTTCTGCTCGACAGAAGCAATAGCCCTTTACCTTCAGAACTACATACAGTACCGCAAGCGCAAGATCTTCTACGGGACGCAGTATTTTGCCGACCTGGTGGACGTGATGTCGAAGCACCGCGAGGAGAAATTCCTGTTCCCCTGTTCGGACGAGAAGCAGACGGAATACACGAAGTTGCTGGACAAGGCCAAATTCAAATACACCAAAGCGCCGATGTACCGTAGCGTGCCGCGCGACCTGAAGCAGTTCAAGCTGGAGGATTACGACATGATAGCGTTGTTTTCGCCCATCGGGGTGCGGTCGTTGCTGATCAACTTTCCCGATGCGAAGGATTCGTCGATCATGGTTGCCGCCTTCGGCACGTCGACCCATGCAGCGCTGAACGCAGCGGGCATCAAGATAACGATAGCCGCGCCGACGAAGAATTCGCCCTCCATGGCCATGGCCATAGAGAACTACCTGTTGGGCAAGCAGCAGGAGGCGGTGCTGGTGGTGAAGCCCAGCAGCCTGAAGAACAGCAAGAGCACCCACAGCAGCAAGACGACGGGGACGAAGAAGACCAAATCGGTGTTTGCGAGCAAGACGAAATACAAGCAGCTGATGGAGGAGAAGAAAGCCAAGGCCGCCGCGCGCCGTGCCGAACGTGCCGCGGAGAAAGCCCGCAAGGAAGCCGAGGCTGCCGCCAAGCTGAGCGAGACGACAAATCCGCAATCGTGAAAGGCCCCTACACTTTCAGCAAAAAGGAACGGCTCTGCAACCGCAGCGCCATAGGGAGGCTGTATGCCTCGCCGCACCGCGTGATGGTGTTTCCGCTGAGCGTACACTGGACGACGCAGCGGGACGTTGCCGCGCCGGGGAAGCTGGAGGTGGTGCTGGTGGCACCCAAGAAGAAGCTGCACCATGCGGTGGACCGCAACCGAGTGAAGCGACTGATGCGCGAATGCTACCGGATGCGGAAGCACCGGCTGGCGGAGGCGCTGGAGCAGCAGCAGCTGTCGATGGCGCTGGGCATCAACTACGTTCACCAGGAGATACTGAGCCACGAGCAGCTGTCGGTCCGATTTGAGAAGCTGATAACCATTCTGATAAACGAACTGCAGGCATCGGAAGACACCGATGTCGGCGAAGCGGAAGAGGCATAGCATGATTCTGGGAACGATTTATGGAGGCGTGAAGAAAGGGCTGAGCTGGTTCTTTCTGTTGCTGATAAAATTCTACCAGCAATGCATTTCGCCATTCACACCCGCCGCCTGCCGCTTCACCCCCACCTGTTCGCAATACGCCAAAGAAGCCATCATAAAACACGGTCCATTCAAGGGAAGTTGGCTTGCGCTGAAGCGCATTTTGCGATGCAACCCTTTCGGGGGTTCGGGATACGACCCTGTTCCATAACTAATTATCAGTGCATTATAACTAAAGTCAAAAAAATTTGTATCCATATAAAAAAAACTTTGTATTTTTGCACCATAATAATCAAATAGTCAAACATCATGAAAAAATTAAGATTTTTAGCCATGGTCATGGCAGCTGCTTTCACGCTGAGCTTTGTCAGTTGTGGGGATGACGACATCGAATACGAAGGCGTTATTCTTGAAGACGGCGACTTTATCGAGATTGGCGCATCGACCCAGAACGACGCCAACTACAACCAAGGATTCGGTTACGACACCACGGCGGCCTATCCTGCCCATTTCAAAGTGACGCTGAGAAACGGCAAGTTGGTCATCACGAACCTGACGGCCCAGAACACTGCCGAATCGCTTCAGATTCCCGGCATGAACCTGCGTGACTGCCAGTGCGCTGCCCGCATTGGAGACTACGGCAAGGTCAACGCCCTTTCGAAGATTAACACCTACCTTGGTGCCGACCAGTACAGCGACTCGGTGGCTGCCGAGGAGAAGCACGGCTATGTTGTCGAGGTTCATGGCACGATGAATTTTGACAGCTATGGCAGACCCGAACTGCACGACCTGAAGTCGCAGCACATGAGGATCTGGCTGGAAGAGGCTACCGACAAGGGTTACAAAGTTCGCTACGAATATCCCTACAAAGAGGAGTAGTAAAAGCGACGCGCCTTGAGGCACTCAAGAGAAACGAAATGCCGCCCACAAGGGCGGCATTTTTTTTGTTGAAAGCGAACGCGGAGACGACTTTATATCTTGCACAAATACAGATGTTTGACCAATGGTTCCCCGTGGCGTTTTTTGAGAGAGACGTCGAAAAAAAAGAGGTTTTTCTTTGGTTGTTTGTGCCGTCATCGGGTCATCGGATTCAGGTGCAAAGATGCATAATTATTCGAAATTCTGGGGATTCGGTTCTTTGGTTTCTGTACAAAATCGGCAGTTTTAGCGTTTGTACTAAAATTTGACAGTATGAACCAAATAATGAGTGTGCATGTAACTTATAGTCGAAATATGGATTCAAGTTTTTTATAAGATTTGCACAACACTGGAGGATTGTTACTCTTATTACACAATATATAAAGGGGGGTCTGATGAACGTGATAAATATTCTTCATAAGGTCATATGTATATAAATCGTGCATACAGATATTTTCCAGATTAATTGCTCAAAAAAGAGACGATGCCAGTAGCTACCACCACAGTCCTATCCACCCTCCCCAACGGTGCCTACACACTTCGCATCGTCACCCACGACCAAACTTACATCAGAAAGGTTGTCAAGAAATAGCAGCTTGCAACATGGGAACGCAAAAACACAGGGACAGGTTTGAGGCCTGTCCCTGTGTTTTTATAACGCAATCTGTCACCAATGTACTACAGGAACAGGACCATAACAGTAGGGTGTCCAGAACAAGCCAGTTTTTTTTTTGCATTCATTACCTCCAAGGTTTAATAGGTTTTACATCACGAAGCTTTTCTGTCACCTGGAGGGGGAAGGGGATGATAGTGTTGCGTACCTACGGCACGCTAATGAGGTGGGGTGTTTCGTTCCAGCCGTTGAAACGGCTGGTTACCAGTGTTGGACACCTAACGGCGCCCTTGTCCCGATCCAGCCAATGCCTAACGGCGACCTTGAAAGATGGGGCGATTGGGCTTAATGGGCGAAATGGGCTTATTGGGCGGATTGGGCGGATTGGGTTTAATGGGCGGAATGGGCTATCTGATGCTGCACTACTATTCGCTCATCGAGCTGACTCGCTAGATTTGATTTATTCAGCGGTGCTTGCAGGCTTTGCCACACGGGGCATTCGCAGCGACGAGGAATCTGTCGCAACAGGTCTGTCGCAACGAGTGCCATAGGTACGCCACAATGTCCACTCACCCTCTAACATCTTGTCGTCAAGCCACATTTTTTTGCCGTTCCAAAAAAAATGCGTAACTTTGCATCGCTGAAATTGATACCCTTTTTAGAAACGAAAAAACACATTATATGAAGAAATTATTATCAATTCTTGTTCTGACCCTGATGGGTCTATCGCTTATGGCCAATCCCATCGACCCGCAGTTTGCGGCCAAGGTTGCCAAGAACTTCGTCGCCCAGCGCGTCAAGGTTGCTGAAGGCCTGGTGCCCCAGATTGTCTATACCCACCCGATGCCCAAGAGCGGCCTTCCGGCGATGTACGCCGTCAATGTCGGCTCGGCCTTCGTCATTGTCGCCGCCGACGATGTGGCACATCCCATCCTTGGCTACAGCCTCGCGCGCCCCTGGCCGACGACTGGCGGAGATGGGCAGAACGCGACCAGAGGGAACGAAAGGTCATCCTCGGAGAATGGAGAACGCGTCGCCGCAACGCTTCCCCAGCAGGTTGCCGATTTCTTGAATGACCTTGCCGCCCAGATCGAGGCTGCTACGCAGGCGGGACGTCTGGGCAACGGCGAGCCGTCACCAACGACTCCCGACCCCGATATCGCTACCGAATGGCAGCGCCTGCTCGGCGACACGCCACTGTATTCGCCGTCGAATATTCCCGACAGCGTCGGTCCCCTCCTGACCACCACCTGGGACCAAGGACAATACTACAACTCCCTCTGCCCAGAAGATGCGGGCGGTCCCGACGGCCACGTCCTCACCGGCTGTGTTGCCACAGCTATGGCACAGATCATCAACTACTGGGGCTACCCCATACATGGCCGAGGTTCACATAGCCTCAATCACAGCACCTACGGCACCCTCACCGTCAACTACGACAACGCCACCTACGACTTCGACAACATGCCTGACGCCCTCACGGGTTCCAGCACCCCGGAACAAGTCGAAGCTGTCGCAAAATTGATGTATGACTGCGGCGTGGCGGTTAATATGAAATATGGCGCCGATGGAAGTGGCACCTACAACCACGATGTACGTGCCGCTTTGACCAATCACTTCAATTATCTTGCATCGTCCAACTATGCTGACAAGGTAAGAATGCCGGATGATGAATGGGTGCGTACAGTGAGTGCCAATATCAGAGCCGGGCTCCCTGTTCTTTATAGTGGAATTAGTGGCCAGGCTGGGCATATGTTTGTGTGCGACGGAGTGGCAGGCAACTATTTCCATTTCAATTTCGGGTGGAGCGGCAACGGCGACGGTTGGTACCTCTCTTCGGCCGTCAATCCGGGGATGTATGAATTCAACACCAATCAGGCGGCATTGTTGGACATAGCCTACGACACCACCGTTGCGAGCAATACTGTCTATACGCAATACAACAAGTTTCAACACAGTTATTTCAACCTTTCCGAACCGATTCATCTGAAAGGTATAATGGATGGCAACAATTATTCTTATATCAGCTATGCATTATACGATAATTATGAGGATTCTTCTTATGTTACTTTTTATCCCCTGGACACGAACAACCAAGTCACTCTCTACATGATGGACGAATTGGAGTCGGAGGCGTGGATATACGATGGCGAGACGACGGATACGCTGTTACGCGCCATTAATGACCTGGGCGGTTTCTTTGATCACGTGGACCGTTCTCCGGTCTCCAGTACACGCCACGCGCTTACGATTGCTTTCGCTCATGGTAATATGAGTAAAGGAAACCATTTCCTTGTGGTTGAAGATGAAGGCTGCCAAATGGTTACGGGACTTTCAGCCACATCTGACACTTCGGTGGTGCACCTGCAGTGGGATTCGATGGATAATTGCATCGGATGGCAAGTGGAATATGGATTGCAAGGGTTCGTCCCGGGAACAGGAATTATTATCTCGGTAGACAGCAACAGAGTGGACATAACAGGATTGAACAAACGGAACAAATACGACTTCTATGTCCGCGCTGTCTGTGACGAGAACTTGTTTGGCCCGTGGTGTGCTCCGCTCTGTACCACCGTGGAGAGGCTTTTGTGGGTGGATGTGGTTTCCGAACAGCCTGAAGGCTACACGGTTGAAAACGATGGTAGTATTACTATATCATCGGCCGAGGGTCTTGCCTGGTTGGCGCGTCAATCCTATCTATATGACTATATTGACGATACAGTGCGGATTGCTGCCGACATTGATCTTGGAGAGTACTTGTGGCTACCCATATATGAATTCCGTGGCGTGTTTGACGGTGGTGGACACACAATTCGTAATCTGACAAGTGAGGGAATGCACGTTTGGGAATCTTTTGAGAGAGAACCGGACGGTTTGATCAGGACTTTGAATAATGGCATGGTGAAGGATGTAAATCTCATAGACTGCTACATTTATTCCGAAGGATTCATGCTGTTTGGAGGCATAGTGGATTATGCAGCGTCCTCAAAGATTTACAATTGTATGGTAGATGGTTTAATATCAGGTTATTATGCTGGTTGCATAGCGTCAAGAGCGCAAAATACAGAGATTGTCAATTGTGCTTCATTCGGGAAAGTAATAGCCTATAATTACTCATCAGGTATTTGCGGCGAGGCGACGGATTGCGTTATTCGCAACTGCCATTCCTCCGTCGAGCCTGTCAGTAGAACTCATTTTGCTAGTGCAATCTGTTCGTCGACCCCACGAACCGAAGTGGCGAACTGCTACGGAAACTATTACAAATCTGGCAACTATAATATCTGTGCATTGACCAACGAATCATTCACCGAAGACAATCGGTATTACTTCAAGCACGAAAGGGAATGGGTTATGACATCAGTTGATTTTTGGACCAATCTTCCATACGAGGATTCTTTGCTTTTCGAGGACGGATACCATCGTAATCTTGTCGATGTATTGAACAAAGGTGTCGAAAAATATAACATTGCCGGTTTGAGGCTGTGGGTGGCAGACAGCACCCGCAATGGCCTTCCAGTGCTGGGCGATGTCATTTACGAACCTGTATGCCAGAATATTGATCAGGTATCTGTACGAAACATAATGGTTGATGGTGTTCCGGCATTGGAATTGTCTTTCGGCGATGACAACGCAGATCATTACGAGGTGAAATACGGCATCCTTTATGATGAAGCTACTCATTTGATGGACTCTGCCCGATACGCCACACTATACAGCAATCCCGATACGCTTTTTTTGACCGAGCCGGGAAATGATTACTTGATTTATGTCCGGGCTTTTTGCGACTCGGTGCAACACGGCGCCTGGTCGGACGAAATTGAGCACGTGTTTGACAAGCCTTACTGGACCGACATCGTTACCAGCCAGCCCGAAGGGTACAGCACTGATGCTCAAGGCAATGTTGCTATATCCAGCACGGAAGGTTTGGCATGGCTGTGCAGTGTGGTCAATGGGCTTAACGGGCAAGAGGCGGACAAGATGGTCAACAAGAAAGTGTCTCTGTTGGCCGATGTGAATTTGGGGGCCTACAAATGGAAACCTATAAGTGCTTTTGGCGGTACGTTTGACGGCTATGGCCACACCATCAACAGCCTCTATGCCTATGAGAATACCGATTCTGTTGGTTTCTTTGCGTCTGTTTTCCACGGTGAGGTGCGTGATTTGAGGATGACCAATGCTGTAGTGTCTGGTCACAAGATGGCCGGTGCCATCAGCGGCTATTGTAAGGTTTCACGATTTATTGACTGCATTATAGAATGCAACGTATATGCTTTCAGATCTGCGGGTGGTTTGATTGGATATGCTGAACAGGTTGAGATGAACGGATGTGGCTCCCGCGGAATGGTCTCGACTGGCTACAACGACTGTGGTGGCCTCATCGGCACTTGGGGCTATGGAGGTACTATGGCCAATAGTAGCTCTATTTGTCAAGTCAATGCCAACAATCTGGCAGGTCTCTTGTGTGGCACAGTCTATAGCAGTTCTACTATGGAGAATTGTTATGCCAATGGTATTCTCAATGCGGGATTCTGGAGTGGTGGCATCTCGGGCAATAGTCACGGGCTCCATATCAAAAACTGTTATACGACATTATCCATAACCGATATGGGTTATTTGATAAATGGAGGAAGTCCGGCAGGCATTCTAACAGGTTGCACTGATTCGGTTACTGCAGACCACACCTATTTCCCGGCAGAAAACACAATTCCTGCCGCCAGCACGAATGATGTGGGCATATTGGGCGTTAATTCATTCTCCGATACGGCCTCGTTCTTCTCCGACTCCTTTCAGACCTTTACACATCCTATATTCGTGGGCGGCAACGCACAAACCAACCTGCTCAATGCTCTCAACGCATGGGTGGACGAAAACAATACTGGCCGGCGTTACTATCACTGGCGGGCGGATACCGCAAACATGAACGGTGGTTTCCCCATATTGGAGAAGCCAGCATGTCCTGTTGTACCAAGAACATACATAAACCAACGTACCCATGCTTGTGAAAGCTACACTTTTAACAATGTTACATATACTGACAACTCCTCAATCAGCGATACGCTTCTGGATGCAAACGGATGCGACAGCATTTCTATACGGCTGATATTGATACATCATCCCGTACAAGGTTACGAAGATGTCCACATCTGCAGAGGTCAGAGCTACACCTTCAACGGCAGGACGGTGACAGAACCAGGTAATTATTACGACACCATCTATAACGGTTCCGTCTACGGTTGCGATAGTATCGCTTCACTATGGCTCGATGTGCAGAACGCGGCATCGTGGCTCGATGTCCGTGTCTGCGAAGGCCAGAGTTACACATTTAACGGCAGGACACTGACAGAAACGAATGAATACTACGACACCATCTTTAACGGCTCCGTATACGGCTGCGACAGCATCGTTTATCTATGGCTTGAAGTGCGAAACCCGACCTCGGTGAACACAGCCCGCATCTGCGAAGGACAGAGTTACTCGTTCAACGGCAGGACACTGACTGAAATGGACAGTTATTACGACACCATCCCAAACGGTGCCGCCAACGGCTGCGACAGCATCGCATATCTCTGGCTTGAGGTGCGGAACAACTATTCATACCCCAGCGCCGAGACTTGTCAAGGGAGTCCCTTTTCGTTTGCTGGACAAATGCTGACGGAGTCGGGAACCTATTACGACACACTGACAAATGTCTCCCCCAACGGCTGCGACAGCATCGTGGAGCTTAACCTTACGGTGCATCCTAGCTACAACCTGTATGACACCGTTATTGTCCCTGTAAACGCCCTTCCCTATCTTTTCATATACGAGGACTGGGGGCCTGCTCCTGATTTTTTTAATGTTATAATGACCAACGGCACCCAGGTTATAGACACCCGCACCAATCCGTCGGGGACCATCTACGATAACGGAGGCCCCGATGGCAACTATTCCAACTATTTTGACGGAACCATCATTCTCACGGCTGACCCAGGTGCGACAATTAATCTTAGAGGCAACTACCATCTGGAGGGATGCTGTGACTATATTGCTGTTTATGACGGATATGGCACAAGCGGGAACGCCTTGGTGAATACCGTTGGCAACAGCGACGGCAACGTCGATGTTCAGAGCAATACGGGCTATCTGACCATACAGTTTACTTCCGACGTCAGCGTCAACTACGGCGGATTCGCCCTGCAGTGGAACACGCATCAGTCTATTGACACGCTTCTGACCGCAGCGGGCGACTACACCTTCGAGGCACACACCTTATATGGTTGTAACAACACCATCAACCTGCACCTCGAACACCGCACACCCTACAGCCGCACCGACAGCGTCTCAGTCTGCTCGAACACTCTGCCTTACGCCTACGCCGACACGCTGATTGCCGATGCCGGCACCTACACCTTCTTCTACCTTGACCGTTACGGAATCGACAGCACGGTGACGCTCGTCCTCGACGTGAAACCCACCTCTTCAAGCAGCGAGGTCGTTACGGCTTGCGACAGCTTCACTTGGTGGAACACGAATTACACGAATAGCACGAATAGCGCTACGCATGTATTGACCAACGCTGCTGGATGCGACAGCGTTGTCACTTTGCACTTGACTATCAATCCTTCCACTTCGGGTGACACTACTGTTACTGCTTGCGAGAGCTTCACTTGGCAGGGAATGACCTATTCCGTCAGTGGGGACGTACACGGGGGTACGCCCCTACAGAATGCTGCCGGATGTGATTCGGTTGTCACGCTGCATCTGACAATCAACAATCCTGCACATACGGCTTCGACAGAAACAGCTTGCGACAGTTACATTTGGAACGGGACCACATATGAAGCTAGCGGCGATTATACCTATTCGCATACCGACGCCAACGGCTGTTCACAGGTGGATACGCTGCACTTGACAATCAACAACAGCACCACTGGTGACACTACTGTCACTGCTTGCGAGAGCTTCACTTGGCAGGGAACTACCTATTCCGTCAGTGGGGACGTACACGGGGGTACGCCCCTACAGAATGCTGCCGGATGTGATTCGGTTGTCACGCTGCATCTGACAATTAATCACAGCGTTGTAATGTACGATTCCATAACAATCGCGTCGACGGAACTGCCATACGACTATCACGGCAACACCATCAACGAAGAAGGCGATCACACTTTCAACGGCACAACGGTTGGCGGCTGCGACAGCACATTACACCTCCATGTTGTCGTTAACCAGGTGGGAATCGATGACAATCAAAGAACGGAATCTGAGATTCAACTTTATCCCAATCCCACGGGCGGAGTGCTCACCGTCGCCGCGGAAGGTATAAAGAGCATCGAGGTGATGGATGTCGTTGGCCGTAAGCTGATGGTGCACGATTGTCTGTCGGACAATGAAACGATAGACCTATCCACCCTCCCCAACGGTGCCTACACACTTCGCATCGTCACCCACGACCAAACTTACATCAGAAAGGTTGTCAAGAAATAGCAGCTTGCAACATGGGAACGCAAAAACACAGGGACAGGTTTGAGGCCTGTCCCTGTGTTTTTATAACGCAATCTGTCACCAATGTACTACAGGAACAGGACTGACTATACCTAACGGTGTCCTTGTACCGAGCCTGACTATAACTAACGGTGACCTTGTACCGAGACTGACTATACTTAACAGTTCCTTGTTCTGCTCCTGACAAGAACGCGTATCCGACGAATGGTTATTTGGTGTTATTTGGTGGCGTCGAGGTACTGTTGGAGGAGGCGTTGGACGTATTTGCCGAAGACGTCGAACTCGATGTTGACGATGGTGCCGGGGCGGAAATTGTGGAAGTTGGTGACTTGGTAGGTGTAGGGGATGATGGCGACGGAGAACATGCCGGGCTGGCTGTCGACGACAGTGAGGCTGACGCCGTTGATGCTGATGCTGCCCTTGGGGACAGTGATGCTGGGGGCGTTGGTGGGGTCGTACTCGAAATAGAAACGCCAGCTGCCGTTGTCGTCGACGACACGGGTGCAGGTGGCTGTCTGGTCGACATGGCCTTGGACGATGTGGCCGTCGAAGCGGCCGTCCATGCGCATGGAGCGTTCGACATTGACTTCGGTGCCGACTTGCCAGGTGGAGAGGTTGGTTTTGAGCATGGTTTCGTCCATGGCGGTGACGACGTACTGGTTGTTGTCGGGGTCGACTTTGACGACGGTGAGGCAACAGCCGTCGTGGGCCATGCTTTGGTCGATGGCCAGTTCGTGGCCGAAGGGGACCTGGAGGGTGAAGTGGTAGTTGGTGTTTTCTTTCTGGATGCCGACGACTTTGGCGGTGGTTTCTATGATTCCGGTGAACATGGGTTTGATGGGTGTCTGGTTAAATTGAACGAAGGCGGGAGGGAAAAGTCATCGGCGGTTGGGGATGGCTTTTCGGGGAGGTGCTTTTGAGGGGTGGTGTTATTTTTTGAGGAAGTCCTCGTAGTACTGGAACATCTTGTGATAGAGGTGGATGCGGTCGTAGCCGAGGACATTGTGCTCGTGGTGGGGATAGATGAAATAGTCGACGAGCTTGCCTTGCTTGATGCAGGCCTGGATGAACTCGATGCTGTTCTGCCAGACGACGGTGTTGTCTTCGGCGCCATGGATGACGAGGAGACGACCCTGGAGGTCGCCGGCCTTGGAGATGAGGGAGGTGGAGGCGTAGCCATCGGGGTTTTCCTCGGGGGTGTCCATGTAGCGTTCGCCGTACATGACTTCGTACCACTTCCAGTCGATGACGGGGCCGCCGGCGCAGGCGACCTTGAAGATTTCGGGGTGGGCGAGTTTCATGGTGATGGTCATGAAGCCGCCGAAGGACCAGCCTTCGACGCCGATGCGTGAGGTGTCGACATAGGGGAGAGACTGGAGGAAGTTGACGCCCTGCAACTGGTCGGCCATTTCGATTTGGCCGAGGTGGCGATGGGTGCAGCTTTCGAAGGCGAAGCCACGGTTGTCGGTGCCGCGGTTGTCGAGGGTGAAGACGACGTAGCCCTGCTGAGCGAGGAAGAGGAAATAGAGGTTGCCGCCGCCGAGCCAGGAGTTGGTGACGAGCTGGCTGTGGGGGCCGCCGTAGACATAGACGAGGGTGGGATATTTCTGGCCTTTGCGCATGTCGGGTGGAGTGATGAGGCGGTAGTAGAGGTCGGTGACGCCGTCGGCGGCCTTGATGGAGCCGAGTTCGATGTTGGGCATGGCGTATTCGGCGAGGGGGTTGGTGACGTCGCTGAGGGTGGCGAGGACCTTACCCTTGGAGTTGCGGAGGAGGGTGCGGGAGGGAGTGGTGAGGTTGCTGTAGCGGTCGACGAGGGTGGTGCCGGCGTCGTTGACCTGGACGGTGTGGGTGCCCGGTTCGGGGGTGAGGAGCTGCATGTCGCCGGACTTGATATTGATTTTATAGCAGTAGCGTCCGGTGGGGTCCTGCTTGTTGGAGTAGACGAAGAGGTTTTCGCCCTTGGCGTCGAAGGAGATGATGCTGAGGACGTCGAAATCGCCCTTGGTGAGCTGGCGGACCAGTTCGCCGGTGGAGCTGTAGAGGTAGAGATGCTTGTAGCCGTCGCGTTCGCTGAACCAGAGGAAGAGTTCGGGGTGGCGCGGGACGAAGAAGAGGCCCTCTTGGGGGTCGATGTAGCAGGGGTTGGTCTCTTCGAAGAGCACTTTGTCGAGGTTGCCGGTTTCGACGTTGTAGCGTTCGAGCCAGAGATGGTTCTGCTGGCGGCAGATTTTGGCGATATAGAGGTATTTTTCGTCGGGGCTCCAGGAGAGGTTGGTGAGGTAGTTTTCGCGTTCGTCGAGGGAGTTGTCCTTACGCGTGCGGAGGTAGGTGATTTTTTCGGTGGTGGTGTTGTAGATGCCGACGGTGACCTCGTGGCTCTTCATGCCCGCCATGGGGTATTTGAACGGTTTGGTCGAAGCGATGCGAGAGGAGGTGTTGACGAGAGGATAGTCGGTGACCATGGTTTCGTCCATGCGGTAGAAGGCGAGGTAGCTGCCCTTGGGGGACCAGAAGGTGCCCTTTTCGATGCCGAATTCGTGGCGGTGGACCGGCTGACCGAAGACGATGCCCGGGTTGGGGTCCTCGATGGAGACGACCTTGCCGTTGCTGTTGATATAGAGATTGTTGTTGACGGTGTAGGCCTGTTGGAAGGAGTTGGGTTCGATGTCGAGATTTTCGCCCTCGGGGATGTCGTAGAGCTTGGTGAGGGTGCGTTTTTTGAGGTTGTAGAGGTAGCAGTGCTGGCGGACGGTGAATCGGAACTCCTTGTCGCTGAGAGCCTTGAAGCCGTAGAGATTACGGAGCGGCTGTTCGCCGGCGGACTGGAGCGCCTTGTTGATGTCGGGGAGGGTGAGGACATTCTTGGCGGCGCCGGGGTTGCCGAGGAAGATGGTGTCGTCCTTGGCATAGGCCACCTGGCCGGAATTGGCGACGAACTGGAGGCCAACGATTTCGCTGCGGGGATAGAGCTGATAGTCCATGGTTTGCTGGATGGACAGACGCTTGTCTTGAGCGAAGGAGGGGTTGGCGAAGAAGAGGCAGCAGAGCGCTACAAGCACGAGGCGAAAAGAGGTACGGGACATGACTATAATAAAAATGATTTTAAATGATTTTTGAATTGGGAAAAGATGCTGTCGGGACGCGGTGTCGGGACGCGGAGAATGCGGATGGAAGGATCAATAGTTCTTCCACTTGCGGAAGCGGAGGGAGAAGACGCCGAAGAAAGCCTCCTTGAAGATCTTCATGCTCATTTTGGAGGTGCCGAGGACGCGGTCGGTGAAGATGATGGGGACCTCGAAGATTTTGAAGCCCAGGCGGGTGGCGGTGTACTTCATTTCGATTTGGAAGGCATAGCCGACGAACTTGACCTTGTCGAACTTCATTTTTTGGAGGACCTTGCGGCTGTAGCAGACGAAGCCGGCGGTGGCGTCGAAGACGCGCATGCGAGTGACGAGGTGGACATACTTGGAGGCGTAGTAGGACATCATGAGACGGCCCATGGGCCAGTTGACGACGCTGATTTTGCCGTCGACATAGCGAGAGCCGACGACGACATCGCCCTTGCCGGAGGCGCAGGCCTCGTAGAGCCGCGGGAGGTCGTCGGGATTGTGGGAGAAGTCGGCGTCCATCTCGATCATATAGTCGTAGCCATGCTCGAGGCCCCATTGGAAGCCGGCGAGGTAGGCGGTGCCGAGGCCGAGTTTGCCTTTGCGCTCCTTGATGAAGAGGCGGTCGGGGAATTCCTGCATGAGACGCTTGACGATGTCGGCAGTGCCGTCGGGGGAGTTGTCCTCGACGATGAGCATGTCGAACTGCTTCGGGAGGGAGAAGACCTTGCGAATGATTTTCTCGATGTTCTCCTTCTCATTATAGGTGGGAGTGATGACTAAAGTGTCTGCCATAACGATTCAAATTCTAAAAGATACAAATGTAATTGTCAACACCTTAGGCCGTCGGAGCCAAGAAACAGGGAGGATGGCGGCGGCGGGAGGGCGCACGGCAATTAATTTTGCAAAATTACGAAAATAAAAGGATATAGTGGTTGTCGGGGCGGAAATAATTTCGCGCGGAGCGATGGAACGCTGATTTCATGCTACTTACGCATAGCCAGACGGAGGAGCAGGGCGCCCAAGGAGACGCCAAGGAAATTGGCAACCATATCGTTGATGTCGAAGCCCCGATAGGGGAGCAGGTACTGGACCGACTCGGTGAGGAGCGCCAGGAGGAGCGCGGCGAGCCAGGCAGGCAGCAGGCGACGGCGGAAGAGCGGGAAATCGAAGAGATAGAGCACGCAAGGGATATAGACGGACGCGTGGAGGAGATGGTCGAAGCGGATGCCGAAGACGAAATTGTCGAGCGGGACGCCCAGCCCGCCCACGGGAGCCCACATGAGGAGCAGCAGCAAGGCGAAATAGCACCAACGCTGACGAAGGCGGCGACGAGGAGCGAAGAGGCGATGAGGCAGGTTGCGCAAGGAGCGGCAAGCCGAGACCCAACGCGAGCGGCGGCGCCAGGAAGGCGACTGGCAATGGTCGACAGCGCCGTCGGCATGGTGGACAGCGACCAGACGGGCCCAGACGGCGGAGCGAGGGACCGACTCGGTGAGACGGCAATTGTCGCCCCGGAAGAGCAGCATGCCCCGGCGCTGTCGCAGCAGGCGATGAATGACGCAGCGCCCCTGGTAGAGAAAGAGATAGACATCGCCCGTGCGGAGCGGTTCGTCGGGAGCCACGGCGCAGAAGGAGACCTGGTCGGTTTTGGCATTGATGAGCGGCAACATGCTGTCACCGCCAAAGGCGATACGCACCGTGAGGCCTTGCAGGAGACGGTCGTGGAGCTCTTGGATGACGAAGCTGTTCTCGTTGTTGGGGAGGGTGATTGTTTTCAAAATGGCGTCTGGGGAAAGAGCGTTGAAATCGCGCAGGAATGCGGAGAAGATTCACTGGAGGGACAAGGAAGGGAGGGGTCCGAAAAGCGTTTGGGCGCAGAGCAGCGCCGCGTCGGGATTGGGCAAGCACTGGAGGTGGTAGACAGGCGTTTGGGAGAGCGTTTGGGAGATGAGGTCGACCAGGACGTCGGCGAAGGGAGGGAAGGCAGACCGGGGCGCGTCAGGCGGGAGGGAGAGGGAGCCGTCGTCCTGCATCAAGGCCGGCGGGAGCGACGGTTGGAGGGAAGCGAAGGCGCGGAGGAGCGAGAGCCGAGAGATGGCATTGCGCGGCGCCTGGGAAAGGCGGACGATGGCCTTGAGCGGGAAATGGCGCGCGTCGAAGACAGGAGACTTGCCGCTCCAAGGACTGCCGAAGACGACGGGAGCGCCCGACGCGAGGGAGAGGAAGGGGCTGTCGTCGTTGAGGATATGGCAACCCGGAACCGACTGGAGCCAAAGGCGGGAGTGGGTGCTCTTGCCGGTGCCCGATTCGCCGAGGAAAAGGACCGCCTGGCCGCGGAAGACGACGACGGAGCTGTGGACGAAAGAGACGCCCGCATCGGCGCCCAAGAGGGAGAGCGCGAACCAAAGAGCGAAACGCCAGGAAGCGACATCGGAGCAAGGCGCAGCGAGGACGGTGCGCGAGCCCCGACGGTAGGTGAGGCAAGCGAGCGGAGGTTCGGACCCGGAGCGGCGCATGAGGAACTGGTAGTCATCGCCCTTGCGGAGGAAAAGGCACTGGCAGCCATTCTCGGAGAAGTGGAAGGAAGAGAGCAGGACGCCGTCGGGCCAAGGGCGCTGAGGATGGTCGAAAGAGACCTGCCAAAGCGGCTGGAGACCCGGTTGGAGGAAATGGGAGAAGCCGCCGGAGCGGTCGAAGAGACGGGAGAGACAAGGCGACGAGACCGCCACGGGGAAGCCCGCCAGGGACAAGGTGAGACGGTCCATCACTCGAGGATATTAGATTGGCGCAGCTGGTCGATCCACTGCTGAGCATCGGCGCTGGCGCGGTCGGTGGAGACTTCGAAGCGGCGGACGAGGAGGTCGACAACATCGGGAAGTTCGAACTGGCGGCCGGCGAGACTGTTCCAGAGGAAGAGCGAAGTGGAATTGAGGGCGATGACGGTGGTGAGGTCGCCCGGATTGCGTCCCTGGACGAGGACGATATCCTCGTCGGCGACATGGTGTACTTTATATTGCGGTTTGATTTTCATGGGGATGAAAGAATTAGAAAGCGAAGCCGATGCGGTAGCCGGCGGTGAAGGCGAGCCAGCCATCGGAGGGGAAAAGCATGAAACTATGATAGTAGTTGTAGTCGTTGCCGGTGCCGAAGGAAGGTCCGAGGCCGCAGTAGACGTCGAAGACGAACCAGCGGAGGAGCAGCTGGTAGCCACATTCGGCGAGGAGGGCGACCTGGCGGGTTTGGGCGGGGCACTGGGGCGGGGCGGAATAGGCGTCGCGGTAGCGGCAGTCCTGGCGGAAGGCGGCGAAGACGAGCTCGGGTTTGAGGTAGAAGCCGGCGAGCCAGGAATTGCTGCGCGGCTGAGGGGCGAGGCGCCACTTGAAGGCGAACTTGAGGAGGAACCCATGGGGGTCGGAATGGTTCATGAAATCCCAGCCGAGGCCGATGACGCCGAGGGTGAGCTCGGCGCTGTTGCGGGGAGAGAAGGCCCGTTCGTAGGTGAAGCGAGAAGAGCCGCTGCCGAGGGAGAGCATGGTGATCTTAAAATCGTTGCGGCGGGCGCCGCCGAGCGTCCCGGATTGGGCCGGAAGCAGGACGGGATGCAAGATGCAAGCGAGGAGCGCGAGCAGCAATACAAGATTGTGTTTAAGGGACATAGGACGAGCGGCGATCTTTTTTGCAAATGCAAAGATACATTTTTTTCTTTAAACGCTGAAAAATTAGTACCTTTGCAAAAATTTTTCCGAGAGATGAACAACCTGAAATACAACCTGCGCGGGGTTTCCGCCCAGAAAGAAGACGTTCACAACGCCATCAAGAACATCGACAAGGGGATATACCCGAAAGCATTCTGCAAGATCATTCCCGACATACTGGGAGGGGACAAGGACTACTGCAACATCATGCACGCCGACGGTGCCGGCACGAAGTCGTCGCTGGCGTACCTGTACTGGAAAGAGACGGGCGACCTGAGCGTGTGGAAAGGGATAGCCATTGACGCGGTGGTGATGAACCTGGACGACCTGCTGTGCGTGGGCGCGGTGGACAACATACTGCTGAGTTCGACGATAGGAAGGAACAAGCAGCTGATTCCGGGCGAGGTGATCAGCGCCGTGATCAACGGGACGGAAGAGTTCCTGCAGGAGATGCGCGACCTGGGCATAGGGATACACCTGACGGGCGGCGAGACGGCCGACGTGGGAGACCTGGTGCGGACAATCATTGTGGACAGCACGGTGACGGCCCGCATGCGCAGAAGCGACGTGGTGGACAACGGCCGGATCAAGGCAGGGAACGTGATAGTGGGCCTGGCCTCGTACGGACAAGCCAGCTACGAGAAGGAATACAACGGCGGCATGGGCAGCAACGGTCTGACCTCGGCACGACATGACGTGTTTTCGCAATACTACGCCGAGCATTTTCCGGAGAGCTACGACCACAAGCTGCCGAAAGAGGTGGTCTACTGCGGCGGCAAACGGCTGACGGACAGCACAGAAGTGGCCGGAGTGGATGCCGGAAAGATGGTGCTCTCCCCTACCCGCACATATGCGCCGGTGATGCGCCGCGTGCTGGACGAATACCGGCCGAAGATTGACGGCATGATACACTGCAGCGGCGGAGCGCAGACGAAGGTGCTGCACTTCATAGACAAGCTGCACGTGGTGAAGGACCAGATGTTTGACGTGCCCCCCCTGTTCAGGATGATACAGGAACAGAGCGGCACGGACTGGAAAGAGATGTACACGGTGTTCAACATGGGTCACCGGATGGAGATATACACCGACGAGCAGACGGCACAGGGCATCATAGACATCGCGAAGAGCTTCAACATCGACGCGAAGGTGATAGGCCACTGCGAAGCTTGCGACCACGCGCAGGTGACCGTGAAAAGCAAATACGGCGAATTTGTGTACTAGCCGCCGGCCACAATACAAAGGTACAAAAAGAGCCGCCGCAGAGGATTGTCTGCGGCGGCTCTTTTATTGTGGAATAGGAGTGGGATTGGGTTGCAAACGGGAAAGGATGCCCCACCCTACTCGATGGCGGCGGCGATTTGAGCGGCGAGGGCCTTCATCTCGTCGGGCTGCATGGAGACATGGTGGCTGAAATTGAGGTCGCCGGGGTTGTTGAGCGGCATGAGGTGGATGTGGGTGTGGGGGACGTCGATGCCGACGACGGCGACGCCCACTTTGACGCAGGGGCATACCTTTTTAAGGCCCTTGGCCACGCGACGGCTGAAGCGGTGGAGGGCGACGAAGAGGTCGTCGTCGAGGTCGAAGATGTAGTCGACCTCTTTTTTGGGTATGCAGAGGACATGGCCCTTGACGACAGGGTTGACATCGAGGAAAGCGAGACATTCGTCGGTCTCGGCGACTTTGTAGCAGGGGATTTCGCCTGCGACGATACGTGAAAAAATGCTAGCCATAAGAGACGGTTGTTTTTGGAGGCGAAGGGCGGAGCGCCGTGGCAGCCCGCGGACGGGAACCGAAAGGGGCAGCCGAGGTGGCGAGGGGCCTTCGCCGGATGGTCAATAGAAAAAAGCGGCGATAGGAGAAAGGCGGCGTGAGGCGACGGGGCGGGACGACGACCGGCGGAGCGGAGGCGGGACGGCGCCCCGAGGCACGGGGACACGCACTAGCGCTCGACGGAGAGGATTTCGAAATGCATGGTGCCGGCGGGGACCACGACCTCGACATTGTCGCCAGCCTTCTTGCCGAGGAACGCCTGGGCGAAGGGAGAGGAGACGGAGATGAGCCCCTGTTTGAGGTTGGCCTCGCTTTCGGGGACGATGGTGTAGGTCTGCTTCATGTTGTTTTTGGTGTTTTTGATGCAGATCTTGGAGAGGAGGAGGACCTTGGAAGTGTCGATTTTGGACTCGTCGAGGAGGCGAGCGTTGGCAATGAGGTCCTGCAATTTGGAGATACGCGCTTCGAGATGGCCCTGGGCCTCTTTGGCGGCGTCGTATTCGGCGTTTTCGGAGAGGTCGCCCTTGTCGCGCGCTTCGGCGATGGCTGCGGAGGCAGCGGGGCGTTCGATGGCGATAAGGTGGTGGAGCTCGTCTTTGAGTTTTTGCAGACCCTCTTCACTATAATATTTGATTTCAGACATGATGGTGTTTTTTTACCGTGGGATGACGGTTGTTAGACATTGGCTTGCCGGGCCATGAAAGGAAGGGCAAAGGGAGGCGGAAGTGAGTTTCCGCAGGAATTTAAAAATTAGGAAAGGTCTAGAACAGACCTTTCCTAATCAAAGTTTTTATGTTACCGATGGCCGTTAGAACTTGATGGTGGCGCCGATGGAGTGGCTGCCTCTCAGGTTGTAGGAGCTGCGGTAGGCATAGTCGAGAGAGATGGCGGAAGAGCCTTCTTTCTTGAGCGGGAATTCGACCGAGGCGCCGGCGCAGAGGCCCGCATTGGCGGTAGCGCGATCGTCGGCGGTGAACTGGCCACGCTGGTAGACGTAGGCAGCGCGAGCAGTGAAGCGTTTGAGGAGCGAGTATTCGAAGCCGAGGCCGAAATTGTCGCGGAGGAACGCATTGGAGGTGAAGTTGGCAGCGATGGTGAGACGCTGATCCCACTTTTCGAAGAAGAAGTCGTAGCTTGCGCCGATGTTAAGACAGGTGGGGAGTTCCATTTCGGCGGAACGAAGTTCGACGGTCATGTTGTTGCCAGCGTCGTTGACGGTGGTGAAGGACATGCCGGTGCCGCTGAAGCTCATGGCGGGGCCGATGTTCTTGAGGGCGATACCGAACTTGATTTCGTCGTTGGCGCCGGTCATGTACTGGATACCGGCGTCGATGGCGACGCCCGTGGCGGTCACGTTATCCGTGGACTCGGTGATGACCTTGAGGACGGCACCACCGTGGATGGAATTGGTGAAGGAATGGGCGAAACCCACGTTGAGGTTCATGACGGAGGGAGAGAAGGTGCCGTTGCTGCCGGGTTCGGGGTTGACTTCAGTGGTTCTGTCGAGGTCGCCGAAGCCCATGGCCATGACGTAAGCACCGAGGACGCTGGCGTCGCCGAGACGGACGGCGAGACCGAAGCTGTTGATGGAGGCGCCGCTACGGAGGCCGCTTTTGCCGCCCAACCACATGGTGTTGGTGTAGACAAATTCGGTTTTTTCAACGAAGGCGAGACCAGCGATGTTGCTGAAGAAAGCATCGATACCGCGGGCGCAGGAAGTGTTGATGCCCCCCCAGCTGCTGGAGCGAGCCCAGGGGTTGATCAGCAATTCTGAAGCACCGGGAGTACCTCTACGGTCGTCGTTGCCGGCCATAAGGCGCGGCGAGGACAACAGCGTGGTAAGCGCTATTACAGTCAATATACTTACTATTCTTTTCATTTCTTTCAAATTTTAATGTTTCAAGATAATTAGAACTGGAAGGAGTTCAAGTCAACAGGACGCATGGTGCCGAACCATTTGACCACACGCTCGCCGATGCCCGGCGTGCTGAAGTGGATGAGATAGATACCGCCGGCGATGGGGATACCGTTGTGGTTGTGGAGGTCCCAGTCGTAGGTAGTGGTATTATCGGGGGTGGAGGGGAAGGAGCGTACCAAGGTGCCGTCGAGGGTGTAGATGTTGATGGTGGTGTTGCCCGGGACGTTGATGAAGCGGACCTTGGTTTCCAGCTGACTTGTAGTCTCATAAGTAGAGTAACTGTAATAGGGATTCGGAACGACGTTGATGGCGCTCATGATGGAATCCTTATAATCTTGGGAAGCATCGGCGCGGGTGGCCTGACCGGTGAGGGTGACGATGTCGGGGGTGAGCTCGAACATGTACATGGGGTTGTTGTTGTTGTTGATGGCTTCGCCTGCATCGGCGGGGGTCAGGTGGTTGTCGCCCAGATACTGCGAGTAGCGGACATTGACGTTGAGGTCGATGGTGACATCGGTGGGGATGTTCTTGGGGTTGTCGATGTTCTCGGTGACGAGCGGCATGTTGACCCAAGCCACGGTGCTGAAGAGGAAGGCGGCGGAGTCGCGCATGGGGAGAGCGTAGGGCTGAGCCTCGTTGACGAGGAGGCCGTTGTGGATGACCATCTTTCCGGTGCCGTCGGCGAAGTCGGAGGAGAGGAGGTGGTCAAGGCTGCGGAGCATGCGGACGGCCCAGCGACCGGCGTCGTAGGAAGGAGAGCCGTAGGGCTGGGGGTAGTAGTTCTCGTCGTACTTGTGGAAGCGGGGGAACATCTGGGTCATGGCGTTCATGATGTAGATGTAGTGGCGACCGCCCATGATGTAGTTTTGCGTTCCGACGACGTCGGTGCTGACGGGGTTCCACATCATGTCGCGACCGTTGAACTGGATGTAGCGGGAGTCTTCACCGTACATGATGTTGAGGCGTTCGCCGGAGGCGAGGTTGATAGCGTAGCCCGGGAACCAACCCATACCGCTGTCGGCGATGTAGTTGGGGCTGGCGGGGTCGTTGCTGGCGCCGGTGTAGTTGGCGGTGTTGCCGTTTTTGTCGATGGAGGGGTGTTTACGCATCTGGAAGCGGCGTGCATTGCCTTCGGACTGCGTGTAGTCGTCGCACATTTCGATGACGGGGCAGCGGGTCCACTTGCTGGTGTCGGAGGTGATGACGATACGGACGCTGGGAAGCTTGGACATATCGTTGAACATGAGCGACTTGTTCTGCATGTGGTTCATGAGGCTGCGTTGTACATCGAAATAGTTGTGTTTGTAGGTACGCGGCTTGACGCTGTGGAGGGAGTCGATGGCCGACTGGTTGAGGAAATAGTGGAGCGAGAAACCGGGGTGGTAGTCCTTGGTGGAGACGAGGCCGTAGGGGGCCCAGGTGCCGCTGAGGACTTTCTCGAAGGTTTGAGCTTTGTCGACAGCGTAGACGTTGGAGCGTTCGATCATACGACCGTCGGCGGCCTGGTGGACTTCGGTAACGACTTTGTAGTAGTCGTCGTCGAGGTAGGGCTCGTTGCCGGTGTATTGGGTAGTATCGAGGAAGGCGTTGAGGTTGCCCGAAGCGTACTGCGAACCACTACGGATCCAGTTCAGGTAGGCGTAGTTGTCGTTGTCGGGGATGGAGGAGAACCACTGGTGGTTGTTGTCGCCGAAGGTCATGGTGGAGGAGAGGAGAGTACCGTCGTTGATGATACCGCCGTTGACGGAGCCGTCGGAGACTACGAGGTCGGAGGCGATGGCATTGGGGTTGGTGATGGCGACGGAGAGGCCGAGGTCGAGGAAGAGCTGCTCGTTGTAGCGGCTGATGACGAAGTCGGCAGTGTCGGTGTAGACATTGTCATAGAGAGGAGTGCCGTCGACCTTGGAGATGACCCACTTGGAGGAGTCGGTGGTGCCGTCGAACTTGATGTAGAACTGGCCTTCCTTGACGTTGAGGGGGTCGATGACGCGGACGTTGATAGGACCGGCGTTCTGTTCGTAGCGGGGGTGCGGGAGGACGCAGGGGGTGGTCATGGACCAGGTGTAGTTGTTACCCTGGATACGGTCGTTGAATACGCCGGGGGCCTTGGCGGGCTGGCCGGGGAGGCCCATGAGTTCGGTGATGGACTCTTCGGAGAGCTGGAGGATGTTGCCGCCATTACCGGTGCCGTCGTAACGGGTGATATTGGGGCTCATGCCGAAGGTGGCCTGGACGATGGTGCCGCCGTTTTCAGCGGAGGGGTCGTGGGGCTTGGCGACGACGGGGGTGATGGTACCGCCGTTTTCATCCTTACGTCCGGCGAGGTAGGGTTCTTTCTGGCCGTCGAGCTTGGAGGGGTCAGTCTGGCTGTACTCCTTGAAGCGGTTGTGAGCATAGGCGACGCAGATGAAGTAGTATTCCTTATTGTTGACAAGGGTCTTGTTGGTACCGGAAGCGAACTGGTCGGTGGTGACGCGGAAGACGTGTTGGATGCCGGCGTTAGAGCCTTGGACCATGATGCGGCCGGTGAGGAGGTTGGTAGCGGAGTTGGTGGTGTAGTTGACGAGGGTTCCGATGGGGAGGTTGGGGTCGACAACAGGTTCGCCGGTGGCGGGGTTGATGGAGTCGAAGCCTTGGTAGTTCTTGATAGCGTAGTAGTTCTCGACGTCGCACTGGGCTACGAGACGGGCCTTGTTTTCGTCGTTGATATCGGCGATGGAGGCGTTGGCGTCGACGAGCTGGTAGATCTGATAGCCTTCGAACTTGTAGCGGCGCTGGCTTTCAGGATAGGATTGGAGGATGGAGGCGTCGAGGTCGTTGTATTTTTCGTTATAGTTGTTGGAGTTGGGGTTCTCGTAGGTGAGATAGAGGATGATTTCGTTGCTCATTTCTTGGACAACCATGGTGGGGGCGTCGGGGCCGTCGAGGACCTTGAAGCAGTTTTCGAAGAGGGCCTGGCAGACGTCGTCGATTTCGCGGAGGATTCCGACGGAGGTCCAAGCGTTGCCGCTAGGAGCCTGGGCGAAGGGGATACCGACGGTGATGTAGTTGACGGCGCCGGGTTTCAGGGTGAAGGGGCCTGCGGACTGCATGAAACGACGGTCGCCGGGGCTGACGTTTTCACCGGAGGTGACTTCGGTCCAGTCGTTGGGGTGATATTGGGGATCGGGGACGACGCCGTTGGTGCCCCAGTGGAGCGGGTCGCTATCGTCGGGGAACATGAAGTCGCAGTTGAGTTCGGAAGTACCGTTGCTGATGGCGTTGCCGCCGTATTTCATGTGCTGGCCGTTTTTCCAGAAGCCTTGGAGGTAGTTGTAGTAGTCGGTTGCCTTGGTGGGTTCGCCGTTGATGTTGCTGGAGCTGTTTTCGTAGTAGACGAAGCGGCGCATACCGAAGCGTTCGTCGTCGACGATGTCGTTTCCGAAGTTGACGCCGTTGATGGCGCAGTTGCCGACGGAGTCGTTGGGTTTGAAGTACCAAGCCAAGGGGTAGTAGAGGTCGGCGTCGTCGGTGAGGCGGACGATGTTGATGGAGCCGTCGGGGTTGGTGTATTGGGCGAGTTTTTCAGGGAAGTTGTCCTGCATTTTCTGGATATCGATTTTGGGGTTGTCCTGACCATCGGGATCCATGTAGGGGCCCTGGAAGAAGTCGATACCGACAGCGGGGGGGACACCGGTGAAAGCGCCGGTTCCGGGGCCGTCGACATCCTTACCGTTGTAGCAGTAGCCCAAACCACGTTTCACGTCGCAACCGATGTAGTCATCGTAGCCGTAACCCAAATCGGGGTCGACCCACTGGCTGAAGTAGGTGTTACGCAGCTCGTAGGTGGAGCGGTTGATGATTTCGTAGGAGTAGAAAGTCATGTTGTTGATCTCGTCATTCGTGGAAAAGGCGAAGGCCTGAGCGCGGATTTCGAGGCCGATGGGCTGTCCGCCGGACTCGGTGTGAGTGTTACCCATATCGTTGAAGACCCACCAGATGGTCTGGTCGCCTTTCAGCACCTGGTCGCTGAGCAGACCGCCGGAGACGATACCCACGGAGTCTTCCATTGTGGGGAAGGGGCGATAGACTTCGCCAGGTTTGAGTTTGGCTTTCAAGGTACGCGGACAGAGGTCGTTGCCGAAGTCGTAATAGGGATAGTCACCTTTCTGGTAGTTGTAGATGCCATCGCCGTCAGCGTCGAAGAAAGGAGCCAAGTAGGGCGACTGGTCAGCGAAGTTACCATGGGCGGGCCATTCCTTGATTACCTGAGCAATAGCGCCTTCGTCGTAGTTTTCGTTTTGGGTAGGAGGATTGTCATTATAGTTGAACATCTGCATGAAATTGGCGACGTCAACCTGATTGATTTTCCAATGGCGGTCGTACCAGTTACAGACCTCGATGGTAACATCGGCGGTACCTGATTTGGTCAGGGGGCCCGGCCAATAGTCATCACCATTCTGGCCGAAACGGAGAGCGGCAAGACGCAACTGGTCGTTGACGTCGGTACCACCGATCCAGAGAGCGGCGCAATAGAGAGGCGTAGAGGAACCATCCTTCGGGATATGATACTGAGAGATACTGCCGTCATACCACATGTTGCCGTAGCCGTTGATAAGGGCTCGGACATTGTTGACGTTCAGCTCGGCAGTACTCTGTGCACGCTTACACACAGCAGCCTTACGCTGAATAGCAGTCTTCTTGATACTCGTTTTCTTGCAGGTAGTGCATTCACGAGCCACAGCGGTTCCCATCGTAGATGAGAACACTAAAGCCAATAAAACTGTTTTAATAAATATATTTTTCATCTCTTTATAATTTTTCTCGTGTAACATTAGAAGCTATAGGTCAAAGACAAGCGGATAGTTCTTGGCGAGGACCAGTTCCAATAGTTGTTGTTGAGCATGATGTTGTACATGTCGCGATACGACTGAGGATCCAGATAAGAGTTGATCAGAGACTGGGTTTCGGGGTCGGAAAGGTAACCGTTGTCGCTGGGGTTACCGGTGACGCTGAACACGCCAGTGACGTTTCTGATATCGAAGAGGTTGTTGACCGTAATAGCAGCGTTGAGCATGGTCTGACGTTCTTTCTTGCCCTCGGGTTTGATTTTGATGATCCAGGATTTGTCGACCACAACATTGAAGTAGAAGCCCCAAGGCAAACGAGCACCGCGATAGCTACCGACGATGGTCTGCTGGGTATTGCTGAACTGTTTGGTGTAGGGACGACCGGACTGGGCGACAGCGAGGAAGTTGACGCCAAAGTTCTCGAACGGATGAATTTCTTTGACACGAGCCTTACCATCCTTGTCGGTGGTCTGACGTTTGATAGTCCAACCCTGGCCAGGACCGAGACGGTAGTCGACATTTGCTTTAAACTCATGACGACGGTCATCGCTGATAGGATTGAGCATCTTCAGGGTGGTGTAACCCTCTTTAATCAACTCGGACATGGTGGTAGCAGACAGACCCGTACCTTCAGCATACTGCAGTGTGTAGTTAGCATTGATACGGACATTGTTTGACTGACGCATATCGAAAGAGAGCGAGAAACCCTTGATGGTTTTGAAATCAAGGTTGTCATAGGAATAGTAGTGGTCGTTGGGGTCTGCACCTGCGTACTGAACCAACTGGATAAGGTCGCGAGTTTCCTTATAGTAAGCAGAGATGCTGATGGCAGCAGTCTTCTCCTCATTCAGCGCCTGCTGGAAACCTAACTCGTAGTTAGTAACGCGTTCAGGCTTCAAATTGGGGTTGCTGATAGATCCACTTACTTGATTCATATACAAATAGCTCATGTAGTCGGCCTGCCAACCCGAGGAGGGGCGGCGAGCGATAATGTCATAGTTGGCTTTGAACTGAGACTTGTCGCTAACCGGGAAGGAGAAAGCGATACGCGGCATGACGACAATCTGCGGGTCATAGTCTTTGAAAGAAGAAGAGGAAATGTGGTTACCGCTGGCATTGCCAGAGTAAGCAGCCTGACCGGAGGGAGTACGATAAGGAGTTGCTTTACCGGACTCACCGGTGATGAAGCTATGGGAAGAGACCTGGACACCATTTTCATTGTACCAGTTAGCACCGTGACGGTAACCGCGGATGGAAGGTGTTTCGGCAGCGGCATCGTCGACATAGACAACCCAGTCGTCCTGAACGCCATTGGGGAAGGCGTTACCGGCGAGGCCAGTATTATAATTGATAGCGGAACTACCTTTCAGATCGCCAACAGTATAAGATTCATATAACAGATAGGGATCTTTCAGCACCATCTGGTTTCCGTCGAAATAGTCGACACGGACACCGACGTTGAAGATAAGGTCGGAGAAGTAGAATTTATCCTGAATATAACCAGCCGCATAGATGGGGGAGAAAGCAGGAAGGTACTGATAATTCTTGTGGCCTCTAGCGACAGGATCGAAGAAATCGTCAAGGCTCCAGTTGCGAGCGTTGTATTTCTCACCCGTGTGGTCATAACCAAAATAGCTGACAAGCTGGTTGCCACTATTGAAGAGTTCGTTAGCGGAGAACATGTTGATGCCGCCGAATCTCTCATAATCATCAGGAGTATAGCGGTCGATATCCAACCAATCGGTGCCATTGACATCGAGGCCTAAGGCTCTACGCAGGGACTCGTCGAAAAGGGTCTGGCCGTCACCGATGTTACGGTCGTAGTCGACATAGAGTTCGTCGCCGACGAAGTATTCGATCGGTCTGCTGAAGTCGAGCTGAGAGATATGAGCATTGGCCGACTGACGCATCAGCGTCCAGAGGCTGTATGCTGACAGGCCATAAGAAGCAGCCGTGTACTGGTCGTACTGGAAACCAATTTCGAGGTCGTGACCAAGGATTGTAGCAGCAGCCTTAGCATTGACGAAATAGTAATTGTTCTGAGCTTTCGAATACGAGGTATTCTGAATACCCACATTGTAGAACATGCTGTAGACATTTCCCGGGGAGCCACCATTGATAAGACCGTTGAAGTAGCGGATATTATCGAAGGAGGTCAGGAACGGGGAGATTTCAGGCATGTTATAAAGCTGCGAAGTGTAGTTGGAGAGGATGGGGTTGTAGGGAGAGGGAGTGAAGGACTCCACATTCTCGATCCAGCTGTTCTGAACATGGGCAGCCTGACGGACGCCATGATAGTTATATTCCGGCTGAATTTCCCAGCTAGGAGTACGTGTGCTCACAAAAGTACCGATGTGACCATATTTAAAGATATCGTCACCGAACTTCTCGTTATAATCGTTCGAGGAGATTCTGTTGAACATGGCGGTGATCTGATACATCACCTTGGAAACAGCGGGTTCGGACTTTTCTTCAGAGTTTGCTTCGTTCTCCGGAGTTTCGGGATCTTTGAAACGCTGAGTAAAGTCAGCTGTAATCATGAAGTTTTTCGTTTTGGAGACCCCGTTAGCAGCATTGTGCAAGTTGAGCGGGAAATAGCTAAGAGAAGTGCTGGGACCATAAGAATAGTCAAATTCACCAGTAAGAACTAAAGAAGTAAGTTCAGAGAAGCGGAAGTCGAGAGCAGCTTCGAGGCCGAAGGAATAGTTGCGGAAATTTGCTTCGCGGTCACTATTAGCGTAGTAGTTTTTGGCATTGGGGCGCTTGATGGTAACGAAGTCCTCATCGCGAAGGTATTCGGCAGCATAGTTAACCGTACCATTGACAGGGTCGTAGACGATAGGAGCGTTTTCAATTTCCATCACCTTCTCGTCATTGACCACTTTGTAGCGACGGTCTTTAGCACGATAGTAGGCGAATTTGGAAGTAGAGCCCTGAGCTGTCAAGCGGAAGCCGAGGAAGGTACGTTTACCCGTCACGTTACCGGCATCATCTTTAAGGTCAGCCTTAGCCAAAGGACCAGTGAGATAGAACATCAAGCTGTTGTAGAGGCGATAGTCGAGATAAGTCTCATATTTGACAACGCCTTTAAAGCTGTTCGTTGGGGGTTTAAGAGTAATGATCTGAGTACCACCGATAGCCTCACCGATATTGGCAGGAGTACCACCGAGGACGACCTGGATTTCGGCGATAGCCTCTTTGGGGACATTGACACCCGTACGTGTACGGACGCCGCCCTTCATAGTGACCATACCTTCTTCACCACGAGCGGAACCGGAGCCACCGTCGTTGTAGCCGACACCGGCAACAGCTGCGACAATACCGTCGACAGAGTTACTGGGCATACGCGCAATATCATCAGAGGTGATACGCGCACCCGTCTCAGCAGCACCGACATCAATCACAGGGGCACGGGTGCCTTTAACGATCACCTTCTCCAGGTTAGTTCCCTGTTTGGGGAGCTCCACATTGTAGACGGTGAAACCCGAGGCCTTGATGTCAATTTTTTCTTCGACGGTAGTGTAACCCACATAGGAAGTAACAATGGTGAACTTACCCACCAAAAGGCCCTTGATGGCATAGTCACCTTCCCAGTTGGTCTTGGCACCACCGATAATTTGTCCGTCGTCATCTTTGACGACCACGTTAGCACTGATAAGAGGTTCACCTTTATCATCGGTAACCTTGCCTCTCATCGTACCTTGCTGAGCGAAAGCAGCGAGATGTGCAATCAGCAACAGCCCAAACGTTAATAGTACCTTTCTGAACATACTTGTTGTTTTTGTAGAGAGTTAATATTTAATTTTATTTCATTTCAGAGATATAATTGTTCTGTAGGATTGTCTGATAGATTACCGCCTGACGGAGGTCGAAATCAGACACCAAAGTCGAAGGCTCGTCGACATCCACAGACTGTTGGTGTGACACCTCTTCGACATTGGGATTGGCATTCCACTGGACATCGGCATTCTCATAGGTGAAATACGAAGGCTGCTGTGCAGGTTTGCGTTTGGACTTCTGAGAAGTGCTGCCATTTCCCGAAGCGACACCACCATAGTTGCCGTGGACCGGCTGCTGATGCATGACCGGACGGCCACCAGACGCAGGAGAGGCAACAGGACCCGCCTTTTTGCCTGACGTTTTTTTCTTTCCGCCAGACAGAAAGGCGCCTCCTGCCAGTATTGCGATTGTGATGATGAGATCGAGAATGTCCATCTTAATTTAATAAGAACAATATATTATATATAAAGCCGAGATTATTTTTCCAATGCTTTGGCTTCTCTGCGTTTGCTGACCTCATAGACGATGGGGCAAGCCAAGCAGACAGAGGAGAACATACCGCAGATGACACCGATCAACAGAGCGAAAATAAATCCACGGATCACCTCACCACCGAAGATGAACATCATCAGCAAGGTGAAGAATGTGGTACCCGAAGTGTTGATGGTACGAGCCAAAGTAGCGTTAATAGCATCGTTCATATGCTGCTTCATATCGCGTTTGGGATAGAGCGTTCTGTTCTCACGCACACGGTCGAAGATAACCACTGTAGCATTGATAGAGTAACCGATGATGGTCAGCACAGCTGCGATGAACGACTGGTCGACATCGAGGCTGAAGGGAAGGAGGCCACGCAGCAAGGCGAACATACCAATGATCAGGATTGTATCGTGGGTCAAAGCAGCGACACTACCGATACCGAAGCGCCAGCTCTTGAAGCGGATACCGATGTAGGCGAAGATAACGAGAAGACCACCGATAACGGCCAAGACGGAGGAACGTTTCATATCGGTTGCCATGGTAGCCTCAACCTGTTCGGACTGGATGATGCCATAAGGATAGACATCAGCGTCGGAGAACTGCTGCATGGAGATTTCTTTGCCCGTCTCGGTCACGCCGAAGAAAGACTTGGTGCCAGCGAACAGTTTGTCATTGATAACCATTTCGTCGGTAATTGTATCATTAGCGCCCAATTTGTGTGCAGCACGATACTCCTCATAGTAGTCTTCAGCATTGATATTAGTGGTAATTTTCACCTGATTGTTCGGACCGAAAGATTTCACCTCAGGAGCCTCCTCGAATTCTTTAGCCAAGCTGGCGCGGACATCGACAACATTCACGTCTTTATCAAAGCGAACCACATAGGTGCGACCGCCAGTGAAATCGATACCCATGCTCAAATGGCGGCCGAAGATGCCGACAAAGCAGAGGAGGATGAAGCAAACAGTGATGATGTAGAAGGTTTTGCGTTTGCCAAGGAAATCGAAGTGGGCGTCACGCATGAAATTCTCAGAGAATCTGAAGGAGAAGTTGATTTTCTTCTTATGGTTGAGCATCCAATCGATAGCCAGACGGGTGATGAAGATGCTCGTGAAGAGTGAGGTGACGATACCGATGCAGAGTGTCACAGCGAAACCCTGGATGGTACCCGAGCCGAAGAGGATCAGCACCAGACCCAAGAGGAAAGTAGTCACCTGACCATCGATGATGGCGGAGTAGGCATTGCTGAAACCATCTTGAATGGCGTTAGCGATGCTTTTACCGGCGCGAAGTTCTTCTTTGATACGCTCGTAGATAATCACGTTACCGTCGACGGCCATAGCCATTGTCAAAACAATACCAGCTATACCCGGCAAGGTAAGCACAGCTCCGATGGAAGCCAAAACGCCCATCAAGAGGAAAACGTTGGTGACCAAAGCCAGCACAGACACCCAGCCTGCACGGTTATAGAAGACCACCATATAAATAAGAACAATAATAAATGCAAGGATGAAAGAGATGAGACCTTTCTGAATAGATTCCTGACCCAGCGAAGGACCAACCACAGCCTCCTGGACAATCTTGGCAGGAGCGGGCAGCTTACCAGATTTAAGCACATTGGCCAAGTCTTTGGATTCTTCAAGGGTGAAATCGCCAGAGATTTCAGAACGGCCACCCGGGATTTCGCCATTCACGCGAGGAGCGGAGTAGACCTGGTCGTCGAGGACGATAGCCACACATTTGCCCACATTGTCGTGGGTGATGTTCTTCCAAGCGCGAGCGCCTTCAGAATTCATGGTCATGGAGACACCATTCTCGTTGTTGCTGCTGAAGTCTTGACGAGCATCAGTTATCACGTCACCTTCCAGTTTAGCCTTGGGGAGGTTGGTGTTGCGATCATAGTCTTCAATCTTGATAGCATAGAGTTCGAAAATATTAGCGGTACCCTTGCTAGGTTTGACCGACCAGAGATATTTCACTTCGCGAGCATTAATTTTGCCAGCATTGACACCTTCGGCGATCATACGGTTGACGGCGGCGGTGTCGGCCTCAGCTGCGCGGAAAACCACAGGAGGATACGCGGGGATAATCTGACCGTTCTCATTCTGGATAGGACGGTTGAGCGAAGCCAGCGGGTGTTCGGCATTGGCGGCAGCCACTTTATTGTCAACAGCAGGAGCTGTAGCGGCATTGCTATCAGCGGTGGCGACAAGAGTAGAATCGGTTGCAGCGACATCGGCAGTGTCTTTCACAACCATACCTCTCTGAGCGAGGTACTCATCGGTTGCGGAGAGGTAACCGAGGACGCGATTGTAATCATTAAGAGTTTGAGGTTTCTCTTCATCGACACTATAGGTGGCCCAAAATTCGAGTTGAGCAGTACCTTTTAAAAGTTTGCGAACACGTTTGGGGTCTTTCACGCCAGGAAGTTCGACGAGAATACGTTCGGAAGCCTGCAGACGCTGGATAGAAGGTTGGGCGACGCCGAACTTGTCGATACGTTTACGGAGAATCTCGAAAGTTCTGTCGTAAGCGCTGCTGGTTTCTTCTTTCAGTTTAGCCAACACTTTGGAATTGTCCGTTTCGTTCATGGTGATACCCGTAAGGTGACCAGCGAAATATTTGGAGAGGCGGACATTGGGGTCAATCTTGACAATTTCGTCGTAGAACAGAGAGACGAAATCCTCGTTGACAGACTTCTTTTGTTGTTCGAGTGCTTTGTCGATAGCCTTGTTGAAGGTTTCATCTTTGGTGTAGTTGGCCAAAGCCTTTACCACATCAACAGTGGAAACCTCAAGCATCACGTTCATACCACCTTTCAAATCCAAGCCCAGGTTAATTTCACGGGCGAGGCATTTTTTGTAGGTAAATCCAAGCCAAATCTTCTCATTGGCCATGGAATCAAGGTAGTAATTCTCTTTACTTTTGCGTAGAGAATCGGTAATGGTATTCACAAGGTGTTTTTGTTCAGCAGCGCTCATATCACTGCGGCTCAAACGATTGACACAAACGTCAATATCACTCTTACCTTGGGTAGATTCCAAATACCTTTCAGCGACCCTCTTCGCATTCTTTTCAACGTTCTTCGTCACGAAAGAAAACGATAATTGGAACAAAGAAACAAGCACAAAGGCAATCGCTAAAAATCTAATAAGTCCTTTATTCTGCATATTTTACGTATTAAAGTTTTTTTTAGTTAGTGTACATTTTGAACATGCAAAGATAAGCATTTTTATTAACATTGCAACACAAAATTTAAAAAAATCTATATTATTTACATAGCAAAATAATAACAATCTAGGAATCAAGAGTTGCATGGAAAAGAAAAAAGACGTATCTTTGCAAAAAAAAATAATCTGAAAAAAATGGACCAAGAGAAGCAAAACAAGGCGCAAACGAGAAATGTAGACCAAAAGCAAAACAGAATAAGTGTGAAAAATTGGGCTACAGAAGACAGACCACGAGAAAGGCTCATGTGCAAAGGGAAAAAGGAGCTCAGCAATGCAGAGCTGCTGGCAATAATGATAGGCAGCGGAACAGTTGAACGAAGTGCAGTAGATCTGTCGAAAGAAATACTGGCACATTACGGTAATAGCCTCTCCACCCTTTCACGTCAAGGAATCAAAGACTTAACGAAGCAATTCAAAGGAATTGGGGAAGCCAAGGCCGTCAGCATCATAGCATCTTTAGAGCTTGGATACAGAATGTTAAGCGAAGTGAACGGGCAGACACTCCAATACATACACAACAGCCAAGACTGCTTCAATTACATCAGCCCATCACTGATCGACCTGCAGATTGAAGAATTTTGGGCCATTTATTTGAATAACAAGAACAAAGTATTATTCAAACAACGTATTGCAAGTGGAGGAATCAAAGACACCGCAGTCGATATCAGGAAAATTATTGTTACCGCACTCGAACAAAACGCAGTGTCGATAGCAGTTGCCCACAACCACCCTTCAGGCGACACGAATCCCAGCAGACAGGACAAGGCGTTAACGCAAAGCATAGGAGAAGCATGCAGACTACTGAGAATAACACTTTTAGACCATCTTGTTGTAGGTATTACCCCTCAAGGCAAACCCGTTTATTACAGTTTTCGTGACAACGGACTGATTTGATTCCTCAAAAAAGAAGTCCGAATCTTACATAACGACCATAGCTATCAAAACATTACAATAATAACAAGACAAAAAAAGCAGAAGTAAGCCAAAGCCAACTTCTGCTCATGGAATCAACCCATTAACGAGGAATATCACGTTCGTTCTTTCTCGATAGTCAAGCTGACAGAATCCATCTGACCGCCGAGAGGCGGATTTAACTTGGAGATACAGACTCGGACCTGTTCAACGCGTGGGTACTCATCCAAGACACGAGAAGCGATTCTGTCCGCCACATGTTCCAGGAGATGAGAAGCAATTTCCATTTGCTGTCTGACCGTTTGATAGACCGAGAGATAATTAACGGTATCATTTATACTATCAGAGCGTTGCGCCTGAGTTGTATTCACTTTCAGTCGCAGGTCGACTCTGAAATTGGTACCAATTTTCTGTTCCTCGTCGAAACAACCATGAAAGGCATAGAACCTCATGTTGGTGATATCGATAAAAGACATGCTATCAATCGATTGAAAAGATCAAACAATATCTTCAAACTGACGCAGGAAGCGCAAATCATTTTCGAAATAGAGGCGCAGGTCGCGGATCTGGTATTTCAGCATAGCCATACGTTCGACGCCCATACCCAGAGCGAATCCTGAGTATTCCTTGCTATCGATACCACACGACTCCAGCACGTTCGGATCGACCATACCGCAGCCCAATATCTCCAACCAGCCCGTTCCCTTACAGATGTTGCAGCCCTTGCCACCGCAAATATTGCACGAAATATCCATCTCAGCAGACGGCTCGGTAAAGGGGAAGTAAGACGGGCGCAATCTGATTTGCGTCTGTTCGCCGAACATTTCTTTGGCGAAATAGAGCAATGTCTGCTTCAAGTCAGCAAAAGTAACCTTCTTGTCGACATAGAGAGCTTCAACCTGATGGAAGATACAGTGCGCACGAGCGGAGATGGCCTCATTACGGAAAACGCGTCCCGGTGCTATGATTCGAATGGGAGGCTTGTTATTCTCCATGACACGTACCTGGACAGAGGAGGTATGAGTGCGGAGCGCCACTTCCTGACGGCCCTCCTCTTTCTCGACAAAGAAAGTATCCTGCATATCACGCGCCGGATGGTCGGGAGGGAAGTTGAGCGCCGAGAAGAGGTGCCAATCATCTTCAATTTCGACAGACTCCGCGACCGTGAATCCGATACGGGAGAAGATATCGATGATTTCATTCATCACTACGGAAAGCACATGGCGGCTTCCGAGCTGCTCATAGTCCGTAGGGAGGGTAAGATCGAGGCGTTTATCCGACTGTTCGGATTTCTCAACTGTCGCCTTAAACTCCTCAATTTTTGATTGGGCAGCATTCTTCAGGCGATTCAATGCCTGCCCGATTTCCTTCTTCTGATCGTTCGGGACTGTTTTGAACTGGTCAAAAAGATCGGCCAGCACGCCTTTCTTACCCAAATATTTGATACGGAATTGTTCGGCAAAGGCAGCTCTGTCGGCTGACTTTTCAATAGAAGCCAATTGGATGTCGCGGATAAAATCCTCGATTTGATTTAACATTGACATAGTAGAATGACGTTCAGATATTGATTGTTATACAGAATAGTAGTGTCATCGTTCGATGACGGACATTTTCATTTTCACATCAGAAACAGGGCGATCGGCCGGGCCACATTCGACAGCGGCAATCTTATCGATGACATCAAGGCCCTCGATGACCTGACCAAAGACCGTATAGTCACCATCGAGATGAGGCGTACCACCGATGGTGGTATAGGCATCAATTTGTTGTTGTGTCAGTGTACGGCCCATCTGACGAGCCATCATTTGGAGTCGGTCAGCAGGCCACACATTGCCTTGAACAATATAGAACTGGCAAGAAGAGGAAGCCTTGGTCGGGTTCACCTGATCGGCCTGACGAGCGGCAGCCAGCGCACCTTTTTTATGGATAAGGCCAGGGACAAATTCGGCCGGAACGGTATAACCAAGAGTACCGTCGCCAAGCATCTGACCCGGTTTGGCATTGCGGGAATTCGGGTCACCACCCTGAATCATGAATTGATTGATAACGCGATGGAACAAGAGGTCGTTATAGAAACCCTCTTTTACCAACTTTATAAAATTGTCGCGATGTTTTGGAGTCTCATTATAGAGCTCGACGGTCATATTTCCGTAGGAAGTCTCAATCAAAACGTAGTATTTCTTTTCAGGGGTAGTGTTTTGTTTTTTAGGACTTTGAGCATTGCATGATGTAAGTGCTGCGAAAAAAAATAACAAAAAAGTGAGTTTTTTTCCTTTCATAACATATAAAATTATTAATTTTGCAGTGCAAAAGTAGACAAAAAAATTGTAATAACACGAAAATAACTGATTTTTTATGAAGAAAAAAATTCTTGCCCTTGCCTGCCTCATATTAATAGGCGGATTATCAGCTTTTTTCTTTGGCGCATGCGACAAAGACACAAATTGTTATGTTGAAGTCACCGTCATTGACGAGATTACAAAGCTTCCCGTCAAAGGAGCAAATGTGAAAATTGACATCGATAACAGCTATGTTAGTGCGGAAGGAATCACCGATGCTGCAGGCAAGTTCAAGACCCAATTTTCAGCACCTGCCATTTTCAATGTTGCCGTAACCTATGAAACCGGATATGACGACACTTACACTCCTGACGTATTCTATTGCTACCGAAAGGGAAACAACACCATCCGACTGAAAGAGGGAGAGACTGTGTATTGCACCGTCACTTTGGAAGCGGAAGTCATAGCCGAGTATCGGAACTAAACGAAAGGAAATGAAGGAAGAGTTCTCTGAAAAAGATCTGCAACAGATTGCAAGCATGGGTCTTACCGCCCAAAAAGTTGAACAGCAGCTACAGAATTTTCGCAACGGATTCCCGAAGACAAAACTATTGTCGGCAGCAACAGTGGACAATGGAGGAATCATGCGTCTGCGTGACGAGGACATCGCCCACTATGAGCAAGTATACAAAGCAGAAAGCACACGGAAACGGATACTGAAGTTCGTTCCCGCATCGGGAGCTGCAACGCGCATGTTCAAAGACCTTTACGCATTTTCTTCGACCTATTTTGGAGTAGCCAATAACTTTGAAAAAGAGTTTCCCAGCGTCAAGGAATTCCTGCAGCACATAAGGAGTTTTGCCTTTTTTGAAGACCTTCACGCATGCATGGAACGCTCCTCGCTGGATTTTGGTGACTACATGGACCGTGGCGATTTCACCACTGTCATCAACTATTTACTTAAGGAGCAATACCTTGGCTATGGTGTATTACCTAAAGGCCTACTCAAATTCCATCGGTACGGGAACATCAGCAGAACCGCTTTAGAAGAACATATCGTTGAAGGTGCCTATTATGCCAGAAGTGAAGGCGACCAAGTACGAATACATTTCACCGTGTCACCCGAGCACCGGCCATTATTCCGTAAAAAGGTGGCAGAAGTGAAACGTTATTACGAGTCCGAGCTAGGCATCAAACTCAATATAACATTTTCAGAGCAAAAGCATTACACCGACACCATTGCCGTAGACGAGTATAACAACCCCATACGTGACGAAGAAGGCAATCTGACCTTCAGACCAGCAGGACACGGAGCGTTGATTGAAAATCTGAACGAATGCAGAGCCGACGTCATTTTCATCAAAAACATAGACAATGTGGTTCCAGACTGGATGAAACACACCACCATCATCTATAAGAAAGTGCTTGCCGGAATCTTGCTAGAACTTCAGAAACAAACATTTGAAAACATCAGGGCACTTCAACAGAAGGTCGACAAACGCCAACTGAAAAAAATCGCCGACTTCGCCACCCGGAAGCTCAACATCACCCTTCCCGAAGAGTTTGAAAAAATGGCACAAAAAGAGCAAATTCAAATGCTGCTGCAAAAACTGAACCGGCCCATGAGAATTTGCGGAATGGTAAAGAACCAAGGAGAACCCGGAGGAGGGCCATTCTTTACAGAAAACACTCATGGAATCAGAAGTTTGCAAATAGTCGAAACAGCCCAAATCAATCGAAAAGAAGCCAGTCAGGAAGCCATATTGAGTTCGTCGACACACTTCAATCCTGTCGACCTGGTGTGTGGCACCCGTGACTACAGAGGACGTTATTTTGATTTGAGAAAGTATGTGGATCCCGACACAGGATTCATCGCCAAAAAGACAAAGGGCGCCCAAACCGTAAAATCGCAGGAACTACCCGGATTATGGAACGGAGCCATGGCAGATTGGATAACCCTCTTTGTGGAAGTGCCGTTAGCCACATTCAATCCAGTGAAGACCATCAACGACCTGCTACGAAAAGAACACACTGAGGGATAGCTGTTTACAGGATTCAATTCAAAAATTATTATCAAATATTTGTGCATGTCAAATATTTAGTATAATTTTGCATGACGTTTCCAAAACCAAGAAACGATATACAAAATTAAGAATCAGAAAGTTAAACAATTAATAATCGTATATCATGGGTATCAATGCTAACAAAAAAGTAAAGAGAAGAAAAGTGAGAGTTCAGGGCAATAAGAACTCCACGAACAACTGGGGTTTGAATGCTGCTGGCTGGAACGCTGTTCACAAAGCCATCATTAACGCTGAATAAACCCTATATCACTTCTTGATTAAAAAGCATCGAATAAAATTCGATGCTTTTTTTTTGTTTTTCCATGTAAGATTATAAGACTACGCGTTAGGATTCTCGTGGAACGAATACAGCATTAATACATACCACGTCAACAACACAATAGATTTCGAGTTGTTCTTTCGATGGCTGGCGACAGACAAACTGATGCTTAGCATAGGTGAAATCACATTCAATGCCGTCGATCGCCCCATAAGCATCTGCAAAACACGTTACATTGCCAACGACAAAGTACATCTGGCCATTCAGGCAATCATTTCTGGCGCTGCAAACGATTACGGACACAAAATCCACGCCAACACACTGGTCAGCCTGCGTTGGAGCATTAGACACAGAAGCAAATAACGTCTAAAGAGCCAAATCTTTGCCGTCCAATTTGGCAGCGACGAGATCGTCGCCCCTATAGACCAATTTGAGGGAGAAAAAAGGCCGCTCCGGGTCCATTATCAGACGCAGGAAGATACGGTCGCCCGGCCACAGCGTAAGGTCGAAGAGACGCTCTTTTTCGACCCATTGCAAATCGCCCTCGTCGCAGTCAGGCAAATTCCACACATCCGCATCGTTATCTGGCAGTAAGTCGTCCTGATGCCAACGGTCAGCGGTGAACAGATGCATATACTCACAAGGCCAAATATCGGAGATAAAAGTGACGATGCCGCGATAGCGCCAAGAAGTGACCGTAAGACCCGTTTCCTCATGCACTTCACGTAACATACATTCATCGGGGCTTTCATCGGCCTCGCACTTCCCTCCTACCCCAATCCATTTGTCGTGGCTGGCATCGTTTTGTTTTTTTACGCGGTGAAGCATCAAATACTGACCGTCGCGTTCGAGATAGCACAATGTAGTTTGTTTCATTGAAAAGCATTTACATCAATTACAAAGGTCGCCCGCATGGCGGGCGACCTTTAATGGCTGCAATTGGATTGCACCCAACGGAGCGTTTGGGTAATCACCCAAAGCAAATCCGATTAGAGGGTGAACACAGGTTCGATAAGGCCCTTGCCGAGTTCGATAGCCTCTTCGTTCTGCGGAATGAGGTTGTGATGACGAGCGGGCAGAGATTTCTCGAGACCTTTGTGGATGAATTCGCTTCCGACGATGGGTTTCAGTTTGAGGAAACCACCGAGGACGATCATATTGAACACCTTAGCAATACCCTTTTCGGTAGCCTTTTCGGTTGCGGGGATCTTATAGATATTGATGTCGCGACGCGTCGGTTCGTGGGTGATGCCATTGGGGTCATAGATGAGGAGGCCGCCAGGTTTCACGCTCTTCTCGAATTTGTCGAGAGACTGCTGATTGAGCACGATAGCGGTATCGAATTTGCTGATAATCGGCGAAGAGATGCGCTCGTCGCTGACAATAACGGTGACGTTGGCAGTACCACCGCGCTGCTCGGGGCCGTAGGAAGGCATCCAGAGCACTTCTTTATCTTCCATAACGCCAGAGTAGGCAAGGATTTTACCCATGGAGAGGACGCCCTGACCACCAAAACCGGCGATAATTATTTCTTCTGTCATAATTTTAATTGTTTTAACGTTTAACTGTTGATACGTTGATAAGGATGGGTCTGATTATTTCTTAACCAGTTCGCCATCGACCTTGATATCGCCGAGCGGATATTGCGGGAACATGTTCTCTTCCATCCACTTGTTAGCCTGGACCGGGGTCATCTTCCAACCGGAGTTGCAGCTGGAGACGATTTCGACGAAGCTGACGCCCTTCTGAAGTTTCTGGTTTTCGAAAGCCTTTTTGAGGGCAGCTTTAGCCTTGCGGACATTGGCGGGGGTGTGGACGCTCTGACGGGTCACGTAGTAGGTGCCGGGCAGCTGGGCGAGCAGTTCGGTCACCTGGAAAGGCCAACCATTGAGTTTCTGATCGCGGCCATAAGGAGTGGTGGCGGTCTTCATACCCAGGAGGGTGGTAGGAGCCATCTGACCACCAGTCATACCGTAGATAGCGTTATTGATGAACACCATGGTGATGTTTTCGCCGCGGTTGCAAGCGTGGATAGTCTCAGCGGTACCGATAGCAGCGAGGTCGCCGTCGCCCTGATAGGTAAACACGTAGCAGTCAGGGTTGAGACGTTTGATGGCGGTAGCAACAGCAGGAGCACGGCCGTGGGCAGCTTCCTGGAAGTCGACGTCAAAATAATTGTAAGCCATAACAGAGCATCCCACAGGGGAGACACCGATGGTCTTGTCTTGGATGCCGAGTTCTTCAATGACCTCAGCGATGATGCGGTGAGCCGTACCGTGGCCGCAGCCCGGGCAATAGTGCATAACGGCATCGGTCAGGACCTTTGATTTTTTGTAAACCAGGTTTTCAGGTTTTACTATATCTAAATTTGCCATGATTGTCTTATTTAACGATTTTAGTTTCCATTGCTTCAAGAACTTCTTCAGGAGTGGGGATGATACCACCGAAGCGGCCGTAGTGTTCGATAGGAATCTTGCAATCGGCTGCGAGTTTCACATCCTCGATCATCTGGCCGGCGCTCATTTCGACGCAGAGCATACCTTTGACGCGGGTAGCCAATTCGGCGATCTGTTTGGTCGGGAAGGGATAGAGGGTGATGGGGCGGAGCAGACCGACCTTCAGGCCTTTTTCGCGAGCGAGCTGCATCGACTTCATGCAGATACGAGCGGAGGTGCCATAGGCGACGAAGATATAGTCAGCGTCGTCGCAGTTGAGAGCTTCGAAGCGAACATCTTCCTCTTTCATCTGAGCATATTTCTTCTGCAGTTTCTGGTTGAAGACTTCCTGACGAGCGGAATCGAGTTCAAGAGAGGTGATGATGTTGTGGGGACGGTTGGCGGGTTTGCCCCAGGTGCCCCAAGGAGCCTTAGCGCGGCGTTCTTCCTCAGTCCAGCGAGGAACATAGTCGCGGGTGTAGCATTTTTCCATGCACTGGCCGATAGCGCCATCGGTGAGGATGAGGACCGGGTTACGATACTTGAAAGCGATGTCCCAAGCGTCGAAGACGAAGTCGTACATTTCCTGAACCGAAGAGGGAGCGAGGACATAGAGCTGATAGTCGCCGTGTCCGCCGCCCTTGGTGCTCTGGAAATAGTCGCTCTGAGCGGGCTGGATGGTACCCAGACCGGGGCCGCCACGCATAGCGTTCATCACGACGCAGGGGATTTCAGCACCGGCAAGATAGGTGAGGCCTTCAGCCATCAGCGAGATTCCGGGGGAGGAGGAGGAAGTGGCAACCTTTTTACCCGTAGCAGCACCGCCGTAGACCATGTTGATAGAGGCAAGTTCCGATTCAGCTTGGAGGACAACCATACCAGTTGTTTCCCACGGTTTCTCGGCCATAAGTGTTTCCATAACTTCCGACTGCGGGGTGATAGGATAGCCGAAATAGCCATCCGTACCGCTGGCAATCATAGCGCGGGCAATAGCCTCATTGCCCTTCATTAATTTGAGTTCTTTTGCCATTTTATTTCACATTTTACTTGTTTAACATTTTACTTTGTAGACGGAGATTACACCATCCGGGCACACAATTGCGCAGGAAGCGCAACCGATGCAGTTGTCATTGACGGTATGGGTATAGTTATAACCCTTTCCGTTCACATTTTTCGATAGTTCGATGCAGTGCATGGGGCAAGCCTCGAGGCATACTCCGCAGCCTTTGCAGCGCTCGGTATCGATAACAATTTGTCCTTTAAATGCCATAATGTTAGTTTTATACGATTAATATTTACAAAGAATTAGTTTGCACAATCAAGTTTGCAAAGATACTAATAATATTTAAAACAGCGCCCATTTTTTGAAAATAATTTATTTTATGCACCAAAACAGACTTTTCGGGTGTAAGAACACGTGATTTGAGGAAAACATAAAAAATCAAAAAAACACAATAAAAAAGAGACCAAAAAGTTATGGGAAGAAAAAAAAGTGTATTTTTGCACGATAAAAAAAGGAAACTGAAACACAAAAAAAACATTTATCATGAAGAAATTCTTTTTGTTAAGTTTATTTGTCAGTCTGGCACTGACCACGTTGAACGCACAAGACAACAAGACACAGGAAACACCCAAAAACGGTCCAAAAATCACCTTTAACGAGTTGGAGCACAACTACGGGACCATCCAGAAAGGCGGTGACGGCAACTGTGAGTTCACCTTCACCAACGACGGCAATGAGCCCCTCATTCTGACCGGAGTAAGAGCCAGCTGCGGATGCACCACCCCCACTTGGACCAAAGAGCCCGTCATGCCTGGCAAGACCGGCACCATCAAAGTGCGTTACAACACCAACAATGTCGGCAGTTTCACCAAAACCATCACGGTCACCAGCAATGCCGTGAACGCATCGCGATCCACCTTGAAAATCAAGGGAAAAGTAGAATAACAAACAACATCAAACACCAAAACTATGCCGCAAATTTCAAAGAAAGGCAATGAGCTGCCTCAGTCTGCCATCCGTAAACTCGTCCCCTTCTCGGACGCAGCCAAAGAGCGCGGAATCCACGTATATCATCTCAACATCGGTCAGCCTGACATCGAGACTCCCAAAGGAGCCCTGGCCGCTTTGGCCGACAAGGCCCGCGAACTGCCAGATTGGAAAGGCGTGCTGGAATACAGCCATTCGGCCGGCATCCCCAGCTACCGTCGTGCCCTGTGCAACTACTATCACCGCCACGGCATTGACGTGACCCCCAACCAGGTCATCGTCACCACCGGCGGCAGCGAGGCACTTCAGATGGCTTTCACCGTATGCCTCAACCCTGGCGACGAAATCATCATCCCCGAGCCCTATTACACGAACTATAACACCTTCGCCAAGCTGTGCGACGCCAAGATTGTCACCATCCCCAGCGACATCAAGACCGGCTTCGCTCTGCCTCCGATTGAAGACTTCGAAAAGGTCATAACCCCTCGTACCAAGGCAATTATGATCTGCAACCCCAACAACCCCACGGGCTACCTCTACACCCACGAGGAGCTGCTAAAGGTTGCAGGACTGGTCAAGAAGTACGACCTCTTCCTCTTCGCCGACGAGGTCTATCGCGAGTTCTGCTACGACGGCCACAAACACTTCAGCGTCATGCAGCTTGAAGGCTTGGAACGCAACACCATTCTGTTCGACTCTGTCTCCAAACGCTATAGCGCCTGCGGCGCCCGTGTTGGATGTATGGTAACCCGCAACAGCGAGGTCTACGCCATCGCTATGCGTCTGGCACAGGCCCGTCTGTCGCCTCCGTCGTTCGGCCAGATTTTCGCCGAGGCAGCCGTCGACACTCCGCAGGAGTATTTCGACAAAGTACAGGCCGAATATGTAGCCCGCCGCAACGTCATTGTCGAGGGAATCAACAAGATACCTGGATGCTACTGCCCGATGCCCAAAGGTGCTTTCTATACCGTCATTGACCTGCCCGTCGACGACAGCGACAAGTTCTGCCAGTGGCTTCTGACGGACTTCAGCTACAACGGTGCCACCGTGATGCTGGCTCCCGCCACAGGATTCTATGTCGACCCCGAGCAGGGACGCCATCAGGCTCGCATCACCTACTGCCTCTGCAAAGAGGACCTGCAGGCCGCCATCAAGTGCCTCGAAGAGGCCCTGAAGGCTTACCCCGGTCGCACCAGATAAAAACATTCACTACAATAATCAAAAGGGAAGAACTCCACACGTTCTTCCCTTTTGTTTTTGCTATAAAAAACACATCGTGTGTTGTGATGTACCCTTCCACTGCGTCTAATATGTCAAAACGAACGACAATTAAAATATGGAGTTGGACGAAAAGCGATTCAAAGACTTGATACACAGGTAGCTGAATTTAATCTGGCGAATTTGCAGCAGCTACAGACTGAGCCCATTTTTAGCATCCCATCGGTAAAATAAATGACCTAATAACTCGTTACATTATTATGACACGAGAAGAAAAACGAGTAAAAGTAATCAATGCCCTCATTGCCCATCAGCAGCACACCGCCCATGTGGCGAAGCAAGAGATGGATTCCGCCCAGCAACAAAGCAACGATTACGGGGCCAATGTAGATCGCTACGACAGTTACCGCACCAAGATGATGCGTGCCCGAGACATGTATGCCAAGCAACTGAGCAACGCCAATGCCAGTTTGCGTTACCTGCAGGAAGCCGTGCGGCTACCACCCTTTGACCGCGCCGAGCATGGAGCTATCGTAGAGACCGACAAGCAACGCTTTTTTCTCAGCATCGGAGCCGGCAAATTCGTAGTCAACGACAGCGAATCGCCCACAGGCATGCAATACTATTTTGCCATCAGTGCCCAGACCCCCATTTACCAAGCCATCAAAGGGAAAACCATTGGCGACAGCTTTATTATCAACGGCATACAGCAAACCATCAAAAGCATCTATTGAAACGACCGAAAGCGATGAGAAACATAATTCTTGCCCTGTTATGCCTGTTGACGAGTCTGGCTCACGCCCAGGAGCCGCCGAGACAATCCGCATCCCCCGCCATGGAGCAGGATGTATTTTTCGAACGCTGCCTGTTCGCACCAGGCGATTATGGAAGCACCAACTGGCGCATTCCCGCCATTCTTTGTCTGGACGACGGCAGTCTGCTGATAGCCTGCGACCGTCGCAAGTACAACGAATCCGACCTGCCTGAGGATATTGACATCGTCACAAGTCGCAGCACCGACGGCGGCCACACATGGAGCACCCCAATAACACTGGCCAAAGGGACCGGGCGCAAGCACGGCTATGGCGATGCCGCACTTGTGCAATGCGCCAACGGTGACATCATCTGCGCTTTTGCCGGTGGCAACGGCTATTTCCAGTCGACAGAAAATGACCCCATAAGAACCTATATCTGTCGCAGCAGCGACGGCGGACGCACCTGGGGTGAAATAGAAGAGGTGACCTTCCAACTGTGGGGCAGCCAAGCCATCCACCCTTCCGGCAAAGACTATCGTGCCTGTTTCTTCTCCTCAGGCAACGGACTCCGACTGCGTCGCGGACCGCATGCCGGCCGCATCATGTTTGCCGTACCGATGCTCCGCAAAGACCAGTATATCTCCGACAACTATGTCGTTTACAGCGACGACAACGGACAGACATGGCAAGTCTCAGGCCTTGTCTATAACGGGGGCGACGAAGCCAAGCTGATAGAATTAACTGACGGTCGGATACTTCTCAGCACCCGTCAGAATGGTGCACGCGGATACAACCATTCCGACGATGGTGGAACGACATGGGGAGTTCAAGGCCGATGGACCGAAATGACCACCAACGCCTGCAACGGCGACCTGTTACGCGTGATGTCGACCGATGCAGGAGATAGCATCAACCTTCTGATGCACAGCATACCCAATTCCATGGAACGGACGAATGTCAGCATTTTTTTCAGTCGTGACGAAGGCAGAAGTTGGGAGCATCCCCAGCTGCTCTATGACGGACCATCCGTCTATTCCTCCCTCACCCTGCTACCCGACAGAAGCATTGGTGTCTTGTTGGAGAAGAATCCCTCAGGCGCCTGCGAATTGTGGTTCCAACGATGGCCGTTGTATGTATTGCTGCCTGAAGGTTTTGACAAGTAAAAATCACTAACAATAGGGATATCCCATATATACAATAAGTTGTATTTTTGCAAAATCAAATATACAGCAGAGGATAATGTTACTTTCTGAATTACAAACAGGTGAGAAAGGCGTAGTGGTTCGCGTGGCGGGACACGGAGCCTTTCGCAAGCGCATTATAGAGATGGGATTCATCAAAGGAGTCACCGTTGAGTCGATCCTCAACGCCCCTTTGAAGGACCCCATCAAATACAGAATCATGAATTTTGAAGTGTCGCTGCGACGCAGCGACGCGGCAAAAGTGGAGATTGTCAGCGAAGCCGAAGCCGCAGAAGAGATAGAGAACCACGACGACTACAGGGGCATTGCCGAAAGCGAGCAAAGTGCCGCACAACACATTGCTGCCGAGCGAGGCAAGACCATCAATGTGGCCCTTGTCGGCAACCCCAACTGCGGAAAGACCAGCATTTTCAACATTGCCGCCCATGCCCATGAGCGTGTCGGAAACTATAGCGGCGTGACCGTCGACGAGAAAGTGGGCACCTTTGAGCATGGCGGATACACGTTTCATCTCATCGACCTGCCCGGCACCTATTCCCTCAGCGCATATTCGCCCGAAGAGCTCTATGTCCGCAAACATATTCTGGAGAAAAACCCCGACATCATACTCAACGTAGTGGACGGCAGCAACCTGCAGCGCAACCTCTACCTCACCACCCAACTGATTGACATGGACATCACCATGGTGATGGCATTGAACATGTACGACGAGCTGCAGAAGAGCGGAGACCAACTCGACATCGAGCAACTCAGCACCCTGCTAGGCATGCCCATTGTGCCCACCACCGGCCGTTCGGGAGAAGGCATCGACAAACTCTTCGACAAGATTATTGAAGTTTTTGAAGCCGAAGTGAGCGGGACACAACCAGAAGCGCACGGTCCTCAATATCGGCATATCCATGTGAATCACGGACGCGAATTGGAGCGCTGCATCAAGCAGTTACGCACCGAACTCTACGAGCACGGTTTCAGTGACGAATTGTCCACCCGGTTTCTGAGCATCAAGCTGTTGGAGAACGACAAGCAATTGGAGGAATATACCAACGCACATGACCCCGACGGCAGTGTGCTGAAGATGCGCAACCAGATTGCCGAGGACTATCTGCGGAGCAGCAGCCACAGTGTTGACGACACCGAGCATGTGCGCAAGGAGCACAGTGGAGAAACTCATGCCCACCAAGACATCGAGAGCGCAATAACTGACGCCAAATACGCCTTTGTGCGCGGAGCTCTGGCCGAATGCTACCAGAAGAACGAAAAGACCACCCTGCACAAGATGACAGACAAGATCGACTCCATTGTTACCCATCGCTGGTTGGGTTATCCCGTCTTCCTCATCTTCATGTTCATCACCTTTTATTGCACCTTTGCCCTAGGCGCTTATCCGATGGACTGGATTGACACACTCTTTGGCTGGCTAGGCGATCTGGTTACCAGTCACATGGCCGAAGGCCCCCTGCGTTCGCTGCTTGCCGACGGTATCATCGCCGGCGTGGGCAGTGTTATCGTCTTCCTACCCAATATCCTGATACTCTACCTTTTCATTTCCTTCATGGAGGACAGTGGCTACATGGCCCGCGCCGCATTCATCATGGACAAGCTGATGCACAAAATGGGTCTGCACGGCAAAAGTTTCATACCCATGATTATGGGATTCGGATGCAATGTCCCCGCCATCATGGCCACACGCACCATTGAAGACCGTAAGAGCCGACTGCTCACCATGCTCGTCATCCCGATGATGAGCTGTTCGGCGCGCATTCCCGTGTATGTCATCCTAGTATCCGCCTTCTTCAGCAAATACGCCGCCCTGGTGCTCACTGGGATATATCTGTTGGGTATGATCATGGCCGTATTGATGGCCAAACTCTTCAGCCGATTTGTGGTGAAAGGCGACAGCCTTCCATTCGTCATGGAGCTTCCCCCCTACCGCATGCCCACTGCCAAAGCCGTATTGCGCCACACATGGGAGAAAGGCAAAGAGTACCTGAAAAAGATGGGCACGATCATCTTAGGCGCCTCCATCATTGTCTGGGCGCTCAGCTATTTCCCCACCAACGATGACAAGAAAATACAGGCCGAAAATTCCTATATGGCCAAGATTGGCAAAACCATTGAACCCGTCATGAAACCCTGTGGGTTCGATTGGAAGCAGAGTGTTTCGTTGCTGTCTGGAGTATTCGCCAAAGAAGTGGTTGCCAGTACAATGACAGTGGTTTATTCCACCAGCAGCGAAGAAGCCGAGACGCTGGAAGATTTTGAAGATGACGCCAACAGCAGCCGCATTTCGCAACTCATCCAGCAGCACATGACACCCCTGTCGGCCGCCTCGATGCTACTTTTCATTCTGCTCTACATGCCCTGTCTTAGCACCATTATCGCCATCAAAAGCGAGAGCGGCAAATGGAAATGGGCGCTGTTCACCATGGCCTACACCATAGGGTTGGCCTGGATCGCTTCCACCTTGTTGTTCCAAATAGGTTCATTAATCATATAAACCGATCATCAGCCATCAGCATGCAAACAATCGCCGTCATCGTCATTTTGGCCTTCACCCTTTTCTTTATGGTGAGAGGCATTGTCCGGCGCTTACGCAGCAAAGGCCCCAGTTGTGGATGTTGTGGTTGTAGCGGATGCCCGAAAACAGGCGAAGCACAGTGCCATTGCAAAGAAAAGCCCATGGAACTGCCCGAAATAAAAATCAACCAATCGGACAATAACTGATGAAAATTCAAGTTATTGTAGCATGTACGACGTCAAGATAACTGCAATTCGCAAATCCGACTTCAAGGATTTGCAAGCCCTATATGAAAATCCCATCGAGCACGCCTGTAGTGTCTGCGAGGGTCAACAATGGGTGGCCACCGAAGGCACACAACCCGAAGGCCTATGCGACAGCGCATGGGAGTCGATGCGATGGTTTGTCGAGGAATTGGCCGCTGGTCGGGGCAATTTTTACGACGGATGGATGAAGAATCCGCATAGCGCCATGATCAGTTGCAACGACGGGTTCCGCCCCGTCAGTTTCCTATTGGAAAGACTTTAATGGCCGCCACTTTTCAAAAGATTCCCACATCTTGCAAGTTTTTGTGTTATTGTCGTACAAATAATAACAGAAAAACCACTTTCATGAAACCCTACAAGTTCCTATTGCCCCTACTGGTGACAATCCTTGCCAGTTGTACCGAAGACAAAATCATCCCCATTAATGGAGACTCCGTCGAAAATGTCAGCGACACCACTGCCGACCGTTCCGTCTCTATCGTATTCTCCAACAACGCCGACGCCATTGTCAGCGGCACCGGCGACAACGTCACTGCCACCGTCAACGGAAATGGCGTCACCGTCACCAATAGCGGTTCCGAGAAAATCACCTACTACGTGAGCGGCACCACCGGCGACGGATATCTGAAAATCTACAGCGGCCGTAAGCAATGCATTGTGCTGAATAACGCCAGCATCACCAACAGCCAGGGCGCCGCCATCAATGTGCAAGGGCCCGCAGACACACCCAACAAAGGCAAACGAGTAGACCTGCTACTGCAAGGCGACAACAGCCTGACCGATGGTGTCACCTACAGCAACACCCCCAGCGACGAAGACGAGAAAGGCACCCTTTTCAGCGAAGGACAAATCGTTGTCAGCGGCAGCGGTGCCCTGACGGTCAAAGCCAACGGCAAATCGGGAATTGTCAGCGACGACTGGGTGCAGTTCGTTTCCGGCACAGTCAACGTGCAGTCAGCTGCCGGACACGGTGTAAAAAGCAATGATTACATCCTAGTTAGTGGCGGCAATTTGGACATTCGTGTGACTGCCGACGGAAAGAAAGGCTTCACCAGCGACAGCCTGGTACGCTTCGAAGGCGGCACAACGACCATGACCATCAGTGGAAACACCGTAGTCACCACCGACAACGGCACCAGAGACACCAGCAGCACCGCCGGCGTGAAAGCCGACCAGCTGTTCGAAATGATCGACGGCACCCTCAGCATCTCCAACAGCGGCCGCGGAGGCAAAGGCATCAACTGCGACGGGCCCGCACACTTCCAAGGCGGCAATGTCACCATCACCGTTACCGGCCAAAACTACGGTTCGTCCGGAGGCGGCGGAGGATGGTGGGGCGGAGGCAACAACAGCAACAACAGTGTCGCAGCCAAAGGCATCAAAGTGGACGGTGCCCTTGACATCAGCGGCGGCATCATCACCGTCACCGCCTCCAACCACGAAGGCATCGAAACCAAAAGCACGCTAACCATTAGCGGCGGCGAGGTCTACAGCCAGTCGAGCGACGACGCCATCAATGCCGCATCCGACATGACCATCAGTGGCGGCTATGTATGCGCCCACTCCACAGGCAACGACGGGCTGGATGCCAACGGCAACCTGTACATCAAAGGCGGCGTTGTCTATGCCATCGGCAAGACCTCACCTGAAATGGCCATCGACGCCAATACCGAAGGCGGCAAGAAGTTCTACCTCCAGGGGGGTACCCTCATCGCCATCGGCAACCTGGAGAACGGGTCACAGCTGAGCCAGCCCTGCTATCAAGCCACCTCATGGACCAAGAACGCATGGTATGCCATCACCTCCAACGAGAAGACCTACGCCTTCAAGACCCCTTCGGGCGGCGGACAGAAGCTCATCGTTTCGTGGGGTAGCCAGCAACCCACATTGACGAGCGGCATCAGCGTCAGCAATGGCACCGAACGCTGCAACGCCATGCTCAACGAAGACCCCCAAACCAGCGGCGGAAGCAATGTAAACCTCAGCACCTACACCAGCGGCGGCGGTTGGCATTGATAACTCTACCCCAATAAAACCCCTATCCAACAATGACCATGAAACGACTTTCAACAGTAGTGATTCTGCTGTTTGCTCTTATCCCCCCACCCCTGCAGGCACAGACCGACGTAGACCTTTCGCCCGATTTTGGAGGACGGTTGTCACTGTCTGTCGACAAGAAACTGGCCCGAGGGCTCCATCTGAACTTGGAAGAGGAAGTGCGTCTGGACAACAATTTCCAGTCGTTGAACCGTCTACAAACCACACTGGCGCTCAGTTACAAGGTGAACGATTACCTCAAAGTAGGACTCGGCTACGCACTCATCAACCCCTACAGCCAGTCGAACAGCACCTTCAAGAGCTGCCGCCACCGACTGATGGTCGACGCCACCGGATCGGTGTCATTCGGAAACTGGCGGTTCTCGCTGAAAGAACGTTTCCAAGCCACCTACCGGTCGGGAGAGATGAACACCTACCAGAATCCCCGCACCGCGCTGACCCTCAAAAGCAGGCTGAAAGCCACCTACAAAGGCCTACAACGATGGGAGCCCTACGCCTATATTGAACTACGCAACACCTTCAATGCCCCTGTCATCAACGCCTACTACACAGGTTCCGAATACGTCAACAGCGACATGTCGGCCAGCGGCCCCGCCGGATGGTTCATCGACGATTGGAATGGCATCTACATCAACCGTATACGTGGCGCCATCGGTGTCGACTACCGCATCAGCAAACGCAGCAGCATCGAGATGTCGCTGATGGCCGACCACGTGACCGACAAAGTGGTGGATGCCAATGCCGAAGGCACCAAGCTAAAGTCATACACGCGCGAAAGTGGATTTGTCGGCTGGCTGACGGCAGGATACAGCTACAAATTTTAACAGACATTCCAATAGCGCAATACACCGCGCCCACCCTATCCACATCATCATACACCCATTTCAACCAAACCTCCAAACTTCACGCCCATGAAAAGTCACAGTCATATCACCAAATTCGTACTTGTATTGCTTGCCTTCATCCTTGTCGGTGGCAGCGTATGCGCACAAAGCCAATCAGGCGGACAGAAGCGAGAACGCAAAAAGAACCTAGTCGTCAAAGAATGGAACACCAAGGCAGGCACAAACACCCCTTATCTTGACAACAAGGTGACCTACGACGCCCATGGACGCAAGATTGAGGAGATAGAATACGCCTCCTACGGACAGAAAAAACGCACAACCTACAGCTACGAAGGCAACAGCACCCGTTGCAAAGAGCAAGTGGAATACGACAACAAGAACAAACCCGTGCGCATCAAGCAATTCGAATATAACGAGGACGGCACCCGCAAAAAGCAGTACAACTACAAGCCCAACGGCAAACTGGAGTCGACCAAAACCTTCGAATACTCCTACCAATGAACATTTTGGACCAGATGACACCCATCGGGCTTGACGACATGAAAGCCGTGCGTCTTATGAACCGGATGGATCAGAAATACATGGCAGCCGTCACGCAACTCGACGCGCTGCTGGAGCGTATTGCCGCCGATTACTATGTGCAGCATATTGAAGGCAATCCCCTCGCACCCTACCGCACCTTGTATTTCGACACCGAGGATCTGGCCATGTACACCATGCACCACAACAAGAAACTGAACCGGCAAAAGTTGCGAGTGCGCACCTATCGTTCGACCGACACCACCTTTTTCGAAATCAAGAACAAAGACAACAAGAAATAGACCCGCAAAGTACGCATCCCCATCGATGTGGCGCAATTCTACCACAGTCTCGAAGTGCCTGAAGTGGCACAGTTTGTCAACGAGCACACCCCCTACCCTGTCGCGTTGCTGCACCCCTGTCTGGAGAACAGTTTCAAACGTATCACACTGGTCGACAAAGGCATGAGCGAGCGCATCACTATCGACAGCGGCATCACCTTCCACAACCACGCCACCCATACGGACGCCGACATCAGCCACCTGCTCGTCATCGAAGTCAAGCACGAAGTCGGCGCTCCCCAATCGGTTATCGAAAGAGCACTACACGAAATGCATATCCAGCCTCGACGCATGAGCAAATACTGTATCGGCACCGCCCTTACCAACCCCAATGCCAAGAAAAACCGCTTCAAATCCAAACTAATATATATTGAAAAACTGCGCACTGTGATTTGAGACCGATACCCTCCGACTGATCATTCACCATAAAACCACCGATACCATGAAGATTATCTTGAAAATACTGATGACGCTGCTACTGCTTCCGATAGGTGCCCACGCCTATGCGCAGCAAAATGACGAGCTCACTATCCCCATCGACGAGATAGCCGTTGAGGACGACAATGCCGACCTCGATTTTGAAGGCACCGCAACCGGGCCCAGTGGCGACATGGAGAACGCAGACATTGCCGCACGTTTTGGCAATGCCGAGGAACAAAGCATCGACTTTCTGGGATTGCCCCTGTTCGACGCCCCCGGACTTTGGAAACTGCTTATCTTGTTCGGCATCAACCTGCTGGTTTGCTGGATTATCACCCATTTCTTCTACTACCCCAAAAGCAAGCGGCGCGACTATTACTTCACCTATCTGCTTTTCAGCACCGCCATTTTCTTCATCCTCTACCAACTGCAGAACATGAAGATTGAAGTAGGCATAGCCCTGGGGCTGTTCGGTATCTTCAGCATGATCCGCTACCGCACCGAGCAACTGCCCATACGCGAGATGACCTATCTCTTTGTACTCATCGCCATCAGCATCATCAACGGTGCCGGCATGGCATCCAGCTACGCCTCTTTCATCGCCACCAACGTGCTCTTTATCATCCTTATATGGGTATTGGAAGCCGCTGGCATGTCGAAGCACAAAGCACAGAAAATCATCACCTACGAAAAGATTGCTCTCATCAAACCCGCACGACGGGAGGAATTGCTGGCCGATTTGAAGGAACGAACCGGTCTTGACATCATCAAGGTTCAAGTAGGAAGCATTGACTTCCTGAAAGACACAGCTTTCTTGAAGGTCACCTACATTCCTGACGACCCCGAACCCAACGACATCGATATGATCACCAAATTCAAGAAAAAATAAGCCATCCGTTCACAATCCACCAAAGCAAGGGAGGGCGCTCGTCTGACGACGGGGGCCCTCCCTAGTTATAGTAACACCTGTAAAACCTATTTCACCTTTATCCTACCGGCGCTCCGCATCAGTGCATCCCACCATTTGGCCGGCAACAGCCAATGGAAGAAGACACCGAGGTGGGAAAAACGCCCCGTACGATAACGAGCCTTGGGACGACGGCAGTTGACCGCACGTGAAATAGCCCGAGTGATAACCGACGGATCGGACAGATAGCGTCCGGAATAAGCCTCATGAAGCAGGTCAGCCTCATGGAAAGCTGTTTCCTGATAAGGTGTATCCTGTGACGACTCACGCAAATGGCGTGCAGCGATGATACCCCAGTCGGTGCGGATGCCACCCGGCTCGATCATCGCCACATCGATGCCAAACGGTTTCACCTCCATGCGCAAGGCATCGCTGAAGGCCTCGACCGAAAACTTCGACACATGATACCATCCCCCGTACAGCAGCACCATCTTGCCTGCAATCGACGAAGTATTGACGATGAGGCCCTTACCCTGTTGGCGCATGACAGGGAGCACCAACTGGCACAGCCGCGCCAAGCCGAAGACGTTCACTTCCAGTTGTCGACGGGCTTCCTCCATCGGCACATTCTCTATGGCCCCAAAGAAGCCATAGCCAGCATTGTTCACCAAAACATCTATTCGCTGTTCCGCCTCCATCACCATACGCACACCCGACTGCATCGACGCTTCGTCAGTCACGTCCATCCGCAGCGGAACAACGCCGTCGGCACGCAACGGTTCCATCAACTCCAACCGGCGGGCAGCAGCATAGACTTTGTGCCCTTGTCGCGCCAACGTGCGTGCGGTGTCAAAACCAATACCGCTGCTGGCACCTGTAACCAATATCACTTTGGACTCCATATCTCTTCTTTTTTCTTTCATAACGTAAAGATAGCAAGATTATTGTCACAAAGGAAAGTGACGATGCCATCCCACGGGAGACAGCGATACCAACTGGAGCCCTACGGCCAAGCAACCAGAAAATAACGGAAGACAAACAAATAACGATCGGCTCTAAAAAGCGTCACGCAACTGGCTGTCCATAATAATGGTGACAGGACCGTCGTTGACAAGCCCCACCTGCATATCGGCGCCAAAGACACCCGTCTGAACCGGACGACCCAACAGTTGGGAAAGCATACTGCAGAAACGCTCGTACATTGGCACCGCGAAATCAGGCTTCGAGGCACGGATGTAGCTGGGGCGATTGCCCTTGCGGGTGCTAGCCATCAGCGTGAACTGGCTGACGACCAACACCTCACCCCCATCCGTCTGTGTCACAGGAAGGTTCATAACACCCTGCTCGTCGTCGAAGATACGCATGGCGACAATTTTGTGGCATAGGTAGTCGATATCCGCGTCGGTGTCACGGTCCTCAATACCCAAAAGCACCAACAAACCGGCCTTTATCTCAGCATGTCGGCAACCGTCGATATCGACCGAAGCCTGTTTCACACGTTGTATCACCACTCTCATAGCCCTATTCCTCCACAATGACCAATTTGGCAAATTTGAGCATCAGCTGTTTCTGTCCGATATCGTTGAAGAAAATCAGCGCCTTACGGCTGTCGCCCGAACCCTCGACCGACTCCACCTTGCCGCGTCCGAATTTGGCATGCTGCACCCACATGCCTGGCTGGATGGCGTTGATTTCGGCAGGGCTGTTGCCCATGGTAGGCCCCATCGGGGCATTTTTCTCGATGCGGCGCAGACGGGCCGGAGCCGCCGGTTCCTTCTTCTTGAACGTCGTGGTTGTTTCGCCGAAAATCCGTTGCTGCATGCCTCCCCGCGGGAAACTGCCAGCCTTCGGGAAAGCAGACTGACGTCGTTTTGGCATGAGCAGGTAGTGCGGGTCTATCTCGTCCACAAACCGGCTCATCTCCTGATAGGAGGTCTGACCGTACTGGTAGCGCATCAAGGCGTAGGAGAGTGTCAACTGGGTCTCGGCACGTGTCACCGCCACATAGAAAAGACGGCGTTCCTCCTCCAAATCCTGGCGCGAGGAGACCGACATCATGCTTGGGAACAGGTTCTCCTCCATTCCCACCACATAGACATAGGGAAATTCCAAGCCCTTGGCGGCATGGATGGTCATCAGCGACACCTTGTCGGCGTCTTTCTCGTCATCCTTATCCTCCGAGGTCAGCAGCAGCACCTGCTGCAGGAACATATCGAGCGTTTTCACCTCCTGTCCGTGCTCCTCGACCGGTTCTTCGGCCACTTCGCCAGGCGTGATTGTCTCCTCCCGTTCGCAGTATTCTTGGATGCCGTTCAGCAACTCCTCGATGTTCTCTATGCGGTTGGCATTGTCGGGGTCGTCGTCGTTGCGCAGCATGGTTATCAAACCCGAAGCGTTGACGATGCGACGTGCCAGCTCATAAGCGTCCATGGTATAGACCTGCGACGAGAAGAGTTGGATCATGGTGCGGAACTCGGTGATTTTGTTCAGCACGCCGCCGTTGATGCCCAAGCCGAAATCCTGAATATGCTCCAACACCGTCCAGATGCTGACGTCGTTGTCCGACGCCGCCAGACGGATGCGGTCGAGGGTGGTGTTGCCGATACCGCGGGCCGGATAGTTGATGATGCGCACCAGCGACTCGTCGTCGTGGTTGTTGACCACCAGTCGCAGATAGGCCAGCACATCCTTTATCTCTTTGCGGCCGTAGAACGAGATGCCCGCATAGATGCGATAAGGGATATTCTGACGACGCAGCGACTCCTCGACGGCACGGCTCTGTATGTTGGTGCGGTACAGGATGGCAAAGTCCTTGTAGGGTCGGTTGTCGCCCAGGTGTGCCTGCATAATCGATTCCGTCACCTTGTTGCCCTCGTCGCGTTCGTCGCTACATTGCAGCAATGTGATCAGATTGCCCGTCCCGTTGTCGGTCCAAATCTCCTTTTCAATCTGTTCCTTATTGTTGGAAATGATAGAGTTGGACGCGTTGACGATATTCTTGGTACTGCGGTAGTTCTGTTCCAGTTTGAAGAGATGCACACCCGGATAGTCGCGCTTGAAGTTGAAGATATTCTGTATGTTGGCGCCTCGGAAGGCATAGATGCTTTGGGCGTCGTCGCCCACCACGCAGATATTCTGGTAACGAGCCGCCAGTTTCTTGACAATCAAATACTGTGCATAGTTGGTGTCCTGATACTCGTCGACGAGGATATAGCGGAAGCGGTTTTGGTACTTCAGCAGCACGTCGGGGAAATCGCGCAGCAGGATATTGGTATTGAACAGCAGGTCGTCAAAATCCATCGCCATGGCGTTGCGCAGCCTTTTGTTGTAGAGCTTGTATATCTCGCCTATCAGTGGCTTTTTGGCCGTCTGGTCGGTTTGTTGTATTTCGACGTTGGTGCAATAATCCTCCGGACCTATCAAGCTGCTTTTGGCCATCGAGATGCGGCTGAGGACATAGCCCGCGTTGTACGTCTTCGGATCCAGATTCAGACCTTTGACAATCTGTTTGATGGCCGACTTGCTGTCATCGTTGTCATAGATAGTGAAACTTTGAATATAGCCCAATTTTTGGGCTTCGGCGCGCAGCAGCCGGGCAAAGACCGAGTGGAACGTGCCCATCCACAGGTTGCGGGCATCGGGACCCACCAGTTTGATGATACGTTCCTTCATCTCGCCAGCGGCCTTGTTGGTGAAGGTCAGCGCCAGAATATTGAAGGCGTCGACCCCTTTCTCTATCAGGTGTGCTATGCGATAGGTCAGCGTCCGTGTTTTGCCGCTGCCTGCACCTGCAATAATCATCACCGGACCTTCGGTGCATGCCGCCGCCTCACGTTGCGCTTCGTTCAATTGTGCCAATAACTCACTCATTTCAAATCAGTAATTAAGTATCGTTCTACAGAAAAGGAACTGCAAAAATACGAAAAAGAAGTGGAATGCGGCCGATACCGTCATTTTTTCGTTTCCCCCTCCCCTGCCGGTTGCGGCTGGCGAACGACATAGTCGAATCGGTCGATATGTTTCACGCCCCATTCCTTGAGTTTGGCCACACTGCGGTCGCGGTCGTCGTCGGTGTTGTATTGGGGTATCAGCGGCACCCGCACGGTGACATGGTCGGCCCCTTTGTTCTGCAACAGCCATCGCAGGTTGGCCATGGCGCCCCGATTGCTGCGACCCGTATAGGCCTTATAGATGGACGGGTTGGTATCCTTGATGTCGACAATGAAGTCGTCGATCACCCCCGCCGCCTTCACAACGTTCGCCCGTGGCACCGCCAACGAGGACTCGGCCGTCAGTCGCCACGATGTGCCGCACAATGCGCGGAAACGCACCAGAAAGGCCGTCCGCAGCAGCGGCTCGCCGCCACCGAAGCAGATACCGCCTCCAGTGGCCAGGAAATAGAGGTTGTCGACGCGAGTATGTTCGAAAAGCGATTCCGGGGTGTAGCGGAGCAAATGGTCGGGAGTGCCCAGACAGGTGGGGTTCAGACAGTAGCGGCAATGCAGCGGACAGCCATGGAAGGCCGCCAATGTGGTGACGCCCACACCGTCGATACCGATACGATGGCGTGAAACACCTATGAAAGGAACGGCATTCATCGTTCAACGGGCCTCTTTATCAAGAGGATTGACATTGTCATTATTCTGTGAACAGCTCGATTGTGGTTCGGCAGGAGTGCTGGCAGGTGTGCCACCCAGCCGCACCTGAATATAGCCGATATAGGGGCCGACAGGTTCGCCGACATCTAAATCGTTTTTGGGTTCATTCAGCGCATCCTTGACAACCGACATAGACGAAGGGAAAGACCTCAAATCCTCCGAAGTGATCTTGCCACTTCCGTCAGACCCCGATGATGTCCCCGTCTCGATGGTAGGCATTCCTTTACTGGCAGCAGAATCGCACTTCGTGGGGACACCGAAATCGTCTGGCGGCGCCGGTTTGCCCACGACCACGGGAATGATGCCCTGTAACGACTCAATATCATTAACGAGCGTTTGCTTGACGAAAGTAGTCTTTCGGATTTCAATAGTCGTATCCGCAGTGCTATAACCGATATACGACACAGACAACTCATACGTACCTCTCTTAATATTTTTTATTTCAAAAGCGCCCTCATTATTTGTCTTAGCACCAGCAACAAAATGGCCTTGCTGTTTCAAGACCACATTCGCTGAAATCAAAGGTTCGCCATTAACATCGACCACCTGTCCACGCAGCTGGCACTTGCCTCGCCTCACCTGTTGTTCGTTCGTTTTGGACAGATCGGTCCGTTCCTGTGCCATAACCACCGGTGAGGTAGCCAATGTAAAAGCCACGCCAGCCACCAAGGCGGCCTTGCCCATACAGCTGCGATGCGTCAGTTCCGATTCAAGATATTTCAGTTCCGCCTCGCAACGCGGACATGTGCCGCTGCAGTCTCCCTGATAGGTACACTCCGGAATGTCGAGAGCGACATCGTTCTCTTGAGCAATCTGACGGCGTATATCCTTCAGTTGCTTGCAAATGTATTTACCCAGATTTGCCATAAACGCTTTTATTTGAGTCCGACCATCTGTAAGCCGAAAAGCAGCCCATCACCTGCACGAAAATTAATCACCACATTGGAAACACATTACACCTTTCGGCCTTCAATTTATTATTTTGCAAATATACGTTTTTTTTACAAAACCGACGCCTGCATCCCACCAAAAAAGCAGTCGCTATAGGTTCACCACCCATAGCGGCTCTAAGATCATCTCTTATGCAGGGTTTTCAGATATGCCTTCTGTTCATCGGAGATGCGGTAGCTTTCCACAGCTTTTTGAATAGTTTTGTTGTGTGTCCATTGCGGCAGACGGCACTGCACGATGTATGGCACCGTGGCAGAGTACTGCTTGGCCAATGCCGTAGCAAAATACCAGGCCTGCATCATACGGATATAGTATTCGTCGCGGCGTATAGCAGCCACCATGTCCAAAAATTCAGGTTCAAATCCTTCGTCCAGAAAATGTCGCATCAGCATGCCAATGCCAAAACGGACCGTGTATTCACGCTCCGACTTCATCCATCGGATCACCCATGGCAGCAGCGACTTGGTATTCTTGGCGAAACAGAGCGGCGACAGCTGGTCGCAGGTGGCCCAATTGTCGACATAGGGCAGGAAACGGTCCACCTCGCGGATGCATGCGTCGAAATCCTTCTCGGCCGAAAGGATGAAAGCATGCAGCTGGTTCTCTTCAAAATAACGATGCGGCAGCGTCCGTACAAGCGCTTCCGACTCGCCGCTTTTCACCATCGCCTTCGCCAATGCGCGCAGTTGCGGGGTGCGCACACCTATGATTTGTTCGGCCGCAACCGTCGGAATCAGCTTGCGCTGGAATGCGGCATATTTTTCGTCGCTCAAAGTCTCTAATGATTTCATGGCCAATTGGCAATTTTAAATTGAACATCGTGAGCCCTTTGTCCGTCGGGCACGCTACTCCACATCCATTAACGTCCAAACGGCTTCCATATTGCGCATAAAAAAGGTCGGGTATCGTTAAGACGCCCGACCTCGAAAGATACTATTGTCTGTTGGGGACGATGGCAATCGTCCGTAGGTTCACGATGGGATGGGATGCGCCTCTTTTTCTGGGGGCAGAAGACCCTGGTGAGTCCCTGGTGAGTCCCTGGTGAGTCCCTGATGAGACCCGAAGACTCTCCGCGTCAAATCATGAATCCGATCTTGATGGGATAGACCTTGGTGTCGGTATCGATGAAGAGCGGCAGGGTGGGCACCTGGATGAAGAATCCGAACCATTTGCGTTTGAAGGTGAGCCGCACATCCAGCTTATAGGGATTGATGAACTTCGACACGTCGTCAACGCCCTGATAGTTGCGCCCTTTCTTCTCCAGTTCGTGCTTGAGGCCCGTATGGCTGCTGTTGAAACTGAGTCCCGGCACGATGCCGAGGGACAGCTTGAACGACTTGAGAATCGACTTGTCGCGGTATTCGAATTCTATGGGCATCGTGATGTAGCGGGTCACCAGACGGGTCGACCAGTCGTCCAAAAGGGAGCCTGTCACGCCGCTGACGGCATCAAGGCTCGCCTGATTCTGCGTGCTGAGGGCGCCGTCGGTGCCCATGGCGACATAGTTGTCGGTGAACTTGTAGATGTCCGACTCGTAGCCGATACCCAACGACAGTTTGAAGTGGGGGCTCATCACGACGGCATAGTTCTCCGACAGCTGGAACGAACTGAAGCTGGTGCGCAGGTTGTAGGGACCCTCCATCTTCATCAAACCGTTGTACCATGCGTCGCCCCAGTTGTTGAAGCCCCAATGGAAATCAAAATTGGTACGGGAGGTGACGCTGTAGCGGCGTTTGTTTTTTTGTGCGGACATCTTGTGGCTTGTGGTGTGCGAGACACTGTCGTAGGTGTTGGCGAATTCGTCGATAATCGACTTCAGCTCCTCGGCCAGCGACCTCACATCCTCGCCGTCGCCCGCAAAGCGGTAATTCTTCTCTCCTTCGGGATAGCTCACCTTGCATTGAGAATCCGTATGGACGGTAGCGATCTGATCCTGACGCACATGAACATAATACACATTCTCGCCCAACGTGTCGTAGATGGTCAGACGGTTGTAGGCGACAAAGATATTTTTGTCACGTTCGGGATTGGAAATGCTGGGATTGTAAGCCACCTCGATATAGTTCACCGAATCGTAAGCCACGGTGATATTGGCCTTGCCTTGGAAATCGAGAATCGATACCGTGGTGCCAAAATTCTGGCGCATACGTTGGTTCTGCGACATGGCCGGCATGCTGCCAAGCAGCAGCATGGTTGCTAGGATAATAAGAGTCTGTCTTTTCATAAGATACTTGCTAATAGTTTTCTGATAATGGGATTTTTTTCTGTTATTTCTTCAATATCGGAGACGATCTGCGATTCGTGTTCCCGATAGCGGCGACGGGTATTGGCGACAAGGCTGCCGCTCTTGGATGCCAAGTCGTTCACCTGGTCGGACAACTGCGACAGGGCATCACCCCTGCTGTCGCCTGTCATACTGTAGTCGGGCGCCTGGCGCGATGCCGCTGCCGAAATATCGTCAGCATAGGTTATCAGCTTGTCGGAGTAAACCGCTTCGCCCGCGTAATCCTCATCGTCAACGACATCGTCATATCCGTATTCCTCGGCCTGACGGTCCTCTGGCGTTGTCTGAGCTTCGGCCAGAAGCAACGGCTCGCCGGCCGCCTGCAGCGGCTCATATAGCGGCTGACGTGCCTCTTCTGCCGTCGGTTCCGACGGGGTTGGGGTCGTTTGGGCATAACGTTCCGTTTCCTTCTCCCACAGCGCAGGGCTGTCCACCCGCATCGGTGTGCTGCTGGTGTCCGCGACGGCGGGCGTCCGGGTCGGTTGTTGCTCCGCCACTACGGGGGCGGGTCCTTCTGTCGTGCCCGACAACGAGCGCAGCGACCATAGGCCTACTGCTACAAGCAGGCATGCAGCCACCGCCGAGGAAATCCACAGCGGCACGATGCGCCGGCAGCGCTTGGCTCGTGGTCCTCCGTCGCGCAACGTTGCCGCATCCGGATAAGGGATGGCGGCGCCTGCAGGCAGCGTCAGCTGCGGGTCGTAGAGGTCGGCCAGCTCCTGCCACTCGCGATGGGTGGCCAGAGCCCGCTCCACCTCGGCGGCCTCAGCGGCGTCGAGCAGGTTTTCCTTATAGCGGAACAGATAGAGTTCTATGTTGTCATCTGTGATGTTCATTGCGATGTATTGTGATTTGAAATCTGAGATTTGAGATTGTCGTTATGTAGGTTTGTTGATTGATGTGTTTTTTTGTCTTTTTTGCGCCACTAGCCTTTACCCTCTTTGTCCATCAGCAGTTTTTTCATCGTCGTGCGGGCTCTGAACAGGTAGACCTGCACCTGCTGGTCGCTCAATTCGAGCATCTGCGCTATCTCCTTGTAGCTGTAGCCGTCGACATCGCGCAGCTGCAATATGGAGCGTTGCACTTCGGGCAGCCGCATCAGGGCGTTGAACATTTCGTCGCTCATTCCGGCCGTGCTGCTTTCATCGACGGTGGTGTCGGTCGTCTGCACCAGCATCTGGTGCACCTTGTCGACCACATGGTCGTGGCGGAAGCAGTCGACCAGATAGCGTCGGGCTACAGTAAGCAGATAACCCAACCCCTTCTCCACCGGCACCCGCGAACGGCATTCCCACAACTTGGCAAAGGCCTCTTGCATCGCATCTTCGGCACGCATACGATCGCCACAGTTCCACACGGCAAAACGGAGTACATTGCCGGACCATGTTTCGATGTTTTGATTGTATTCTGTACGCGTCACCTTGATGCTTGTAATTCGTTTTTTAAATTATATCGTTTCAGCGGCCCGAAATATTACAGCCGCTGCATTTTTTTTTGGAATCAAGCCGAAAAAAAAGCGTTTACAGCGCACCGCCGATCTTGAACACCCATGCATGTTCCAGCCGGTTCATCTCGGCAGCGCTCACCGGCGAGAGGTCCACCACGACCGACCCGTCTTTCTGCTGCTTCCATTTCAGCTCGGCTGTGGTGCCCAGCAACTGGATGGTGGTTCCTTTCTTCAACCTTGGCAGGTCGCCGAGCGTCAACTGCCGTCCCGGACGTTCAAATTCAATCACATAGAGGTCGCTGCCCTTGCGAGTGAAGCAACGCATGGTGCGTTCCCATGTCGCCTTGCCTTTCCACGCTGCAGGCACCGGTTCGAATCGTTTGCCGCCGTCACGGCTCCAGGTGAAGTGTACTGTCGCCTCAAGGTCCTTCTCGCGATAATCCACACAGAACAGGCGTCGTTCGCCCTTGTGCAGATGGAGGGTACGCTGGGCGCCGTCGTTCTCGGCCCACGAGTGGTGGTACTGCATCTGGGGTTCGAAACCCGACAGCGCCTCGTCGCCCAGTTCCCCCACCCACTCGGCTGACGCTTCTGGAGTGAGGTAACTCACGGTGGCTTCGTCGTTGGCTTCGATACGGAAGATATAGTCGCCATCGGCAGGGGCCTCCACCATACCCACCCAGCGAATGCTGAAGTGGTCGACCGGCATTTGTTTCAGCGGGGCGTTGCGCACCCAGTCGTAGCCGATCGCGCTTGCGTCGGGCAGCGAGGCGGTGGTTCGCGAATAGACGGTATGGTTCGAAATGACGTTGCCATGGCAGTCGGCGTCGACATACGGCGTGGTGCCATAGATGGCCTCGCCGTTGACCTCGAGCCACCGGCCGAGGGCCAGCAAGCGTTCCTGCTGGATGAAGGGGATGGTGCCGTCGGCCATAGGTCCGACGTTGAGGGTCAAGCCGCCTCCCGCCGACACCAGCTCACAGAAATGCTGTATCAGTTGGCGGTCGGTGAGGAAATTCTCGACATCCTCGTTGCGATTGAATCCGAAACTGCGCCCCACACCACGGCATTCGGCCCATGGCGTTGTCACATCGACAATACCTTGGCTGTATTCGGGGGTGAGGAATCCGTGAGCGGTACCCCTGCCCCAACGGTTGTTGACGACGGCATCGGGACCCACAAGATTGTAGTACCAGCTGATGAGCTCTTCGGCGTGGAACTGCTCGGCAGTGTTCTGCCAGTCGCCGTCGCTAAAGATGACGTCGGGACGAAAGCGGCGCACCAGTTCCTTGAATTGGGGAACCATATAGTTATCCACATAGTCGGCAATGCTGTCGTCAGCATCCCGCATCCAAATGTGGCGAGGGTTGGTCCATTCGGGCAACGAGTAGTAGAAACCCATCCGCAGTCCTTCGTTGCGCACCGCAGCGGTCAGCTCCTCCACGATGTTGCGTCGGGGGCCGCTCATGGTGCTGTTCCATGTAGGTTGAAGCGGGCTGTCCCACAGGCAGTAGCCGTCGTGGTGTTTGGTCACCAGCAGCACGTAGCGGGCTCCCGACCGGCGGAACAGGTTTGCCCACTGATCCGGACGCCACAACTCGGCATGCCAATGGTCGGCCAATGCGGCATACTGGTCGAAGACCGCCTGGGTAGTGTCGGCATAGAGGCTCATCACCGCCTGGCGGCCGCTATCGCCTACCATCAGGCCACGGTAGAACCATTCGGCGTAACCCTCCGTGCTGGCGTAGGCAGGCACCGAGTAAAGTCCCCAATGGACAAAAATGCCCAGCTTGGCGTCGCTGAACCATTGTGGATAAGAGCGTTGATTGAGAGATTCCCATGTCGGTTCCACCGTCTGCGACCGACCTGCCACGATGGCAACAAGCGCCATAATATAGAAGAGCAGACCCTTTTTCATAGCACCTCGATTCTTACAGTACGAAGGTTTGCCACCGCGTCATAGAAGCGGACGCTTTCGGATTGGCGCACATTGACGTCGAGGCGGCAGTCGAGGTTGAAGTCTTGGTCGCGTGGGGTGAGGCCGAAATCTTTGATGATGCGCATCACATCGTTCATGGCGGCGTATTCGAAATGGAGTCGGTACCGGATGTCGATGGTTTTCTCGATGATGACCGCGTGTTCTATGGCGTCGCGAGCGGCGGCCTTGTAGGCGTTGGCCAGTCCCGAGGCACCCAGCAGGATGCCGCCGAAATAGCGTACCACGACGATGAGGGTGTCGGTGAGGTCGGCGCTAAGCAGCTGTCCGTGGATGGGGCGGCCGCCGGTGCCGCTGGGTTCGCCGTCGTCGTTGGCACGCCAGGTGTCTTTGTTGGGACCCAGGATGTAGGCATAGCAATGGTGACGTGCGTCGAAATAGTCCTTCCGAAGCCGGTCGAGGTGTTGCTTCACCTCGTCCAGAGACTGCACGGGGAAAGCGAAGGCAAGAAATTTGCTTCCCTTCTCCTTGTATAAGCCCTCCGAGGCCGATTTGATTGTATGAAAAATGTCGTCAAACATCTGGATACCTTTTTGTTTTTTTTAATACATATCATTCATATTATGCATCTTACGAAACCGTAATATAGTCAGTTCCGTCATGCAAATTTACAAAAAAATGTTGCATCGCAACAAAGGGCAGACAAAACTGTAATCCCCTACTCGAATTCAGACCACGAGTAAGCGGGACAACTATGCATTGTAATCAGGAATAGACTAAAAAAGGAGGCCCTCATGGGTCTCCTTTATCGTGCAGTCATGTTTTTCTATTTCTTCACCAACCGTTTGGTGGCGAATCCGTTGTTGGTGTGTATGCGGATTATATAGGTGCCGGCGGGCAGCGACGACAGGTCGAGATCGGTGCTCATGGCGTCGGTGGAAACGCTCAGCAGCATGGTGCCGTTCAAGGCGAATACTTCTATCTTGTCCATGCGGAAAGCAGAACTGACGGTGACAATGCCATTGGTGGGGTTTGGATACAGGTAGGTATAGACATCAGTGGCCGTCAGGATGCCAGTTTGCCCTTCGTTGATGCAGAAATGGATACTATTGCTCCACTGGCTTTTGAGTGTGTCGTTGCAAACGGTGCGCACCCAAGCCTCATAGCAGCGGCCGGTGTCCAATCCGCTGATGGACTTGATGGTGCTGTTGCACAAGGTCATCATTCCGTCTTCAGGAGCCTGGCCTTCTTCGGCAATGGATAGCTCCCACTCGCTGCCGCCATCGCCATTCCATGTGAACAGGCACACTTCGGGGCTGGAGTATGCCAGCGACAGCTCGGACGGAGCATTGCAGTTGAATGCAGGCGGCACGTAACGCGAAGTGTCGATGATAGGGAAGATGTAATAAAAGCCTTCAGCACGGGGACCGGTAAGCAACTGAACAACGTAACGCCATTGGCAATCGGTCGGAAGATACACATAATAAAGGGTCAGCGAATCATCCCCCACCATGTTGGTGAATCTGAAGCGCTGATGTGGCGGATGCGGCAAATAGTCAAAAGAAGATGCTGTAGGGTCGCTGTTTCTTATTTGGACACTTGCTGAGAAAAAATTTGACACAATGTGAACAAAAGGGGGGTCCGACCCATCAGGTTCGGAAAGGCGATTGTTGTTGAATGTTACTGCGACGTAGAAGGAATCATGCACGGTGACAGGTTCGTCAAAATAGCCTTCATAAATTGGGTTAGGCATCGACACCCATTGTCCTTGCCGTGTCTGCCCGTCGATGTTTGTCTCTATGTAATGACGGAAATTCTGTTTCAAATTGATTTCGGTTTCTTTCAACAGAATCATATCGCATGTATTGCTGTCGACTTCGTATAAACGGAAAAAATCTTTGTACATGTGTTCCCACGCCAAGCTGTCGTAGGGTTGCCATGGAAAGACGCGATGATCCACCTTTCTGTATTGAAGAGGCGCTGCGACGCCGATGATACGCAGCGCCGTGTCGGTGTAGCAGTAGCGGGCGTATTCCGGCATTCCTATTGTCCAGGCATTGGTATTCATTTGCCATAGCAAGGAATCGTTGCTCGCTGGAGGGAAATAGTAATAGTCCATCCAGTTGGTGTCCCAGTAGTAATAAATAGGGTCACGGTCGCCGACACGCATCGTGTCAGGTGTTGTGCCTTGCCCATAGGCCATAGCGCACAGCGCAACAAAAGCCAATAATATAATTTTTCTTTTCATGTTTTGTCCTCCTGATGGTTATTTGGTTTCACATTCCATATAAAGCGGGTATCTTTTACGAGTTATCTCGGGGGTAATGATTCTGGTCGCTCCCTGGAATGAAATATCTGTCAGATATTCGAGACTGTCGTTCACTATCCCCAAACGATACGAACCGTTGCTGAAGTCACTTTTTTCCACGAGGCAAGGTTTTTGTAATTCGGTTCTACCCACACAGTAGATATGCCTGTTCCCTGTTGCGTCCCTGAAAGTCTCTATTCTTGTAAGACGGGTGACCAATTCTTGGTTGTACAGAATGGTTGGTATAATGTTTATGCTTCCACTCCCAAAAAACACATCAGTGATGCTGAAGAATCCGAGTATGCCATTTTTGCCTTTCATGTCACTTCCACAAAAGAACACCGAGTCGTTAGCAACGACCATGTCGCTCACTTGGAACCCATTGATAGAGGCCTCTTTAGTAGTCATTGTGGAATCCGAATAGATGAATGTGAGGGTGCTGTCTTTCAATGAATAATTCTTACAAGTAATCGTGGCCGGATACTTCACCTCGCGGATGATGATATTCCCCAATAGTAGCTGATGAGGTTCTTTGACGACCACACCTTGAGCCCACACAACAATTGGAGCCACTAATCCAAACAGAAACAAAAGTAATGTTTTTTCATAATGCTATAATTTTTATGGGTTAACAAATATACTATTTATCAAAAAAAAATAATAATCAGCGCTTTATAGATACATTCAAATCTTTCAAACTAAAAAAATATCATTGCAAATATATAAAATTATTCTGAAGAAAAATAAATTTTATAAAAAAAAATTACTGATTTATTTCCAATTTAACACTCATTAGTCTATATAGAACGACATGAACTCTTTGACATTTCAAGCGTTTTGTCCTAACAACAAACACATGCGGAATTTGAAACGTAAATACATCTCAGACTGTGGAAAAAAAAATATTATCTTTGCATGGGTATACAATCATTTAAAACATATTACAAATTATTAAAGTCCAAATCATTATGAAGAAAGCACTTCTTTTGTTGTTCCTTTTTGTGCCGATCACAGTCACCTTGTCGGCGCAGTCCAAACAAGCTGGTACGAAGTTCATACTCACCGACCGAGGCGTCGATGTGCTGAACAACAAGACGCTGGCATTGAATCCGCCGGCGGGCTCAGTCTACGACAAAGCCGTCTACCACCCTCAAAGCGACGAAGATATTGAAGGCATCACTTACGATCTTTTTAAGGGCAAGGATCGTATAGGCGAAGCCGTTCTGTACGACAACAAACTGACGGAATTCACCGTATGGGACAGCCATATTGCGCTGGACAACGGGCTGAAAGTTGGCGACAACATCCTTGAAGCTCTGGAGCAAGGGAAAGTCAAAGCCTACGCCGTCTTCAACATGATAGAGGGAGCCATCGAGGTCTATTTCCGCCACGGGAGGGTCATCATCAACGCTCCTCAGGCAGAGACGAGTCCGACAGCATCCTTAAAACTACAAGAGATAGAAGACGCCACAGTACAATCATGGGAGGACGGGACCTACGATATGCCCACCCTCGAACTGAACGCCCAAGACTTCGACTCGGGTGGCGCCATCTACAGTTTTTCTTTGAGCCTTCCCTAATAGTTTGATGCCACTGCCGGAACGCAGTCGCCTACAATGAGACAGCCCGAAGGTTCCAAGGCTGTTCAACAGATGATGCTGAGCCGTCCTTCGGGTAGCGGCGGCAATGCCGGTGCCTCGAGCCCGGCGCCAAGACTTTGCTTTCCTTTGAAGACCACCACCTCGTCGTAGAGCCCTTCCGCGATGAAGGCATCCAAGACCTTACGGCCTCCTTCGACAATGAGCGACTGAATCTTCCGCTCGAACAGCAGCCGCATCACCTCCGCGAGCGTCTGGCAGCGCAAATGGAGCCAATGCTCCGGCACGTCGTGTAGACGTCCGCGACGATCCAGGACGATGGGCAGCGGGTTGTCGCCGCCATAAAGGCGTGCCGTCAGCTGGGGCTGGTCGTCGAGGTAAGTCTGCGAGCCCACCAGGATGGCCGCCTCCTGGGTGCGCATGCGGTGGCTGATGATGGTCTGCCGCTGGTTGCTTATCCAGTAGCGACCTTTCGATTCGGGAGCCATGAAGCCGTCGCTGCTTTCCGCCCATTTCAGGATGATGTAGGGCCTTAGTTTCTCCATAAAGGTAAAGAACCGTCGGTTCAGCTCTCGTCCTTCGTCCTCAAGAACGTGGCGTACCACCTCGATGCCAGCCTTTTGCAGCTTCTCGAAGCCGCGACCCGACACCAAAGGATTGGGGTCGTCGTTGCAGCACACCACCCGTCCGATGCCTTTCTCCACGACCAAGTCAGCACACGGCGGCGTCTTGCCAAAATGCGAACAAGGCTCGAGGCTGACGTAGAGCGTCGCCCCACGAAAATCGCCTTCACGCAGCAGCGCATTGCGCTCGGCGTGGTTGTGGCCATACTCCTGATGGTAGCCCTCGCTGACAATCTGCCCATCCTTCACAATCACACACCCAACCAGCGGATTGGGACGTACCCGACCCAATCCATTCATAGCCAGCTGCAGACAACGTCGCATATATATTATGTCTATCTCTTCTTGTGTCATTTCAATGTGCAAAGGTACGACAAAATAACGAATTAGCGAAAATAATTTTGCCAGTTTGCAAAATCTAATGATTTTGCATCGTCAATGCCTAGAGAGATGGCAATGGCGGTAGAAGAACTCAATTGCCTTACATATCACCACCTTGAAGTCTATTCGAGTCATCATCTACTACACAGGGATTATTGTGCTTACCATAGGTACAAGTGTCCATTGTAGTAGATGGTTTGTGGTGAACCAGAAAGGCAGATGGAAAGGCTTGTACATCAAATAAGTCAGGTGTAGTTACAATTATTGTGTCGGGGCTGCCTGCACGGTACAAATTAATTAGACAGGCGACATCCGAAGATACGTGGATGTTGAAGTTTTGAAACAACAATGAAACATGAACAGCAGGCTCCGCTTCATTGCAGAGCCTGCTGTCTGTATTGTGGGAATATCTCGCGCCGATTCGGTTAGAATAACTCCTCCGACCAACCGTGGCCGAGGTCCCAGTGGTGGTCGATGACCATATCGAAGTCGTCGGGCAAATTGAACTCGTCCTCCAACACCTCGCGGAAGTGCTCCTGGTCGATGTCATTGAGCCAATGTCCGACGCAGACGTAGAAACGGTCAGTTGCTTCGTCGAGGAAGATGCGTCCGCGCGGTATCATGGTGTAGTTGTGCTCGGCGTAGAAGATGGACGAGGTGTCGCCCTTGGCTTCGGCACGGTGGTGCTGCTTCTGCCAGTAGGTCTTGTGCAGTTTGCCGATGGTTGCCTTGCCGTTGACAAACACCGCCTGTTCGGCGTCGATCTTCTCCACGCCGAACAGCGAGCCGTTGGCCACGTCGTACCAGAAGATGCCGAGCTTGGGCTTTCCGTTGTCCATAAAGCCACGCATAACGTCCACCAGCTGCTGGTGCTCGCCTTCGGAAGTGTAGTTGATGCCGTCGTTGTCCTTGATCATGACTTAGAACTCAGCCGACTTGGGGGTTCTCGGGAAGGGGATGACGTC